>FMJZ01003744.1_pt1 | contig 30235 bp, 24 predicted proteins | sample 1987881 | NCBI WGS metagenome assembly FMJZ01 (sample SAMEA4378227, study PRJEB15110) | soil metagenome | biome: soil; feature: Field; material: Soil | place: India | collected 2015-03-11 | depth 0 m
GAAGTGGCTCGCTACCCCCAAACGGCCCGAGGCCGCCCCCGAGGGCCTCGGGCCTACTGTGTCCGGCCTGGGCCGGTTTTCAGCGGGCCTCACGTTGCCTTCGCGCTCCCGCTCGGACTGGGGCTTTGTTTAATCCCGCCGAGGGAGAGGGCAACGTGACTTTGTCACCTGGGGACAAACTTTCTTTCGGTGGTGGCAAGTAGCGGCGCAATGCGAGCTGGAGCTCGTTGGCGATTGCGCTGCGCAGTCCCTCAGGGGACAGGACCTCCACGTAAGCCCCGAGCTGAAGCAGGAAACGCTTGATTTCTTCGCTTGCTTCGACGGTCAGTTCTACCTCCACGGCTCCGCGGTCCACGCGCCGAATTTGCTGGCTGGCATGGAGTTGTCGTTCTGCCACCCACCGGGCGAGGGGCGGATGCACACGGAAGCGCACGGTTTGCACATTGGCTTCGCGCCAGACACGGAAGGCGTCGCGCAAGAACGCGTTTGCATCGAACTCGAGCGGAGGAGAAAAGGTTTGGTTGGTGAGGCGGACGTTCTCGAATCGGTGCACGGCGAAAACGCGGATCGCTTTGCGTAAGTGGCACCACGCGAAAAGGTAAAGCCCTTCCAGCGTAGGATCGAAGTAAAGTCGGTATGGGTCCAGTTCCCGCATGGTCGGTTCCGGTCGGTTCAAGCCCCAGTACACAGCGCGCACGGTCCGGTATTGCTGAATCCCGGCACAAAGCGTTTCTAACTTGGGCAAATGGGGTCGGTAATCCACAGCGAAGGCTGAACGCGTTTGCAGCAGCGCGCGATAGTAAGGAAACAGTTCCCCCTGGGGGCCGTTTCCGCCGACGAGGCGCGCGTACAATTGGTCGAATGCGCGTCCCAACGGCGTACTTCGCAATGGCCGCAAAAAATCCCGAGCGGTGTGCAGAGCGAGGATTTCTTCAGCCTGTAACGGGAAGGGCAGTTGCGCCTGCCAGTCTTCCGCAAGTCGCCACCGACCTTGGGCAGTTCGTTCGATCGGAAAGCCCACACGCCGTAACGCCTCCAGGTCGCGGTAAACCGTACGCAAGCGGATGCCACGCCGCTCTGCGAGTACCTGCGCCGGAACTCCGCGAGGAGAGCGCACGAGTTCCATGAGCAGTTGGTAGATCCGAGTCACCTGATCGCCGCGCGGCATCGCTCGCCACATACCCCATCGCCGACTGGAGGCGCAAGCAGCTTTTGAAGCCCGTTGCTCGGTTGCGGGCTGCAGGTGGGGTGCGGAAGGGAAGCCGTCGAGCGAACGAAGGAGGCGACAGTCTCGGGAGGCAAAGATTCGAGTTACTGGTTGCGGCAAGGTAGGGGCTGCACGCGCAGCACACGCTTGGGCGCCGCAACCGCAAACGTCTAGGGGCGGGTTCGAGCCCCGCCCCTAGACGCGCTCCGGCCTTTTCTGGGTCAGCCGGTGTACCCCCACTTTCGCTTGTTTGCTTCGACTTGCTCCGGAGTTGGTTTGGGCTTTTGTTCGTGTTTCTTAACCTGAAATTCCCCGCTGTGCTCGCGAATTTCGTAATTGAGGGCAATGTCGCTCTTGAAAATTTCCGGTACAGCCGATTCTTCGAAAATCGCTTGCCACGGGCATTCCGGTTCGCAGGCGCCGCAATCGATGCATTCGTCGGGGTGGATGTACAGTTGGTTGGGAAAATGCTCGCGGTTGGAACCGACGTATTCGTAAATGCAGTCCACGGGACAAACAGATACGCACGCCGTGTCTACACAGTCGATGCAAAGTCGCGTGATGATGTACGCCATCCTCTCCTCCTTCCTTCTAGCGGCTCAATGTTCCGCAAGTTGATGTTTTTCTTGGAGCCGCGGGACGAGCCCGTAGCGATCGGCAATAGCCTGAATTGTGATTTGTTCCAGGTACTGGGCTAATAATTGTTGCGCACCGCGCCAAATGTGAATTTGCGTACAAACCGGAGCGAAGCAGCAGGCTTCGTCTTCCTCGTTGACACAGTCAATCAAGCAAAGAGGACCTTCTACGCTCTCGTAGACTTCGCGCAAGGTAATGTCGCTCGCAGGCCTACCGAGTCGAAAGCCTCCCCTGGCGCCAGGCACCGAGGTCAGCAAGCCAGCCTCGACCAAGCTGCGCAGGATTTTGGAAAGAAACGGTGCCGGAATATTCTGCCGGACCTGAATTTCCCGGCGTGGAACAAATCGCCCCTGGGGCTGGGCCGCGACGTAGCAGAGCGCCCGCACCGCATAGTCGACCCGGCGCCCCACGTTCATGATCGAACTCCGGTGGGAAAAACGGCTTCGAGTCACAGCAGCTCCGCAGTGTTCCTTTTCATATTTGCGCGTCCTTGGCGGCGTGCGCTCGAGCGCCCGAGCCAAAGAAGTAAGCATGACTACTTAAACGTGTGGCGGACTCCAAGTCAACGTAAGCCGTGAGCCACCGCTTCGGCCACTCGAACCGCGTCGAGCGTGGCCGCCACATCGTGGGTGCGCACCATGGCTGCACCATGAAGCACGGCGATGGTGGCTGCGGCCAGCGAGGCTGCCAGCCGTTCGTTCGGGTCCGCCCGTCCCGTGATTTTACCTAGGAAAGATTTCCTGGAGGCGCTGACCAAGAGCGGTCTCCCAAGCCGGCGAAAGCGCCGGAGGTGTCGAAGAATGATTAGGTCGACTTCATACCACGGAACGGCAGCGCTTCGGTAAAAGCCAATGCCTGGGTCGAGAACTAAGCGATCCGCGGGTACTTGGGCTTGTCTTGCTCTGTTGCGGCAAGCGCGCAAAAGCCGCTCGATCATGGTTAAAGGCGACCCCCGTTCTTTTCCTCGAGGCTGGGCCATGAGGATTAGCCCTTTGGCTTGTCGGGCGACTTCCGGCATTTCTGGGTCAGCGGTGAGACCGCTAACGTCATTTAAAATTTGCGCGCCGGCGGCTAGCCCAGCGGCAGCCACCGTGGCGCGTTGCGTGTCGATAGAAATGGGAAGGTCAGTTTCCTCGCGTGCCACCTTGACGGCGGCAACCAGCCGGCGCTGTTCCTCCTCGGCATCGATCCACCCAGCCCGATAGGGTGCCGTGGACATGGCACCGAGATCGATGAGCGACGCACCTGCATCGGTTGCCTCCCGGACTCGTGCGGCCAAAGCCTTCTCACTTTGAGCCACGGAGCCAAGGAAAAATGACTCAGGACTTACATTGATGGCTGCCATGACGCGCGTGGGAAAGCCATCGCCCACCTCCAGGCCAGCGAGATTGGCGTAAATCCGGGGGCGTGGTTTACTTCCCTTTCCACTCGGGTTTGCGCTTTTGGGCAAACGCCATCACTCCTTCCATTAAATCTTCGGAACGAAACAGCTCGCCAATGAGCGAATACGAGCGGCTCATTGCCTCTTCCAAAGGAAGTCCCTGGCTTTGCATAGCGACTTGCTTGGTGGCGCGGACCGAAATGGGCGAGCATTCTAGAATCTCGTTGGCCCATCGTTCCGCAGCGGCCCGGAGCTCGCTCGCGGGAACCACTTCGTTGACGATGCCCCAGCGGTGTGCTTCTTGCGCCGTCATGTGTTTACCCGTGAGCATGTAGCCCATGGCAATTTTCAGTGGCAGGTGGCGAGGGAGCCGCTGCATGCCACCGGCGAGCGCGGCTAAGCCGACCCGGGGTTCGGGAAGCCCAAAACGGGCGTGCTCGGCGGCAACGATGATGTCGCACGCTAAGGCAATCTCGAAACCCCCGCCAAGCGCGAAACCATTGACCGCAGCAATCACCGGCTTGAACAAATCGAACCTCGCGGTGATGCCACCGAAACCGCCGCTGCCAACCTGAATGTTGCCCATCCCTTGCGAGGCGGAATACTTGAGGTCATTGCCCGCCGAAAACGCCTTGTCTCCTGCGCCGGTAATAACGGCGACCCATGCATCGGCATCGGCGGCAAAGTCGTCGAATGCTTGGGACAGTTCCAAGTTTGCCGGTGGATGGAGGGCATTCATGACCTCAGGTCGGTTGATCGTGATCCACACGATTCGCCCGGACTTTTCATAACGGATAAACTCAAACGGCATTCGTTGCCTCCCTATGGGTAAAAAACTCGCTTGCCCAAAGGGCGAGCGGTGCACGCAGTATGCGCAAGGTGCGCCTTCCACTCAAGCGTGGGTGCCGCCTCGGAAAAATCGCTGAGCCTTTTGCCGGTGGTGGCTTGCTCGCGGCTTTCGCCCAGAGTGCTGCTTCAGAAGCACGCCGGGCCCTTGCGTTCTATGCCAGAAAAGCTGGTGGGACAAAGAAGTTGTTCCACTGCGCCCAACAGGTACTCGCTCAAGATGCCTGGTTTCGCTTCCTTCTTGTCGCCACCACCCTTTGCTTGCCGCCGCGTTGGAGCGAGCTTCCAGAAAGCCCCCGTTACGGTCCCTACAACGATCGAGCGAGCTGCGCATGGGCCCGAGCAAGCAGCTTCCTAGGGCGTCAGGAGGTAGAGTAAGTCCAACGCCACGAAAGAACCGAGCACGGCAACGATGATTGCCCACACCAAGCGGCGGCGCATTCTCGGGCTCACGACTGCAACACCTCTCGCACAACCTGAGCAATATGTTCTGCGGTGAAGCCAAATTTTTCCACGTTCACTTCGCCTGGGGCCGAGGCTCCAAATCTCTCCATACCAATGACCCGGCCTTCCTCTCCCACCCAGCGTTCCCAGCCCAGAGGAACTGCCGCCTCGACGGCAACACGGGCAGTGATTGTTCGCGGAAGCACGTGCTCGCGATAGGCTGCATCTTGTTTGGCGAAAATCTCCCAAGAGGGCATGGAGACCACACGCACCGCAAGGCGGTGCGATGCCAGGATCTTTTGTGCGGCAAGGGCCGGGTGCACCTCGGAACCCGATGCGATGATGATCGCCCGGGGTTTTGCGGAACGAGGCTCGCTCAGGATGTAAGCGCCGCGTCTCAACTCGCTTGCGGCGGCAAGACCCGTACGGTCGAGAACGGGCAGCTTCTGGCGGGAAAAAATCAGCGCAACGGGTCCTTCGCGGTAACTCATAGCCCAGCGCCAGGCTTCGGCTGCCTCGTTGGCGTCGCACGGGCGAATGACCACCAGGTTCGGAATGGCTCGCAAGGCAGCGAGGTGTTCGATGGGTTGATGGGTGGGTCCATCTTCGCCGACGGCAATGGAGTCGTGAGTCCAGACGTAGATCACCGGCAGGTGACTCATTGCCGCTAGCCGTACCGGCGGCCGCATGTAGTCGGAGAAAACGAGGAAGGTGGCCACATAGGGGCGAACCCCACCGTGGTAACAGAGGCCGTTAGCAATGGCGCCCATGGCGTGCTCTCGCACCCCAAAATGCAGGTTACGCCCTGCTCCCGTTTGACCGTCGAAGGATTCTTCCCCTTTCAACGCCGTGTTGGTGGATACGGAGAGGTCGCCGTCTCCACCCAGGAGAAACGGCACCCGCCGGGCAATCGCATTGAGCACCTTCCCCCCGGCCACACGGGTAGCCATGGGTTCGGTGGAAGCAAAGAAGGGAATGTCGCGATCCCAGTCGGGCGGCAGTTCTCCCCTCAAGGTGCGGTGCCATTCTTCGGCAAGCTCTGGGTAGGCGTGTGCGTAAGCGGTAAAGCGCTCGTCCCATTCCTGTTGTGCCCGGGCACCCCTTTCCACCGCGGTCCGGAAGTGCGCGAGCGCAGCCTCGGGAACGTAAAAGGTTCGGTCGGGATCCCAACCAAGAGCTTGCTTGGTGAGGCGAACCTCTTCTTCACCCAGCGGGCTCCCGTGAGCTTCATGTGTTCCGGCCTTGTGCGGGGAACCGTACCCCAGCGTGGTGTGGACGATGATCAGCGCGGGACTCGAGGTGTCGCTTTCCGCTTCGGTGAGTGCCGAGTCAATCGCCGCCGTGTCGTGGTTCCCGTCAGCGACTTCGAACACCCGCCAGCCATAGGCACGGAAGCGGGCAGCTACGTCTTCGCGAGAAAAGGTGAGGCTGGTGGGGCCATCCAAAGAAACTCCATTGCTGTCGTAGAGAAAGATCAGCTTACCGAGCCGCAAGTGGCCGGCCAACGAGGCGGCTTCTGCACACACGCCTTCCATCATGTCGCCGTCCGACAAAAGCGCATACGTGCGATGGTCCACGATGCAGTGGCCGGGCCGGTTGAAGCGATGGGCCAGCACCCGTTCCGCAATGGCCATGCCGACTGCGTTCGCTGCCCCTTGCCCCAGTGGCCCGGTGGTCGCTTCCACACCTGGAGTCAGGCGGAACTCCGGGTGGCCCGGGGTGATACTACCCCATTGGCGGAAAGACTGAAGGTCTTCGAGCGTTACGTCGTATCCGGTGAGAAACAGCAGGGCATAGAGCAACATGCTGCCGTGACCAGCCGATAACACGAAACGGTCGCGGTCAGGCCACAAGGGATTGCGTGGATTGTGCCTTAGGTGGTGCTGCCAAAGCACGTAAGCCATCGGTGCCGCCCCGAGCGGCATGCCGGGATGTCCGGAGTTCGCCTTTTGCACGGCATCGATAGCGAGCGTACGAATGGTGTTGATACAGAGTCGTTCCAACTCGGGGTCGATGACACTCACGCGCGTATTCTCCTCGACGAAGAAGATAGAAACCGCTTTCCAAAAGCGTGTCTGCCCGTCTCTAGCCCAAGGGCTCGGGCCATGCACGCGCCAGAGCGTATTCGCCCGGCAAGCAAGGCTTGGGGATCCAGTCCGCCGCACTGCTCGCCGGGCGCAATACAAACTGAGGGGAGCTGGTCAAATCGCCTCGCTCACCGCATCCTCCCGTTGGGTGGGCTCTGGCCGTTCTTCGATCGGAATGTAATGACGCTCGGGTTCGCCAATGTAAATCTGGCGGGGCCGTGTGATTTTCTGCTCGGGGTCGCGCACAAGCTCCGCCCACTGTGCCATCCATCCGGCAGTTCGCGGAATGGCGAAAAGAACAGGGAACATGGTGACCGGGAAGCCCATGGCCTGGTAGATGATGCCAGAGTAGAAGTCGACGTTCGGGTAGAGTTTGCGGCTGATGAAGTAGTCGTCTTGCAAGGCAATTCGCTCCAGTTCAAGGGCGATGTCGATGAGCGGGTTTTTCCCGGTAACTTCGAAGACCTCGTAGGCGATTTTCTTGATGATCTTGGCCCGAGGATCATAGTTTTTGTACACGCGGTGACCGAAGCCCATCAGCCGCCCCTCGCCCGATTTGAACTTTTTGATGTACTCGGGCACGCGGTTTACCGATCCGATTTCCATGAGCATGCGGATCACGGCTTCGTTGGCCCCGCCGTGCAGGGGCCCGTACAGGGCAGCTACGGCGGCAGCCACGGCGGAGTACGGATCGACCTGCGAGCTGGCCACGCTGCGAAGCGCATTGGTGGAGCAGTTTTGTTCGTGGTCGGCGTGGAGGATGAAAAGAACGTCGAGCGCGCGCTCGAGCACGGGGTCGGGCTTGTATTTGAGTTCGGTCATTTTCCACAGCATGGACATGAAGTTCCCCGTGTAGCTCAAGTCGTTGTCGGGATAGACGTACGGTAGCCCGCGCATCTTTCGGTACGCCCAAGCAGCAATCGTGGGGATTTTTCCGATGAGCCGGCGGGTCTGCAGACGGCGCGACTCCAAATCGTGGATGTTTTTTGCATCTGGGTAAAACGTGGACATGGCCCCGATGGTGCCCACGAGGATGCCCATGGGGTGGGCGTCGTAGCGGAAGCCCTCGATGAAGGTCTTGATGTTCTCGTGGACCATCGTGTGATTGGTAATGTTCTGCCGCCATGCGGCGAAGTGCTTGACGTCGGGCAGTTCCCCTTTCACGATGAGATACGCGGTCTCGAGGTAATTGCTCTTTTCTGCCAATTCCTCGATCGGGTAGCCGCGATAGCGCAAAATGCCCTTTTCCCCGTCGATAAAGGTAATGCGGCTCTTGCACGTGGCCGTGTTCGTGAGCGCCGGATCGTACGAGAGCAAGCCCGGATCCTCGTCGTTCACCTTGATTTGTTTCAAATCCGCTGCCCGAATCGCGTTATGCTCGATAGGAATTTCGTACTGCTTACCCGTGCGATTATCGATAATCGTCAATGTGTTTCTGCCGGTCATGGCACCACACCTCCTCTGCTGCATTATGGCTTGAGCGGAGAAAGGCGCAATTGCCTCCGGAGAGGTTTTTGCCGCTCGTGGAAGCGGCGCGGGTATCTTGCGGCGGAACGCGTTGGAGCGTAGGGGCCGTTGCATGAAATGCAGGATTGGCCGGGGTCGGAGGCTTACCCTCGTGCTGGCGGTGGCGTTTGCAGCTTCCTGTGGAAGCGACGGTGAGCTCGCGGGCGGGAGGGCAGAGTTAAGGCAGTTCGACCCGCGAGTGAATGCTTTGCTCGAGCGCATGACCCTCGAGGAAAAAGTGGGGCAAATGACCCAAGCAGAGATCGACAAGCTTGCCAGCTTGGAGGAAATTCCCGAACTGGCCTTGGGCTCTTTACTCAACGGAGGCGATGCCGACCCGAAGGACGGAAATAGCGTCGAGGCTTGGGCGCGCATGTACGACGAAGCCCAACGTGCAGCGTTGCGAAGCCGGCTTGGTATCCCGCTTTTGTACGGTGTGGATGCCGTGCACGGTCATAGTAACGTTGTCGGGGCCGTCATTTTTCCGCACAACATTGGACTCGGGTGCACCCGGAACCCGGATCTCGTCGAGGAAATTGCTCACATCACCGCTAGGGAAATGCGGGCCACGGGCGTGCACTGGACTTTTGCTCCGGTACTGGCCGTTGCTCGCGACGAGCGTTGGGGCCGCACCTATGAAAGCTTTTCGGAAAACCCAGACGTGGTTGCAGAATTGGCTACCGCCGCGGTGCGGGGATTTCAGCGCGGAGGTCTCGCTCATCCCGAGGCGGTGCTGGCGACCGCGAAACATTTCCTCGCTGACGGAGGAACCCAATTTGGTACCTCGACTCCACCGCTGAGGCTCATTGACCAGGGGGACGCCCGCATCGACGAAGGTGAGCTTCGCGCCATTCATTTGCTGCCCTATCGGCGGGCCCTTCAAGCTGGAGTTGGCAGCATGATGGCCTCCTACAGCAGTTGGAATGGTGCCAAGGTGCACGGTCACCGGTACTTGCTGACGGAGCTTCTCAAGAACGAACTCGGGTTCGAAGGCTTTGTCGTTTCGGATTACTTGGCGATCGATCAGTTGGATCCTGACTACAAGGAAGCGGTGCGCCGGGCGATCACAGCAGGGATCGACATGGGCATGGTCGCTCATCGCTACCGGGAGTTCATCCAGGTGCTGCTGGAACTGGTGCGGGAGGGCGCGGTACCCATGGAACGAATCGAAGACGCTGTCCGCCGCATCCTCCGGGTGAAATTTGCCATGGGCTTGATGGAGCGCGACGCCAGGTTGTGGTCCAACCCGGCGCTTCAGGCCTTAGTGGGTTCGCCGGAGCACCGCGCCGTGGCTCGACGTGCGGTGCGGGAGTCACTGGTTTTGCTGAAAAACCAAAATCGGCTTTTGCCGCTCCGGAAAGATTTGGGCCGGCTGCACCTCGCGGGCGTGCACGCGGATAATTTGGGGTACCAATGCGGCGGTTGGACGATCACTTGGCGTGGTGGAAGCGGGCGAATTACCGAGGGCACCACCATCTTAGAGGCCGTGCGGGCTGCGGTATCGCCTACCACCACGGTGACCTACAGCTTCGACGGTGGTGGCGCTGACGGGGCGGATGTCGTCGTCGCGGTTATTGGCGAGCGGCCCTATGCGGAATACATGGGCGACCGTGCCGATCTCAGCGTGGAAGCGCGCCAAGTGGAGATGATCCGGACGCTGGCCCGCAGTGGTGTTCCGCTGGTGGTGGTTCTGGTGACCGGGCGGCCCCTGATTTTGGGTGATGTCTTCGAGCTTGCGGATGCGCTTCTGGTGGCGTGGCTTCCGGGAACGGAAGGGCAGGGAGTGGCGGATGTACTGTTTGGCGATGCTTCACCCGTGGGGAAGCTGTCGTTTTCGTGGCCGCGTTCTATGGAGCAAGTTCCGGTCAATGTTGGCGATCCAGTGTACGACCCACTGTTCCCATTCGGTTTCGGATTGACGTACGATCGGGAAACCGGGGGCTGAGCGAGCACTCCGATAACCTGTCGGTTGAGCTAGAGGTCGCCATGAGATGGTGCTTGGCAACGTTGCCAACGAAGCTTGCGGGGCCCTGTATGGGGATTCGCCCTCGCCGAGCATGAGCGTAACAATGGAAATGGTTCTAGAAATGCGCCAAAGTACCCACCGTTATGCACGAGCACAGGCAGACGACGGGGGGCGGTAAGCCGTCCACGTCGGGGGCAGGGTCAAGCTTGGTCGCAGAGGAGCTGAAGCAGTTTTTGCGAGCGGTTGCGGCGCCGTTGCGCTTTCTTGCCCAAGCGCCACCCGAGGTTGCGGCCCGCACGGAGTTCCCGGCAGCGGAACTAGCGGCGCAAGGGCGTAAGTTCTTGCCGAGCTTGGCTACGGCAGGGCAGCGCGGCGCTTTGAGCGCGCTTTGCGCGGCATTGGAGCGTGTGGCCGCCGTACCCGCGAGTGAGCGGTTGGAAATGGTTGCCCGATGCCGGGTCGAGCTCAGTGCTCTGGAAGCAGCACTGACTGCCGCCGCCACGGCTGCCAAGTACGTGCGGTTTACTGGGAACCTCGAGGAAAGCTTTCAATTGCTCTCACGCCCGGTGCAATTTTTAAAAGGGGTCGGTCCTCAGCGTGCGCAGGATCTGAGACGGCTGGGCATCGAGACTGTGGAAGATCTCTTGTACCACCTGCCGTTTCGTTACGAAGACCGTCGGCGAGTGACGCCAATCCGAGCGTTATCCATCGGGGCAACGGCAACGGTTGTCGGTGAGCTCGTGAGTTTAGAGGAGCGGTACGTCGGGCGTGCACAACGGCGCGTGCTGCAAGGGGTGCTGCGTGACGAGAGCGGCTCGCTGGCGCTGGTATGGTTCCAACAGATCCCGTTTTTCAAGGGACGGCTCCGGGTGGGCGAGCGATACCGGGTTTACGGGCGTGTCGAAGGCGCGTACCGGTTTACGCTGCAAATGGCCCATCCGGACGTAGAGCCCGAAGACGAAGCCACGGCGAGCGAGTCTCGCGTGTTGCCGATTTACCAAAAGCCAGGGCGGATGGCCGTGGTCACCATGCGTCGCATTGTGCAGGCCACGGTGCGCGACTTTGCCCGCCAACTACCGAGTGTGCTGCCGGAAGAAGTCGTTCGGGACATGGGGGTGATCGACTTGGCTGCCGCCATGCACCAACTCCATTTGCCGGACAACTCCGCAGACGTCGAAGCGCTCAACTTGTGCCGTTCGCTGGCGCACCGCTCGCTTGTTTTCGACGAGCTGTTTTTCCTGCAGCTCGGCATGCAGTTGCGCCGCCGCATGGTGGAGCGGGAGTCGAGTTTGGTATTCGAGGATGGCGGTACGTTGACCGCCGAGTTTTTGCGCCGGCTACCGTTTTCACTTACGGCAGCCCAAAAGCGAGTCATGGGCGAAATCGTCGAAGATCTGCGGCGAGGGCATCCCATGCATCGGCTGGTGCAGGGCGACGTCGGAAGCGGCAAGACCGTGGTCGCCCTCTATGCTGCTCTGGTGGCAATTGCAAACGGTGCCCAGTGTGCCTTCATGGCGCCAACGGAACTGCTTGCCGAGCAGCATTATCGTACGATTGCGCGGCTCACCGATGGGCTACCGGTGACGACTGCTTTACTTACGGGTGCGCTGCGACGCAGCGAGCGCGAGCCGTTGCTTGCCGGTATCGCAGACGGACGAGTGCATCTGGTTGTTGGCACTCATGCCTTGATTCAAGAAGGAGTTCGGTTCGCCAATCTAGGGTTAGGGGTGATAGACGAGCAGCATCGCTTTGGGGTTCTCCAGCGCGCAGCATTGCGCCAGCTCGGATGCCGTGCGGAAACTAGCCCCCACATCTTGCTGATGACAGCGACGCCGATTCCCCGAACCCTGACGATGACCCTTTACGGAGACTTGGACGTATCGATCCTCGACGAGCTGCCGCCGGGTCGAAAGCCGGTAAAGACGCTGCTCAAGGGCGAGGCAGACCGAGCCGAGGTGTACAAACTCGTGAAACAGGAACTGGACCGAGGACGGCAAGCGTACATCGTGTACCCGCTTGTCGAAGGCAGCGACGATTCCGATTTGCGTGACGCCACTTCGATGGCGCAGGAACTGGCGCGTACCGTTTTCGATGGGTATCGGGTGGCTTTGGTCCATGGACGGATGAAGCCAGCGGAGAAGGATGCCGTAATGCGGCGCTTCCAAAGTGGGGAGGTGCAGTTGCTGGTAAGCACCACCGTCATCGAGGTTGGGATCGACGTACCCAATGCCACCGTCATGGTCGTGGAACATGCCGAGCGCTTTGGCTTATCGCAGTTGCACCAGTTGCGTGGCCGTGTGGGCCGGGGTGGCGATGATTCATACTGTGTTTTGCTTGCGTCGTATCGCAGGGGCGATGACACGGAGAGGCGTTTGCAGGCGATGAACATTACCGATGGTTTTCAGATCGCGGAGATCGATTTGGAGTTGAGAGGACCGGGGGAACTGTTGGGCACGCGGCAGGCGGGCGTGCCGGATTTCCGCGTGGCGAACATCGTCCGTGATCGCGCAGTGCTGGAACAAGCGCGTGTCGCCGCGCAACAGTGGCTCCAGCGCGATCCCGAGCTGCGTTTGCCTGAGTCGCAGCTTTTGCGTGCCGTTCTAAAACACCGCTGGGCGAATCGCTTGGAGCTAGCGCTCGTTGGATAAATGAGACGCAAGCGTCGTTGAGGTGGAGCAGGTGGTGGCGAGGACTTGGTTGCTGCTGCAAGCCGCTGTGGTCGTGGCAGCTCTTGGCGTTCGTGAGTCGAACGCCATGGAACGAGGCGACGCGGAGCGAGGCCGCACGTTATTTGCATTAGCTGGGGGATGTGGCTGCCACACCGCGAAGGACGGTCCCGTCGGAGCCGGAGGCGGTGAAGTGCCGACACCGTTCGGCAAGTTTTACGGCACGAACATTACTCCTGACGTAGAGACCGGCATCGGCACGTGGAGCGACGAAGAAATCATTGCGGCCATTCGCGACGGAGTGGCACGCGGCAAGGGAGTGGAGTCGCCGGCCATGCCCTACTACTGGTACTCGGGCATGACCGACGCTGACGTTCGTGACTTGGTGGCCTACTTGCGCACGTTGCCAGCGGTGCGAAAGGAGAATCGTCCCCACGAGGGAGAGTTGCCCTTCGCGCGCTTGGCTTATCGGCTGTGGCGCACGCTGTTTGCTCCCCGCTTCGACCGTGTGCGCGAGCGCCCCACGGAGCCCATTGCGCGAGGCCGTTACTGGGTAGATCACGTTTCCCTTTGCGCGGATTGCCATACCCCGCGAAACTTCGTGGGGGCGATTCGGTTCGATTTCTATTTGGCGGGCAGCCTGCAGGGGCCGGGCGGCGACAAGGTGCCGAATATCACGCCCCACGAAACAGGAATTGCTTCGTGGGACGAGGACGACTTGGTGCAGCTTCTCCGCACCGGTTTCACGCCGGAGTTCGACAACGTGCAAGGTTGGATGGCGGAAGTGGTGGAAGGGAAGGGCGGTGGTCCGGGCTACCGAGATGCTCCGGAAGAGGAGTTGCGAGCGATCGCCCGGTATTTACGTACCGTGAAACCCATTGCCCATAAAATCGAATCCGAGCGGGAGTAAAGGCGGAAAGTGCAGTTTGGTTATTGACTGTGGGGGGCCGGTCACGTACCTGCTCTGGCTTCGAACAGAAGGGAGGCATCGATGGGTTGGATCGTTGTGGGTTTGCTTGTGGCTAGTGCTGCCCTAGCGCACGAAATGAAAGAGGGGCTTCCAGAAGGCCCGATTCGGGAGCGGCACGAGCTGATGGAACGCGTTGGCAAGCAAGCGAAGATCATTGGTGATGCGTTAAAGACAGGCAAGCTCGAACCTGTGGGACCCGCTGCAGCCAAAATCGCAGAGGAAGCGAGCAAGGCATTGCCCTTGTTTCCAGAAGGTAGCACGCATCCCCGTTCGCGGGCGAAGCCAGAGATTTGGCAGCAGTGGCCGGAATTCGAGAAGTTGATGGGACAGCTGCAGGCCGATGCCAAAGCTACAGTGGCTGCAGCACAAGGTGGTGGCGATGTCCGCGCGGCGGCAAACAAGATGTTTGGCAACTGTAAAAGTTGCCACGATCGCTTCCGCTTGCCGGAGAAAGAGTAGCTGCACGCGATTTCGGGCGTTGACCGTAGGGAGGGCAATTGTTGGTGATGTTCCCTCCCGAGCAAGCTGAAGTCTTCGCGTTTCCCTTGCAGGGCGGTGGGCACTGTGTTAGCCGAAGCCGGTCGCACGGTGGTGCGATACTTGGTCCCCGGTAGCTCAGTCGGTAGAGCGGTCGGCTGTTAACCGATTGGTCGCTGGTTCGAATCCGGCCCGGGGAGCTATTCGTGAGTGGCAGGCTCGCAAGAAATCGCAAGGAAAAGGGCCCCGCTCGGTTGCCGGTGCGGGGCTTCTGCTTACTCGGGCTCATGGTGTCAAGCTTCGCGGTGTTGCCTTTAACCGCGCACGGCCGATCTCCGGTTTTGCACGATCGAATTGATACGCCAGGGCTGCGCTGAAAGGACCACCCATCTCTCCGCCCTCGTGCAGATCGAAGGCGAAGCGCGGGGACAGACTTGGCTTTTTGTCTTGGGCGGTTCGAGCTCCGCGTACCGGAGCAATCGAGTTCTCTCGGGCGTCCTAACGGCATTACGTTACACCGCCTGAGTGACCATTGCGGCTGTTTTCATTCGGCCTCGGTAATGAGGGGACGTTGGCTAGTCTTCGTGGGGCTACGCTGCCTTTAACTGTCCGTTGCAACGACCTACCTCGGAGGCGCCAATGATCGTGGGGCCAAGGAGCCAGGGCTAGTGCGATCGGTGCTCCCAGCGACGTTCCGTAAGCGGGGCGGGCAAGAGCACGGCTCTGTGTCTTTTGCCCACGGTCTTTCGCCTAGCGTCCTTGGTTTGGCAAAGCGGGGGTTCAGCGGCGAGACAGTGTCGAACGGGGGAGTGGTTGAACTGCCAGTGGTGCGCAAAAGTTTGTCTGGATGAGAAGCAGCGATGAATTGGCTACCGCAGCAGATCGATCGTGGCGCGGTGGTCATGTGCCGGCGGGTTGAGGAAAGTACATTGCGAGTCGGCGTTCCGCACGGCTCGTTGGCCAGACGTCACGCGAATTGCACGAGGCGCTGCTCCCGCCGTCCACCCGAGGTCCGACGGCGCATAGCTCCTCGACCGGACGGCGTAACTGCACAACGAGGAAGGCGCGAACACGCCGGCCGAGTATACGCTTACTCACAGTTGGCTGGGCCCTCTCGCCCCCGGACCGTCCGGCCGCGTTCTCCAGAGGACCCCTCCGGTTTCGCTATGGCTCCTCCGTAGCCGACTTGTGAACTTAGAGTGGCCCATTTGTTCTCGGCTAATGGTTCGCTTCATCATCACCTGGTACCCGACAACTCTTCGGTGCCTCGTCCAACGTAGTCGGTAACCGGCAATGCTCGGCAGATCGCGACAAAATCCGGGTGGGGCTCAAAACCGGAGCAAGACGGTCTTCCGGTTGGTCCTTGCTGCCGTGGGTGGCTTCACCGGGGCGAGGGGATGAACCGAACCTTCCGGCGAGCAGCTTGCGCCACGTCGTTACGCTGGAACCGAAAGGCAAAGGTTTCTCCGTGGATCCATGCGGGTACCCAGTCTCCAAAATGGATTTCCGGCTGGATGCGATTGAACCGATTGTCGTCGGAAGTGCCGCCTGGATCACCATTGTTGCCACCGGGCAAAACGTTCCGCGCCCGGATGCCACGGGGGTCGAGCTCGACGACGAAACGCATCGAAGCGCCGCCGGAGAAGTCGAAGTTGTCGCTGTTCAGGCTAAAGCCGGCAGGGTTGACCGTCTCGCGGAACCCAGGGGCGGCAAAGGGACCTAGGTCGAAAATATTGAGCCCAGCCTGCCCCAGGAAGTGCTGAAAGCGCACTCGGTGAATGCGCCCCCAGAGCCATTGGTTCTGGTCGTTAGTGGAGAATTTGCCCTGTAGGAATTCAAGCCCGTCGCGGAGTGCGCGGAGCAAAATTTCATCGCGCCGCTCACGCTCGGGGGTGTTGCGATCGTCCCACAGGGAGCTTTCACCGGTGGCGTCTTTCGTGTGCACGACAAATCCGGCATCCGTGCGTTCTTCGTCTTCCAAGAGGTGCAAGAGGGCACGCGTGGCATCGTCTCCTCCGGGCACGCCAATTCCCGTGCCGGCGAAGTCGTCGGCCAAGGTGAGGCGGCTCAAGCGGGTCAGGAATCCGGCGAAGATGGAGGTGGCGACAGCGTCCTCTTTCTCCTCATCGGTAATCGGTCGGGAGCGCTGCGGCATGTCATTCCGTTCATCCGCGGGGTCGACACCCGCGGGGGTATCGAACGGCGGCGAGCCATCCCGTTCTTCTCCCCACTGCCGTAAGCGATCGAGGGCTTCTGCCATTTCTCGGGTCACGAGTTCCGGCCGCCGCTCTGCTGCAGCGAACAGGAACCGAAGAAACCTGGCCGCTTCCTTCGAGCTGTGGTCGTACTGGAAGCGTGCCATATCTTCCAAACGCAGCTTTCCCGGACCGCTACGGGTGATGGCGTTGGTTAGAAGCTCTGTGGCCCGCTGGGCGCGGAAGCCGTTGGCGAACTGATACCCAAGGTACACGTCGTCGTTGAGTGGGTCGTTGTCCAACGTTCCACCAACTTGATCGTTGTTGGCGGTGACAAGAAAACCAGCCGCGGGATTGACCGCTTGCGGGATTTTTTCGCTGGGGAGCCAGAGAGTTCGACCTTGGGCATCGGTTAACCACTCAGCTTCGCCCGTACCTGGTAGGGGCAGGTACGGAACCACGCCCTGGGGTCGCTGCGGTATCAAAACCTGAGTGGAATAAGCGATATTCCCCTCGATGTCGGCCCAAATCCAGTTTTGCGCTCCTACGCCAAAGTTTCGCAAAGCGTTGCGGAAGTCGTTCACGTTGCGCGCTCGCATGAGGTCGAACAGGAAGCGTGCATCGTTGGTGATCTCGTGCCCGGTCCACCGCACTGTCATGCCCGTGGCTGCAAGCCCAACCACGCCGTCGTTAAGGTTGGGATCGGCCACGTTCGGCCCGTGGTGAGGCACCACTTCGATCACGAGCACAAACGGCTGTGGACGACCACGCATGGCGATAGGCTCTTCGATGCGCAACACGGGCACGCGGTTACCACGAAAGCGGACCGTTCGTGGCGAGGCCGGATAATCTGCGGGTGTTTCGAATTCCTCCACGTACACGTCCGTGACATCGTACCCCGCCGTGGTGGCGCCCCAAGCACCGTTGCGATTGTGCCCCAAAATCACACCCGGAAGCCCTGGGAAGATCACCCCGATGACGTCCTCCTGGGTTTCGGCAATCGCGAGATGCAGCATGTGCCACACGGGCGGGTTGAACAGCGCTAGGTGGGGGTCGTTAGCCAAAAGCGCATGTCCGCTCTGGCTGAACCTCGGCGACACGATCCAATTGTTGCTCCCTGCACCGCGGCTGCGACGACCAAACGGCAGAGCAGCCGCAAGCTCGTCGAACATGGCCGAGAGTTCTTCCAAGACGCTGGGCGGCGGCAGCAAGAGCCGATCCTCGATTCGCGGCGAAACGTGGTTGGCCAACCGTGGCACCCTTGGAGGAAGCACTGTGGTTGGTGCCGAGGGCGCGAAGCGGTAAACGTCACGAAAAACAGCCTCAGGCAAATTCTGCTGCGCCCGAGCCCATTGGATTTCCTCGCCCGAGGTGTCGGAGAGACTAAAAGCCTGGAGGCGGGCCACGGCGAGACTATCTGCCGGTTCCCACGGGCTGAGCTGCTCGGCGGTGAATCCCAAGACTCCGACCAACGTGTACTCAGGCGGCAGGTGGGCACCGTTTCGGCCTGCCTTGAGGTCCGTTAGCCACGCATTCACGCCAGCACTGTAGGCCTCCAGGAGGTGGGCCACTTCAGGGTCCTGAGCTTGCACGTACTCCCACATCGCTTGGTGCAGTCGCCGGCCGTCGCGTGTGGTGAAAAAGGTCCGCATTTGCACGTCGGTCGTCAGCGAAAGTCGGCCGAAGAGCTCACTGAGGCGGCCAGTGGCGAACCGGCGGATAACATCCATCTCCCAAAAGCGTGCTTGCGCAGTGAGGTAGCCTTGTACGTACAGCGCTGAGGCGTAGTTGGGCGCGTACACGTGCGGCATCCCTAAGTCGTCGAAAACGACGTCGACTATGCCACCAAGACCCGCAACCTCGATCGTGCGTTCGGTCGGTAGCGCGGCGATCGGATCCTGCGTCCCTTCGCCATCGTCGCCACAGCCGCTTGCCACTACCACGGCGACAGCGAGTGCTAGGAGAAGTGAGCCGGATGAAAGGAGACGCTTCGCAAAGAGAAAAGATCGTTCGTGGCTCATGGTTGTTCCCTTACCCAGTCGCTCCCGCGTCGCGCAACCTGGTCGGCAAACTTTCTTCGTGCTCGGAGTCAAAACCGGCTGCCCGAGGAGTAGTTGACCGCTGCTGAAGCAACGTGATAGCCACCAACACATGGCAGCCGCAGAGCAAGGAACACCGAAGCCACCAAAAGCGTATGAAGAGTTCGTCCAGCGCTTTCCTAAACTGGGCCAAGCGTGGGACGCCATTGCAGAAGCAGGCAACGAAGGGCCATTGGACCCCAAAACTCGCCGCTTGATCAAGTTAGCGGTGGCCGTGGGTGCGATGCGTGAAGGGGCGGTGCGGGCCAGTGTCCGAAAAGCCTTGGCGGCAGGAGTTGCGCCGGCAGAACTCGAACAGGTAGTGGCTCTAGCAGCGGGTACCATTGGGCTGCCTGCAGCGGTGGCGGTATTTACGTGGATGCGCGAAGCCGCCGAGTGACGGCAGCGCAGCGTGGCCGAGGCATCCAAGGAGTAAAGCGAGGAAAGAGTTTGAGTTGGCTGCCTCGCGCCGGTTGTGGTTCCTGACCGGAGAGGTGAAAAAAGGATCTTCTCGCGGGAGCTGCGCGCGGATAAGAGGTTGGGCCGACGAGGTTGCAGATGGCGCGCACGAATCATCGAGACCCCAAAAGCATTTACCGGGACAAGCTCCGCACGGCAGCAGAAGCAGCCCAGCTCGTGCAACGCGAAGACACCCTGGCCGTGCCAATTGCTACCGGACAACCTACGGCTTTTCTCACGGCTCTCGGCGAACGGGACGACTGGATCAATCTCGTGATCTTCTCGGCCTTGATGATTCGGCCCTATGCCGTGTTGCAAAAGCCGGGCGTGAGGCTGATCTCGGGCTTTTTTGGTCCCATCGAGCGGATGCTGAAAGCAGCCGGTGCCCGAGTGGATTACTTGCCAGCGGACTTCCTGGGTTGGGAGCGATACGCTCGGCTCGTCCCTCCGCGTGTGATGGCGTCGGCGTTCGCTCCCATGGACGATCACGGATACCTCAACTTCGGACTTCACTCCGGTGCCACGTTCCATGCATTCGCGGCCGCGGCGCGCGACCCGAACCGGCTCGCGATTGCGGAGGTGAATACAACGATGCCCCAAGTGTGCGGGTTGGCACGGTTCGGCGGCCATCGGATTCACGTTTCGCAGGTTGATTGCATCATTGAAACCAACGACCCAGTGTTCGAACTTCCTGATGAACCGGTGGCGGATCAAGACCGGGCCATTGCCGAGTACGTCGAGCGCCTGATCGATAACGGGGCCACACTGCAGATTGGAATTGGTGGGGTGCCGAACACCGTCGCGAAATTGCTTGCCGAGGGCAAAAAGGGGGACTTTGGCATCCACACGGAGATGCTCGTGAACGGCATCATGCACTTACACCAAGCCGGCAAAGTGACGAATCATAAAGGTGTGTTCGATGGCTTTTCCGTAGCCACTTTTTGTGCTGGCAGCCGACAGTTGTATGACTGGGTGCACCGGAACCCGGAAGTGCGGATGTTGCCAGTGACCTATGTAAACGATCCGGCGATCATTCGTCGTAACCGGGCGATGGTGAGCATTAACGGCGCGCTAGCCATCGACTTGAGTGGGCAAGTCATGGCCGACACCATAGGCCCACGACAGTATTCGGGGGTTGGCGGACATGAACTTTTTGTCATTGGCGCGCACGACAGCGAAGGGGGCAAGAGCTTTATTTGCTTGCATTCTACAGCGAACTCAGGCGGGGAGCGTGTTTCCACCATTGTCGCGAGTTTCGCGCCCGGTACGCCAACCACAACGCCCCGGCATCACGTGCAATACGTGGTAACCGAGTTTGGTGCGGTGAATCTTTCCTTGCTGACCGACGCAGAGCGTGCCCGCGCATTAGTCGAGATTGCCCATCCTGATTTTCGCGATGAGCTTCGAGAGGCGGTGCGCAGGCGCTTTGGGTAACTTTGGGCGCGAAGCTCGGGCCGCACGGTGTGTGCGGCACAGGCTGCTAGGTTCCGGTGCGTGAGAGGAGGACGAAAGGATGCAGTATCTCTGTCCGCGTTGCGGCCGCTCGTTCCGGGTAAAACCCCCTGAGGGTACCTGCCCCCAGTGCAATGCTGCATTGGTTTCGGAAAGCGAGAGCCATGACGGTGAGCGCGAGTCTCGAGAGGGGCAACCGCTACCTCCGAGACGGAGATTGTGATGCGGCTTCCGTGGGGCGCTTTCGGAAGGGAAGAGGCTCGGGACCTCGCGTAGATTCGGTGGGGGTACGCGGAAGGTGGGCTGGGCTCTGAGCCGTTAGCTGCGACGAGGGCAGTAGCATGCGCGAACTGATTGCCATGTGGCGGAACACGCGCATGGTGGTGTTCACGGCGCTGACGGCGTCGCTGTACGCGGCGATTCTGATTCCGTTCAAGGTCCTGCCCATCATCCCGGGTGTGACGGAGCTACGGCCTGCGAACGCGATTCCGGTGGTGTGTTCGTTCTTGTTCGGACCGGCTGCGGCGTGGGGTGCAGCAATTGGCAACGTGATCGGGGACTTTTTCGGCGGTTTTGGTCCTGGAGATCTTTTCGGTTTCGTGGGCAATTTTCTTTACGGCTTTTTGCCTTACCGGACGTGGGAGCTGTTGACCCAGCGGCGCCCGGTCTTGCGTGGGCCCATGGATTGGCTTTTGTTCACCGCGGTGGTGGGTTTGGCCAGTGGAGCGTGTGCGTTGGTGATCGGCTGGGGACTGAATTTGTTGGGCTTTGTGCCGTTTCGGGTGCTGGGGAACATTGTATGGATCAACAACATGCTGGCCAGCATGTTGTTGGCTCCGTTTTTGTTGGCGGTGGTGTATCCGCGAGCAGAGCGGGGTGGTTTGACGTACGGGCAGGTGTTGGGGCGGCGGGAGACGGGTAGGGTGGGATTGGCTTACGTGGGTTTGGGGTTAGTGGTGGGTGCGGTTGGTGTGGGGATGTGGTTGGGTAACGGTTTGTCGAGCGGTAGCGTGCGTGTGCCGTGGGTGGGGGAGGGCGTTGCAGGGGGGACCGGCGCATGGGCGGTGGGTTTGGGGTTAGCTCCGGTGTTGGTGGTGCTTTTGCTGGGGATGGTGTTGCTGTAGCGTGGATGGGCCGAGCCAATTTGCGGTGTACCTGCGCGGGGTGAGTTTCACGTACGCGGGAGGGGCTTTGCCTGCGTTACGTGGGGTGGACCTGGTGGTGAGGCGGGGGGAGATGGTGGTGGTCATGGGGGCAAGCCGTGCGGGCAAAAGCACCTTGGTGAAAGTGTTGAATCGAACCATTCCATCCTTTCAGCCAGGCTCGTTGCAGGGGGAGATTTGGCTATTGGGGCAACGCTGCGAACACGAAACCGTGGCCGACTTTGCTGGGCGCATCGGACTGGTGGCGCAAGATTTCGAGGCCCAGTTATTTTCGACCTCGGTTGAGTGCGAGGTCGCCTTTGCTCTGGAGCAGTTTGGGGTCAGCCCACCGGAAATGCGCCAGCGGGTGCACGCGGCGCTGCGGTCAGTTGGTCTGGAGGGATTCGAGGAGCGCGATCCGGCGACGCTCTCGGGTGGCGAGAAGCAGCGCTTAGCCATCGCAGCGATGCTGGCGTTGGAACCCGAGTTGTTGGTACTCGATGAGCCGACGACGGACTTGGACCCGCTGGGCAAAGAAGAGGTGCTTGCGGTGTTGGCTGGCTTGCGGCGAGAGGGCCGAACCCTCGTGGTCGTGGAGCACGAAACCATCGCCGCGGAAATGGCCGACCGGGTCGTATTCCTGGCCGAAGGCCGTGTGTTGGCCGACATGCCTGCGCAGGCGGCTCTACGCAATCCTGAATGGTTCCGGCGCTGTGCAGTCCGCCCCCCGGACCTGGCGGCGCTTGCGCACGGTTTGGGCTGGGCCGAGCCGGTGCGGAGTGTAGAGCAGGCTGCGGCATGGGTACGGGAATGTCTGATGCCAGTGCAAAAGGATGATCGTGATGCGGGGCAGCAGCAGGGCGAGGCATCGGGACACGACGTTTTGCTCGTGGCCGAGAAGTTGTCGTTACAGTACGAAGCGCATGCCCCTCCTGCCTTGGCCAACGTTTCGCTGACAATTCGCGCTGGGGAGTTTCTAGCGCTGCTGGGGCACAACGGTTCTGGGAAAACAACGCTGGCGAAGTGCTTGAACGGCCTTCTGCGGCCTACGGACGGTGAGGTGCGCTGGAAGGGAGTGCCCATTCTCAGCATTCCGTTGGCCGAGCGGGCTGTGGCCGTAGGATACGTGTTTCAGAACCCCGACCATCAAATCTTCGCTGACCGGGTTTGGGACGAAGTGGCCTTCGGGCCGCGTAACTTGGGCTTATCCGAGCAAGCCGTGGCCGAGCGAGTGCGGCAAGCTCTGGGGGCGGTGGGTTTGTTGGAACGATGCGACGACGATCCCTTCTGGCTCACGAAGGGCGAGCGTCAGCGGCTTGCAGTAGCGTCGCTTCTTGCGCTGGAGCCCCAGGTGTTGATTCTCGATGAGCCAACGACTGGTCTCGACTACAACGAGCAGCGACAAGCGATGGAACTCATCTGTCGGCTGCACCGACAGGGCATGACAGTCATCATGATTACGCACACAGCTTGGTTGGTTGCAGAGTACGCCCAGCGAGTTGTGTTGCTCCATCGGGGTGAGCTTTTGTTCGACGGGCCTACGCACGAGCTTTTCGCGCGGAACGATTTGATGAACGCCGCCCGATTTCGAGTGCCCGACATCGTTCGCGTGGGCGAGCGCTGTGGTGTGCGGGTACGTTCGGTGGAAGAGCTAGTGCGGATGGTGGGTCGGCGGAGCGAAGATCGATGAAATTGAGCATTTATGTAGTGGCCAACACACCTCTGCACCGGTTGCATCCGGTGGTAAAGGTCGCCGGGATATTTTGTTTTTTTGTAGCTGCCTTTACGGCGGGAAGCCCGATCCAGAGTCTTCCCTTGGCAGCGGTGGTTGGGGCGCTTCTCTGGTTGGGTGGAGCGTTGGCGAATGTGTGGCGGTTTCGATGGTTTCTTGCGCTGGTGTTTTTCATGACGTTTTTGGTGTGGAGCCTCTTTTTCCACAGTGAGGCGCCATGGTTTGCTTGGGGCCCGGTCCGTTTAGGGTACGACGGCGTTCGGTTCGCTTTGGCGACTGCGTGCCGGCTGACCACGTTTTTCGCTGCAGGCCTTTTGTTTCTTTCCACCACACGGGTAGAAGAGTTTGCCGATGCGCTCAGGATGATGGGTGTGCCTGCCAAGTTGGGGTTCGTCATGACCTTAGCGTTCCGACTCGTTCCTGCGTTTGTCGACGCAGCGTTCTCTGTCGTGCAAGCTCAACGTTGCCGTGGCTTTGACTTCGATCGTGGCAATTGGCTTGAGCGGGTGCGTCACTACCTGCCGGTTATCGTGCCTGTTTTCATCGGGGCATTGCGCCGCGCTGATTTGATGGCCATGGCGCTCGAGGCGAGAGGCTTTCAGCTTCCGGGCCCGCGCACGAGCTATCGCACTTACGCTTGGGGTTGGGGCGACGCAATTGCCCTTGTGGGCTCAGTGATGTTGGCCGGAACGTGGCTGCTTTGGGCTCGGTTTGCCGGGGGAAACTAAAAGGGCGAGGCGCCAGCCCAATAACCCGATCTAGAAACGCACGCAGGACAAACGCCGTACGCCCCTGGTGGAGGTCGAACTCATTCTTCCTGGTCAGTGGATTCGTCCTTCGCTGGGCCTTGTTGCGCTTCGCGCGAGCGACGGGCCTCCACCCACCCTGGTCTTTCTTTTTGGGTCCTGGGGTTGTACACGAGTGCCCCTGGCGTGACGTTCTTTCGCACGGTGGTGCCTGTGGCGATGTAAGCATCGTCGCCAATGGTCACGGGCGCCACGAGTTGCGAGTCGCTTCCAACTTGTACACGGGCTCCGATGACGGTTTTATGTTTGCGAAAACCATCGTAGTTGCAGGTAATGGTGCCTGCGCCGATGTTGGTTTCCTCGCCGACTTCGACATCACCCAGGTAGGCTAAGTGGTTAGCTTTCACCCCCGCTGCCAATACCGCGTTCTTCGTTTCGACAAAATCCCCAATGTGGACTCGTGGACCGAGACGCGTTCCGGGCCGGAGTTGCGCAAACGGCCCGACTACGACTTCGTCTGCCAGTTCCGCATCCTCCATGACCACGCCGAATTTAACGTGGCACTGACGGCCGATGCGCGAGTTAACGATGCGCGCGCTACCGTCGAGGCGCGTGCCCTCACCTACGGTGGTGCGTCCGTACAGGATGACGTTGGGGCCGATGGCAACGTCAGGAGCCAGCTCCACCAAGGGACCAACGTACGCCGTGGCAGGATCCACAAAGGTGACCCCATGGAGCATCCAGTGACGGGTGATTCTTTGGCGCAGAAGCGCCTCGCACCGTGCGAGATCGCTGGGATCACTCACTTGAGCGACCTCCTCGCCCAACGCGGTCGTTGCCCCCACACGGAGGCCAGCAGCGCGAGCTAAGGCCACCACATCCGTGAAGTAAAGTTCCCCTTGGGCATTGTCCGGGCGCAAGCGGGCAAGCAAACTCCGAAGCACGGGTGCCTGCCCGCAGTACACACCGACGTTGACCTCGCGAATGTTCCGTTCTGCCTCGGTCGTGTCGCGTTCTTCGCGAATCAGCAGTACGTTGCCATCCTGGTCGCGCACGACCCGGCCGAAACCCTTGGGGTCGTCGACGAATTGTGTGAGAATCGTTACGGCCGCCTCTTGCACCTCATGGACCGCAACGAGGCGATACAATGTGTCGGTATGAAGTAGGGGCAAATCGGCAGGAAGGATGAGGACCACTCCGTCGTAGCCGGCTAACGCGTCGAGTCCGGCCTTGACCGCATCGCCCGTGCCGCGCGGGTGTTCCTGAACAGCAAACTGTGGTCGAAACGGTGCACATACCTCGCGAACGTCTCCCGCGTTCGGTCCGACCACAACCACGAGCGGTTGAGCGCGAACTGCCTGGAGTAGGCGAAGCGGATAGGTGAGGAGCGGCTCTCCCCCTAAGTGGTGGAGGACCTTTGGTCGCTGCGTACGCATCCGCGTTCCGCGGCCCGCGGCGAGTACGATCGCCGCGAGGTTGTTCGATGTAGCCATAGGAACTCCTTAAGTTGCTCAGGCGTAAAGTTATGCAATGTTCGCATGAATCAATGCTCACTGAAGATGTACGTTTTTACATAGTAGAGCCGTCATTTGTCTAGCCGCCAACGGACGACCTGCTCCTATAGCCCAGACGGCGACGACCGGTTAGGTCGCACCAGAAGCGCGGTGGTGGCGTATAAGAGAGCATCGGGCTTCGTTGACTTCTCCATGAGGTCGACTAACATTGCGTGCATGCACATCGAGACGCTCAAGGTGTTCTGCGACGTTGTGGAGACGGGGAGCTTCTCTCAAGCAGCCGCACAGAATTTCATTACGCAGTCGGCGGTAAGCCAGCAACTGCGCAACTTGGAGACGAAATACCAATGCCGGTTGTTGGAGCGGAGTCGTTCTGGAGCAAAGCCAACCCCTGAAGGGGCTATTTTGTACCGAGCGAGCCGCGAAATTCTGGAGCGATACCGGCAGATCGAAACGGAGCTGCAGGAAAGCGCGAAGATTGTTTGTGGCCCGTTGCGCGTAGCGATTGTCTACAGCGTGGGTTTGCATGAGCTTCCGCCCTACCTGAAGGAGTACTTACGTTTGTATCCTCAGGTCAACGTGCATGTGGAGTACTCGCGCCCCAACAAGATTTACGAAGACACAATCGCGGGCCGAATCGATCTGGGCATTGTTGCCTACCCGTCGAAGCACCCGCAGATCCAAATCGTGCCATTTCGTGAAGACAAGCTTGTGGTGGTCTGCCCACCGGACCACCCGCTTTCGAATCAGAAACGGGTAACCCTATCCAGGCTCGATGGTGAGACCTTCGTGGGGTACGAACGCGAGGTCGCCACGCGACGTGCGCTGGACCAATTATTCCGCGATCGCCAGATCCAGGTGCGGTACGTCGGAGAGTACGACAACATCGAGACGATCAAGCGAGCGGTAGAGATCGGGCAAGGAATCAGCATTGTGCCTCTGGCTTCGGTGAGGCACGAGGTGGAGCACGGCACAATCAAAGTCGTTCACCTTGCCGACGAAACGATTCTTCGCCCACTCGGGATCGTGCACAAAAAGGGTCGCCACTTGTCCCCGGCGGCAGTGAAGTTCATCGAAGTGCTGAAGCGGCCGGACCTGCAACAATTGCACGAGTAGGGTGGCAGGATCATCAGCCTGGTGGCACGAGGATGTGCTCGACGGGGTCGGGGATTTCGTGCGGTTGCCAGAGCGCCGATTTGAAGTACGCAAAGCGACGCCAATCATCGGTGCAGGAAGCGAAGTAGCGGCTGTTGGGGTTTCCGCTAGGTCCGGAGGAGTGTGCAAAGTACGCCTCTTCAGGTTTCGCTAGGTCGCAGACGAATCGGCTGGTTGCACCGACCAAGGCACGAAGACCTTGGCCCAGCGGAAAGGCCACGCTGGGGCTGACGGTGTAGAGATCTCCGGGGAAGCCATCGTCCAACGCTCGGAACCAGCGGCCCACGAAGGGGAGTTCTCCCAGCCATAAGCCCAGGCGGATGCGCTGCACCCGCCCCCAGGTCCAGCGCGTAACGTCCGTCCCATACGCCTTTTCGAGCCGCTCGACCGTGCGTTCGAAGGCTCGGACCATCGACTCTGCCAGAGTCTGTTTCGTCGCTTGCTCCACTGGCGCTCGCAAGGGATCGTTTGGGTCCGCGAGCAGGCGGTGTAGCCGTGGGATTGCTCGGCGCGTGCGGAGGAAATGGCGCCCGGCCTGAGGACCGAGAAGGCTTAGAAAACAAATTTCTGCGAGATCCCGTTGCCACCACGCGAGAATCGACGGGGCGATTTCCGAGGTGTCGTAGCGACCGCCCCAGGCGCGCAATGCTTTGTAAGCGGCTCCTCGCGTGCCCTCGTGGTGCGCGTAACGCGGCTCCAGAGCAGTGCACAACACGTCTCGCAGAACAGTTCCGTAGTCGCTACCGATGTCGGACTGGAGGGCGAAAAACGATTCGATGGAGTGGCGGTCAGAGCTGGAAAGGAAGGCTTCGATCCGCCGTTGTCGGTATGGGGGCTCCACGTGCGTGCGGCTCGAGATCGAATGGTTTTGCTTCTCGTCGGTGAAAGAGTTGGCTGTGGCTACGAAACCGGAAGCTGGGTCGATGATCTTTGGATTCGCGCTGAACGGGAGCAAATGGTTCCAATCAGCAAGTGGGTCTTGGGCGTCGCGCACGAACAAGCCGCTCCGGTTGCGGGCCACGAGCTGTCCGTATGGTTCCCAGGCGATGGTACCGTCGGTGTGAGCGTAAATGTGATTGAAATCGAACGGCCCGAGATTGATTTCCTCCAGGGCGTCACGGTGCTGGCCGACGGTACGGGCCTCGGCGAGGCGAAGAAAGCCGTGAAAAAACGCGCCGGCGTCCGCTCCGATGTAGCGGAGCGCCAAGTCGACACCGTCGTGGTGTTTCCAGCCAGGGTAAATAATTCCGTGTGGGCAGCTCTCCCACTCGATGCTTGCATCGGAGCCGAAACGCACTGTGTGCCGTTCGACATGTTTGCGGATGGTCTGCCAACCAGTTGCCGTTCGGTACCTCGTAGGGTCATCGGGAGCACGGTGGATCCGGAAGAGATCCCACGCATCACGATATGCAGTGGTTACACCCCAGGCAAGAAATCCGTTGTGGCCATAAGGAAACACGGGGCAGCCAGGAAGCAAACCTCCCTGGATTCGATACTGGGGGCACTCGAGGTGAGCATGATACCAAAACGTGGGCAGCGGAAAGAAAGGCACGTGGGGGTCATTCGCCAGGATCGGGTGTCCCGAGGCCGAGCGTGTGCCAGCGACCGCCCAGTTGTTGCTCCCCACCCCATCTAGGTGCATGGGAAGCTCCGGTTCCGGAGCTGTTCCAACGATGCACTGGGGAGCCTCGGCCCAGGGTGCCTCGGGGAATAAGCGACGGGCCATTTCGTCGCCGACAGCTCCGCGAACCGCGTCGACCGCGAGCTCAACATCGAGGGGGGCTAACGCCACACAAAAGGCGCAGGTGCGCGCTGCGAGTAGCGCATCCCAGGGTTGCCACGGGTGCACGGGTCCGAGAAGTAAGTGGTCGATCGGGTAAATCCCCTCCATTGCTGCAAGTGCCGCATTCACGCCGCTGGAGAAGGCTTCGAGCACTGCACGAGCCCGCGCTGGGGCCCGTTCGTAGTCTTGTTCGCTGGCCCTTTCGAAGTCGAGCGGACGAATAAAAGCGTCGACGTCCAGCAAGCTGCGGCCTGGAAACACCGCACTGTGAGCCGGAAAACGAAGATTACCGACAAGCTCGGTGAGCCGGCCCGCTCCCAAATGGCGGATGAGGTCCATCAGGGTGAAGCGGTCTGCCGCCATCAGGTAGCCGAGCGCAGCATACAGGTCGGGCTCTTCGGTCGCGTAAATGTGGGGCACTCCGCGCTCGTCACGAACAATTTCCACTTGGCCGCGCATAGCCGGTAAGTGCCTGGGAGTGAGGGCAGGGAAGGTACCCAGTGGCTCACGCCGAACGCGTTGCCAAAGAAAGCGAAATAACGTGGCTAGCCGCCGCTTCGGGCGGAGCGGTGGGTTTGGGCGCTCCATAGCTTGATTTGGCTTCTAAGGCACCCGTCGCACCGTTGGCCGAGGAGAGTGCTTGGTCCAGTGGATCGGTACCTGACTCCGGGAGAGCGCTTTACTTGCCCGGCCCGAAAGCGAAAACTGGGGGTGACCGGACGGGAACATCGCGAGTGTTCGCACGCGGTGCTCGTTTTGGTCACCGACCGTCGGGCAAGAACACATGTTGGAAGATCAAGCCACCGGTGAAATACGTCGTGAGATCGGTCGACGGGCCTTTGACAGGTCGCATGTGAGCTTCGTCGCGGCGAGCAAACAGCCCGACAAGGTTTCCTTGCCCGAGCCGGTACTGGATCGCTCCGGCGAGATACCAGCCGCCGCCGTCATCGTCGATGACGCCAAACGTGTGCGTGTAGTAGCCACCACCACTCGACAACGACACTTCGAAGTACTCATCGTAAAGCGCGAAGCGCGGACCAGCGGTCAGGGAAAAGACGCTTTGCACGTTCCTCCCCTTCGTAGAGACGCCGCTGTCGAGGGGCATTGCCGTAAACTGTGGCGTGAGCTCTAGACCAAGGGTGAAGCTGTCGGCGAGCGTGAACAATCGCACGCCTCCGTGTGGAGCGATGACACCACCAACGTCAGCCGTGCGCCGCAGCTTCTCTGTCGGGGCGGCCATGCCAACATCGACGCCGACGTAAGGCTCCAGGGCAAGAGCGCGAACACCTGCCCCCATACCGAAGAGCATCAAAATTCCACCCCAAACGCTCGACCACCGCTTCCTTCTTCTCATGAGTTTTCCTCCCCAATGCATTTGCCGCTTTCCGACGTTCCTAGCGCTGACGTTTTGCCCTTTCCGTTGCAGTTCCGCACGAATCCTCACTCACCGCGGCATCTACAGCAAGTACGGCAGATTTTGAAGGGGACAAAAAGATCGTAAGGGAGGTGTTGACGCCGCTCTCCCGGTATGGCAGGAGAGTTCGTCAGCGGTGAACGAGAATCTTCGTTAGCTGCTCGAAAAGGGGGTCAGTATGAAATGGGTAGATCGGTTGACGGGAACCGGCTTCACGAAGTTGGCTAAGCAAGTTCTCGGCGTGCTACGCGTCTATTCTGCCGCCTTAACTGCACTGGTATTGGTTGTGGGTGTTTGCCCAAACGTGCTGACGGCGGCGACGGTTGTGGTTTCCCCTGCGAACACCCAAGGATGGGGCTTTGTACAAGAGAACGGGGGG
>FMJZ01056784.1_pt1 | contig 30232 bp, 27 predicted proteins | sample 1987881 | NCBI WGS metagenome assembly FMJZ01 (sample SAMEA4378227, study PRJEB15110) | soil metagenome | biome: soil; feature: Field; material: Soil | place: India | collected 2015-03-11 | depth 0 m
TCTCATTTTTCTATCTTCTGGTTTTAGTTCAACAACTTTTGCCTGAACTTCTTGTCCAATTTGAAGTGCCTCTTCTGGTTTCTTTATTTTCTTTAATGAAATTTGAGATACATGAATAAGTCCTGTAATTCCTTCTTCAAGTTCAATAACTGCTCCAAATGGTAAAAATCTAATTACTTTTCCTTTTACAATTGTTCCAACTGGGTATCTTTCTTCAATATTGTCCCAAGGATGTGGTTTTGTTTGTCTTAATGAAAGAGAAATCTTTTCTTCTTCTGGATCAACCATAAGAATTTTAACTCTAATTTTCTGTTTTTTTCTTACAACTTCTCTTGCTGGTTTTCTTGGGCCCCAAGTTAATTCTGATAGATGAATGAGTCCTTCAACTCCTTTGCCAAGATCTACAAAAACTCCAAACTCAACAATTCCTGCAACTGTTCCAACAACAATTTCTCCTTCTTTTTCTTTTAGTTGATAGAAATATTCTTTCCTTTCTCTCTCTTTTTCTTCCTCTAAAATTACTCTTCTTGAAACAATAATTTTTCTTATCTCTCTATCAAACTCTATTATTTTAACTTTTAACTTTTTATTTAAATGATTTGATAAATCTTTCTTTTTAACTATTTCTAATTCAATTTGAGTTCTTGGTAAAAATGCTGGAAGACCTAAATCAATTAAAAGACCACCTTTAACAATTCTTGTAACTGTTCCTTCTATTTCTCTTTTATTTTCATATGCTTCTTTTAGTTCTCTCCAAACTTTTTCATAGTCTGCTCTTCTTTTAGAAAGAACTAGGTCTCCAGTTGGTCCTTCACTTCTTACTACATATACATCTATTTCTTCTCCTTCTTTTACAATATCTTTTGCTGAAACACCTTTTTCTTTTGTTAACTCCTTTAGAGGAATATATGTCTCAAATTTTCTTCCAACACTTACCAAAGCACCATCATCTTCAACTTTAACAACAATTGCTTTGATAATTTCGCCTTTTTTAAATTTTTTGGGGAGATAATCTTCTGTTATTTTCTTTATTTCTTCTAACTCTTCGTTTATTTCTCCCTCCCTCTCTTCTTCCTCCTCTTTTTCCATTTCAGATAAAATATTTCTAATTTCTTCTTCTCCTAATGATTCTTCCTCTTCCTCCACCTCCTCCTCTTCATCTTTTGTCTCTTCACTATCCTCGCTCAAATTCTCTTCTAACTCATCCTTGTTTGTAAACCTTTCTTCCCTATCCTCCATAAAAACCTCCTTAACCTAAATTCTCTTTTGCCTTGTTAACAAGAAAAGCAAAACTTTCCTTGTCATGAATGGCAAGTTCAGAGAGCATTTTTCTATTTAAATTAATTGATCCTTTTTTGAGTCCATATATAAATCTTGAATAAGAGAGATTAAACCCTTTTAGAGCAGCAGAAATTCTTGTTATCCATAATCTTCTCATGTCTCTTTTCTTTAATCTTCTACCAACATATGAATAGTGCAAAGCATGTTCAACTGCTTCTCTTGCAACTCTATATCTTACAGATGCTGCTCCTCTAAAACCTTTTGCTAGTTTAAGGATCTCTTTTCTCCTTCTTCTTGTATATGGACCACCTTTAACCCTAGCCATATTCTTAACCTCCTAAACCAAGTATCCTTTTAACAAGACCTCTATCTTCTTTTGAAACTTCTTTATACCTCAACTGTTTAACTTTTTTTCTTGATCTTTTCTTTTCAAGATGGTGTGAATGTCCAGTTCTATTCCTTAAAATTTTTCCCGTTGAAGTTATTTTAAACCTCTTCTTTGCTGTTTTCGGTATCTTTAACTTGGACATCTTTTATACCTCCTTTTTTAGTTGGACCTATTAAACACTCTATCTTTTTACCCTGAAAGAATGGTTCCTTCTCAACCATTCCAACAGGTGATAACTCTTTTATAACCTCATTAATAATCTCAAAACCTTTGTCTTTGTAAGAGAGTTCCCTTCCCCTGAAAATTATACTCACTTTAACCTTATCTCCATCTAAAAGCCACTCTTTAGCATTCTTAATCTTGTACTCAAGGTCACCTTTTCCAATGAATGGTCTAATTTCAAGGTTTTTTACATCAAAAGTTACCTGCTTCTTTTTTGCCTCTTTTTTCTTTTTTGTCATCTCATACTTGAATTTTCCGTAATCAAGAATTTTACAAACTGGTGGATTCGCATCTGGATTAATTTCAACTAGATCTAACCCTTTATCTTCTGCAATTGAGAGTGCTTCTTGGAGTGGATAAATTCCTAACTGTTTTCCATCACTATCTATTAACCTTACTTCTTTTGCTCTGATAGCCCTGTTAACTCTAAGAGAGAACTCTTTAATGGTAAATCACCCCCCTCTTTTTTTCTCTCACTTCTTCTCTAATACCTCCTTTTTAAGTTTTTCTATAATTGAATCTATATCTTGCATACCTAAATTTCCTTCTCCTTTCTTTCTAACTGAAACTGATTCTTTTTCTTTCTCTTTTTTCCCTATAACAAAAATATAAGGAATCTTTTCAAGTTCCGCTCTCTTTATCTTTTCTTGTAGGTTTTCATCAGTAAAGTCAGTTTCAACTCTAAAATTATATTCAAGAAGTTTATTATATAATAATTTTCCATAATCTTCAACATCTTGAGTAACTGTTATAAGTTTTATTTGAACAGGTGATAGCCAAAGCGGAAAGTTTCCAGCATAATTTTCTATAAGTGCTCCAAAAAATCTTTCAATTGAACCAAGAACAACTCTATGTATCATAACAGGAGTATAATCTTTTCCATCTTTACCCATATATTTTAAGTTGAATCTCTGTGGAAGATTAAAATCAACTTGAATTGTTGGACCTTGCCATAATCTATCAAGAGAATCTTTAAGTTTTATATCAATTTTTGGACCATAGAATACTCCTTCTCCTGGATCGATTTTATAACTCACACCTTTATCTTCAAGCGCTTTTCTAAGCGCCTCTGTTGCTTTATCCCAAAGTTCAATTGTTCCAACATATTTTTCTGGTCTTGTTGACAAAAATATTTCAAAATTTTTAAATCCAAAAGTGTTCATCATGTACAATGCAAAATCTAAAACCCCAATTATTTCATCTTCAAGTTGCTGTTCAGTGCAAAATATATGAGCATCATCTTGTGTAAAACCTCTAACTCTTAAAAGTCCATGAAGAACTCCAGACCTTTCATATCTATATACAGTACCGAGTTCAAATAATCTTAAAGGTAATTCTTTATAACTTCTTGTTTTTGATTTATATATTAAAATATGTCCTGGACAATTCATTGGTTTTACAAGATATTGAATATCTTCAATATTTATTCCAGTAAACATGTTTTCCTTATAATATGACATATGTCCAGAAATTTCCCAGAGTTTTTCTCTATAGATATGTGGTGTATAAACAAATTGATATCCTCTTTTTAGGTGTTCTTCTCTTTCAAAATCTTCAATTATTTTTCTAATCATCGCACCTTTTGGATGGAAAAATATTAAACCTGGTCCTGCTTCATCTGGGTGAATACTAAATAGGTCTAACTCTTTTCCCAATCTTCTATGGTCTCTTCTTTCAATTTCTTTTAATCTTTCAAGGTGATTTTCAAGAGATTCTTTATCAAAAAATGATGTTCCATATATTCTTTGGAGAACCTCTCTTTTTTCATCTCCTTTCCAATAACTCGATGAAGATGAGAGAAGTTTAAAATTTTTTATAAAACTTGTATTTGGAAGGTGTGGTCCTCTACATAGATCGATAAATTCGCTAACTCTATATATTGATACAAACTCATCTTCAATTTCTTCAATTAGTTCAAGTTTAAATTTTTCATCTTTAAATAATTTTCTTGCTGTTTCTTTATCAATTGTCTCTTTTTCAAAGATAAGATTACTTTTTAGAATTTCTCTCATTTTATTTTCTATTTTTTCTAAATCCTCTGGTGTAAATGGGTTATCAACTAAAAAGTCATAATAAAAACCATTTTTAATTGATGGACCAATTCCAAGAAGTGCATTTTTAAAAAGTGATTTAACAGCATAAGCGAGTATATGCGATGTTGAATGATTTAAAATATCAAGTGCCTCTTCATCTTCAGGTGTTAGAAATTTAATTTTATCTTTATCCCTTGGCTTAAAATAAAAATCCACAATTTCATTATCATTAACTAATGCGCCAACAAATTGGGGATTACTTTTTAATGGTAAAATATTTAAAACATGAAAAAGATTTTCATTTTCATCAATAGAAAAATAATCATTTAAGTTTTCAACAAAAATATTTATTTTCATAACTTTCACCTTTAAAAATAAAAAAATGGTGGGCGATGGTGGACTCGAACCACCGACCTCTTCGGTGTCAACGAAGCGTTCTACCTCTGAACTAACCGCCCACTCAAAAATTAATATTATCTTATTTTGCTTTTTTGTCAAGATAGATTTAATATTATATTGGGTATATAATTATTAAAAATTTTTGGAGGTAAATTATGAAAAAAATTTTAACAACTTTATTAATTTTCTTATTCTTATTTACTATTGTTTTTTCTCTTAAAGGAGAAACCATCTGGAATACTTATAGAGGAAACAATTTAAGATGGGGTTATAGTGATTCTAATTTTTCACCACCTTTAATGGAAGGTGCATATTACATTGGATATGCAGGTTTTACATCTCCAATCTATGCAGATGGAAAAATATTTGTTGGATGTGGAGATAAAACTTTATACTGTTTTGATGCTGAAACTTTAAAACCGCTCTGGACTTATGAAACATCTGGAGCAATAATAGGTGCACCAGCTTATGATAATGGAAAAGTATATTTTGGAACAGTTGATGGATACTTTTTCTGTCTTGATATAACAAATATACAAAAATATTTTTGGAGATACAATACCTACTCAAAAATTTATCACTCACCTCTTGTTTTAGGTAATATAGTTTATTTTGGTGCTGATAATGGGCTTGTTTATGCTTTTGATAAATTAACTGGAAAAGAAGTATGGAACACACCTTTTAAAGCACAAGATAAAATAAATTCAGCAATTGTGGGAGATGATACTTCAATATTCTTTATTTCTCAAGATGGAAATTTATATGCTGTTCATCCATTAACTGGATCTCTTCTTTATAAAAAGATAGTTGGTCCAAATGTAAAGGGAGCACCAGTTGTTAAGGAAAATTATGTTTATGTTTTAAATAGTGAGGGTCAACTTTTAGCAATAAACAGAACTACAAGAAATCAAGATTGGTATTACTCTTTGAATCAAAATACAACAATGACACCTGCAATTTCAGGAGATCTTGCAGTTGTTTTGGTTAATAACGGAAGAATTGCTTGTGTTGATTTAAAAACAGGAAAAGCAAGATGGGAAAAAAGTTTACCAGGAAGTTTCGATACCTCACCTGTTGTAACTGATAAGTACATTTTTATTGGAGATAATATTTCAACCTTATATATGTTATCTCTTGAAAATGGAACTACATTATGGTTTGCAAAATATGAGAAAGGTTTTTACAATGATTTTTGCATTCAAAATAATAGATTATATGTTCCTGGACTTGATAACTCATTAAGATATTTTGTTTCACAACCACCTCCATTTTTAACAGTTGAACCTTTGACTATTGATTTTGGAGAAGTTGATGTGAACTCACAGAAAACTTTAAGTTTCATTATAAAGAACAAAGGAGGAGGAACTCTTACTGGTAAAATTTCTGCTGAAAATTATTATTGGATTAAAGTTTTTCCAACAGAGTTTGCAGCAAACGAAGTAGTTGTTAATGTAACAGTCGATACAACTGGATTTACAATGGAAACTGAATATAAAGGTAAAATTACAATTAAATCAAAAGGTGGTGATGCAGAAATTTATGTTGTATTAAAAACAAAAGCCTTTCCACCAAAGTTAGATGTTGTTCCAAAATTACTTAATTATCGAAATATCAATAGAGGAGATAAAAAAACAATTCAAATACAGATTAAAAATTTAGGAGGAGGCAAACTTTTTGGAACACTTTCAACCGATGTGAGTTGGATTCAATTCGATAGTATCAATTTTGAAGGTAACGATGTAAAAGTTAATGTGATCTTAAATGCCGAAAATTTAATTGCAGGTCAGAAATATAAAGGTTTTATTTATGTAGATTCAAATGGTGGAAAAGGTATAGTTGAGATAAATATAGAAGTAATTGAACCAAATCCAATTCTTTATGTTGATACTAACACTTTAAATTTTGGTGAGGTTAAAAAAGGAGATTCTCCTTCAAAAATATTTGTTATTTCAAACAAAGGAGGAGGAACTCTTATTGGAACAATTTCAACTTCTGATGATTTTATAATTTTAAGCACAAAAGTTTTCAGTGGAAATGAAACAAGAGTTACTGTTATCTTAAAAACAGATAATTTAATTGAAGATAGATTATATACTGGAAAAATTGAAGTAAATACTCAATGGGGTAAAGCAGTTATTGAAGTTTATGTTAAGATATTGAAAAAAGAATTACCAGTTCAAAAGATAGTTATTATCTTGCAGATTGGAAATAAGGTAATTTATGTTAATAATCGACCTCAAACAATCGATGTGCCTCCACAAATTATTGAGGGAAGAACTCTTCTTCCAATAAGATATGTAGTTGAGCCACTTGGTGCAAAAATTTTCTGGGATGATGTCGAAAAAAGAGTGACAATTGAATTTAAAAATATAACGATTGATTTATGGATTGGCAAAAATACTGCAAAAGTTAATGGAAAATCAACTCAAATTGATCCAAATAACCCTAAGGTTGTACCTTTAATAATTCAAGGAAGAACTATGCTTCCTGTTAGATTTGTTGCAGAGAATCTTGGATGTGATGTTCTCTGGGATGGAACAACAACAACAATAACAATTACTTATCCTAAAGATTAAATTTTAAAATATTAGTTGATAAATTAAGACCCCCAATTTAATAATTTTTGGGGATCTTATATTTTTCTCTTTATATTTAAATTTTTTCTATTGACAAAAAAGAATGATTATATAAAATTTATATTTAGATTAGCACTCTAAGTTAAAGAGTGCTAATTATAGGAGGAGAGATGGAAAAAAGAGATGATCTAACATATGCTCTTTTTAAAGTTCTTAAAGAGAAAGAAGATGAACTTAGAAGATTAAAAGAAGAAGTAAAAACTTTAACTCTTCTTATTAAAAAGGAGAGAAGAGATTTAGAACACTTTCAGAAAAAGTGGCAAGAGGAAGAAAATTTGAGAAACATAAGAAATAAAGGAGAAATTATCTCTTCTATTTTACATATATATGACAGTATTGAAGGGGCAAAAAGTAAAATTAAAGATGAAAATTTATTAAATGGTCTATTACTTATAGAAAAGCAATTTTTAGATTTTCTTAAAAAAGAGGGGGTTGAAGAAATAGGAAATGTTGGTGAAAAATTCGATCCATCCCTTCATCAAGCAATAAGTATTGATATTACAAACAATGATGAAGAGGATGGAGTTATAAGTGAAGTTTATAGAAAAGGTTATAAGATAAAAGACTATCTTATAAGACCTGCTTATGTAAAAGTTTACAAAAAGGAGGTAAACTAATATGGGAAGAATAATAGGAATTGACCTTGGAACATCAAATTCATGTGCTGCTGCTATAATTGGTGGCAAACCAACAATTATTCCTGCAGCAGAAGGTGTTTCAATAGGTGGTAAAACAGTTCCCTCTGTTGTTGCATTCACAAAAGATGGTCAACTTCTTGTAGGAGAGCCAGCAAGAAGACAAATGGCTCTAAATCCTGAAAGAACAATAACTGGAATAAAAAGAAAAATGGGAACAAACTATCGTGTTAAAATTGATGATAAAGAATATACTCCAGAGCAAATTTCAGCATTCATTCTTCAAAAAATCAAAAAAGATGCTGAAGCATTTCTTGGTGAAAAAGTTGAAAAAGCAGTTATAACTGTTCCTGCATATTTTAATGATAACCAAAGACAAGCAACAAAAGATGCTGGAAGAATTGCAGGGCTTGAAGTTGTAAGACTCATAAATGAACCAACAGCAGCAGCATTTGCATATGGTTTAAATAAAAGTGAAAAAGAGTTAAAGATTCTTGTTTTTGATTTTGGTGGTGGAACTCTTGATGTAACAATTATGGATTTTGGAGAAGGTGTCTTTCAAGTAATTTCAACTGCAGGAGATACTCAACTTGGTGGAAGAGATATGGATGATGCACTCATGAATTATATAGTTGAAGATTTCAGAAGAGAAACAGATATAGATTTATCAAAAGACCCTAAAGCACTACCTAGGTTAAGAGAGGCAGTTGAAAAAGCAAAAATAGAACTCTCAAGTGTTCTTGAAACAGAAATTAACCTCCCATTTATAGCAATTAAAGATAATGAGCCAGTTCATCTTGTAAAAAGAATCACAAGAGCACTTCTTGAAGAGTTAGTTAAACCAATAATTGATAAGTGTCGCGGTCCTCTTACACAAGCACTTGAAGATGCAAAACTCACACCAAAAGATATTGATAATATAATTCTTGTTGGTGGACCAACAAGAATGCCAATTGTTCAAAGATTCATTGAAGATTTCTTTGGAAAACCAGCTGAAAGAGGAGTTGATCCAATGGAGTGTGTTGCAATTGGAGCAGCAATTCAAGCAGGAATACTCGAGGGAAGCGTAAAACAAGAGATTGTTCTTCAAGATGTTACACCTCTCACTCTTGGAATTGAGACACTTGGTGGAATTTTCACAAAAATGATCGATAGAAACTCACCAATACCAATTAAAAAAACACAAATTTTCACAACTGCTGCAGATAATCAAACATCTGTTGAGATTCATATACTTCAAGGCGAGAGACCTCTTGCAAAAGATAATGTCTCTCTTGGAAAATTTATTCTTGATGGAATACCACCAGCACCAAGAGGAGTTCCAAAAATTGAAGTAACTTATGAAATAGATGAAAATGGAATTTTACATGTAACAGCAAAAGACCTTGCAACCGGAAAGAGTCAGAATATAACAATAACTCAAGCAGTAAGACTTTCTGAAGAAGAGGTTGAGAGAATGAGAAAAGAGGCGGAAAGATTTGCAGAGGAAGATAGAAAAAGAAAAGAAGAAATTGAATTAAGAAATATGGCAGATCAACTTCTTTACACTGGAAGAAAAACAATTAAAGAAAACAAAGATAAAGTAAGTAAAGATATAATTGAGAATGCTGAAAAGAAACTTGATGAACTTGAAAATCTTCTTAAAGAGAATAAAATTGAAGAGGTTAGAAAAAAAATTGATGAAGTTAATGAGGTACTTGCAAGGGTTGGTGAAGAGCTTTATAGAAAAGCAGGAACTTCTCAAACTAAAAATGAGCCACCAAAAGAAGGTGACAAAAAAGATGATAAAGGAACAATAGATGGAGATTATGAAGTGAAGTAATGAATAAGGATTATTATGAAATATTAGGGGTGGATAGAAACGCCACCCCTGAAGAAATAAAAAAAGCATATAGAAAACTTGTAAAGCAGTACCATCCAGATTTAAATAAAAATAATCCCGAAGCAGCCAAAAAAATGGCAGAAATAAATGAAGCATATGAAGTTCTTTCTGATCCAGAAAAAAGAAAAAGATATGATTTGTATGGTACTGCTGAAGGAATAGGAGATTATGCTTATCAATATAATTCAGAATCTCCATTTGGGGATTTCTTTAGAGATTTTAATTTTGGTTTTGAAGATATTTTTGACACATTTTTTGGTGGTTTCACTGAAAGTCGAGAGAGAAGAAGAGTTGAAAGAGGAAATGATATTCACGGAAGAATTGAGATTGATTTAAAGGATGTTTTATATGGAAAGGAAGTAGAGTTAGAAGTTGAAAGGGATGAAGTTTGTGAATCTTGTAATGGAACTGGAGTTGAAAGAGGATTTAAAAAAGATAAATGTACAACTTGCCATGGAACAGGAAAAGTAAAAAGAACTCAGAGTTCAATTTTTGGTCAATTTGTAACAATAACAACATGTCCAACTTGTAAAGGTGAGGGAGAAATAAATAGAAACCCATGTAGAGTTTGTAGAGGAAGTGGAGTTACAAAAAAGAAAAGAATAATTAAAGTTAAGATTCCACCTGGAATTGAAGATGGAATGAGAATAAGACTTCAAGATGAAGGTAATGCATCAAAAAGTGGATTAAGGGGAGACCTTTATATTGAAGTTAAAATAAAACCACATCCTTTAATCAAAAGAAAAGGAGCAGATTTAATATATGAAGCAGAAATTCCCCTTTTAACAGCAATTTTTGGTGGGGAGATAGAAATTCCATATATAGAGGGAAAAAAGAAAGTTTTTATAAATCCTGGAACGCAATCAAATGAAGAGATTAAATTAAAAGGTGAAGGTCTTCAATATTTGAGGGGGAGAGGAAAAGGAGATTTTATAATTGTTTCAAAAGTGAAAATTCCAAACATAAAAGACCTTTCAAAAAAAGAAAGAGAAATTTTAGAGAAATGGAAAGAACTAAATAAATAATTTTTTAAAATTTTTAATTTTCTGTTATAATTTTTAAAACCAAAAGTAAGAGGGAGGAGTTATGAGTATTGATTTATTATTTGAGAAAAAACATAGATACATTATCGCAATTTCAGGTTTTGTAATTACTCTTCTTCTTGGGGTACTATATGCATGGGGTGTTTTTGTTAAACCTCTTCAAGAAGAATTTGGATGGACAAGAGCACAGGCAACACTTCCCTACACCATTGCATCTGTTGTATTTGCTATTGGAATGCTATTTGCAGGTTACGTTCAAGATAGAAAAGGACCAAAATTTGTTGCATTTTTAGGAGGAATTTTTGCAGGATTAGCATTGATATTGTCTTTTTTTACATTTAACCTTTTTTATCTTGTTTTAATTTTTGGTATTATAGGTGGTCTTGGTATGGCTTTTGGTTATTCTGGTGCTGTTTCAAGTGGAGTAAAGAGTTTTCCTGATAAAAAGGGTCTTGCAACTGGTCTTGTTGTAGGTGGTTTTGGTTTTGGCTCTTTTTTATGGGCTCCTCTTTCAACATTTTTAATTCATAAATATGGTTGGAGAACAACCTTTCTAATTTTGGGAATTATTTTATTCGCTCTAATATCAATTGCATCAAATTTTGTTAGAAATCCGCCTCAAGGTTGGGTACCAAGTGCATTAGAAAAATTACAGACAAGAAAATATTCTCCTGAATATACTGGGAAAGATTTAACTCCTAGTCAAATGATAAAAACACAGGTCTTTTGGTTAATGTGGTTTCACTATATTTTAGCAACATCACCTGGAATTATGATAATAGTCCACTTGAATCCAATAGCAATTGAATTTGGAGGTTTTAATCCAATAAGAGCAGCATTTCTTCTATCAATTTTATCCATTTTTAATTTGTTAGGAAGATTTTTCTTAGGGCCCCTATCTGATAAAATTGGTAGATTAAAAACATTTACATTAGTTGGTTCATTGGTTTTTGCTTCAATGATACTTTTGTTCATAGCACATTATATTAATTTTCTATTTTATATAGTTCCTGTTATTGCTGGAATTGCTTATGGTGGATATCTTGCTTTATCTCCAAGTTTTACTGCTGATGTATTTGGAACAAAATATTATGGTGCAAATTATGGTTCTATGTTTACAGCATGGGGAGTTGCAGGTTTAATTGGTCCATATATTGCAGGTGCCTTACATGACTTAACTAAAAGTTATTTTTTACCAATTTTAATTTTTTCAATTTTTTCTATGTCTGCAGTTTCAATAAGTCTTTATGTTAGAAAAAAAGAATTAGTTAAAAAGATTTAATATATATAAATTTTTAAAACAATTTACAATTAATAATTTTCTCTCTTAATTTTATTTTTTATATTTGTGGTAAAATGTGGTAATTTGTGGTAAAATTAAAAAAATGTTTATGGGTAGTTTTGAGTATAAAATGGATGATAAGGGTAGGGTGCTTGTGCCACCCCAATTCAAAGAGGAACTTGGGGATAGAATTATAATCACGCGCGGTTTTGAAAATTGCCTTTTTGTTTATTCGATAAATGAGTGGAAAAGAATCTCAAATGAATTAGAGAAAGTTCCTTTATCATCAAAAGAGTTAAGGTTTTTCTTAAGAATTTGGTTTTCTTCTGCACTAGAAATCACAATTGATCAATATGGTAGAGTATTAATTCCAAATGATTTTAGAAAATATGCAAACTTAAACAGAGAAATTGTTTTCATAGGAGTCCTTAACAGAATTGAAATTTGGAATAAAGAATCATGGGAAAATTATAGAAATTCAAGTGAAATTTCTTATGAAGATTCTATTTTAAAACTTATGGAAGGAAGATGATGGAGATAATTCATAAACCCGTTTTATTAAATGAAGTTCTCTCTTTTATAGATTTTGATAAATCAAAAATTTTTCTTGATTTAACAATAGGTGAAGGTGGACATAGTGAAGAAATTTTAAAAAGAGCAAGAGATGATTCAATTTTAATTGGTTTTGATCTTGACGAAGATGTTTTAAAAGTTGCAGAAAAAAGATTATCCTCTATAGGCAAGAAATTTTATTTATTTAATGAAAATTATAAAAATTTCCCACAGGTTTTAAAAAAATTAAACATAGAAAAGGTAGATTTTATGCTATTAGACCTTGGATTTTCTTCATTTCAACTTAAAGAGGGAAGGGGCTTTTCATTTTTAGATAAACAAAGTTTACACATGGGTTATAGTAAGAGTTTTAAAGGAGCAGATTATTATATTAATAAATTAGGTAAACAAGATTTAATTTATATTTTTGAAGAATTTGGTGAAATTGAGCATAGTGAAAAACTTGCATTAAAAATAATAGAGGAGAGAAAAAAGAGAAAAATAGAATCTGCATATGAACTCGCAAAAATAATTGAAAAAGTTATAAATAAAAGAGGAAAAATTCATCCTGCAACAACAATTTTTCAGGCAATAAGAATTTATGTAAATAGAGAACTTGATAATCTAAAAGAATTTTTACTTATCTTTTCAGATTATCTTCACAAAGATGGTATAACAGAGATTATTTCATACCACTCTCTTGAAGATAGAATGGTTAAAAAAAGTTTTAAGGAGTTAGAAGAGATGAAGATTGCAAAAGTTTTAACAAAAAAAGTAATAACTCCAACAAAAGAAGAGATAAGAGAAAATAGGAGATCGAGAAGTGCAAAACTTAGAGTGGTTCAAAAAATTTAGTTTCTTTTTGATTACAATTATAATTTTCATTTTTATTTATGGTTTTATAAATTTTTACAACATGAATTTAGAGAAGAAGAAATTGGAGTTAAAAAAAGAATTAAACAATTTAAAAGAAGAATACATAGATCTTGTTGTTGAATATGAAAAAGAATCAAATCCAAAGAATTTAATCGAGAAAGCGGTGAATAATTTAAAACTTAAATTCGGTGAAATTGAGGTGTTTATAGTTGATTCAGGAGACAATTAGTTATAAGAAAAAAAATTTAAACAACAAAATTTTAAAAATTTTTATACTGTTTTTTATATGTTTCATAATTATTTTTTTGAAACTTGTCTATGTTGATCTTATGAAAAGTAGTGAACTAAAATCAATGGCAGAAACTCAATGGTTTGAAAATGGAAAAGTGATTAAAGCAAAAAGAGGAACAATTTATGATATAAATGGAAATATTTTAGCAATATCTATTTTGAGATATAAACTAATTTTAAATAAAAATCTTGTAAAAGATTTTGATGAAACAATTGAAAAAATATTGAAAAAGTTAAATATAAATAAAGATGAATTAATTAAAAAAATAAATTATGGTCCATCTCAAGTAGTTCTTCTTGAAGATATAAAAGAGAGTGAAATTGAAAATTATAAAGATTTAGTAGATGATGAAATATATTTTGAATCATACTATAAAAGAGTTTATCCATATGGAAATCTAGCATCATATCTTCTTGGAACAATGGGTGTAGATAAGGGTCTTGAAGGAATTGAGTTTCAGTTTGACTCTTATCTTAAAGGTGAAGATGGTATTATGGGTTTTTTAAAAGATGCAAATGGAAAAGAAATCCCTGGTTCAGAATTTATAATTAAAAAACCAAAAGATGGAAAAGATTTATATCTGACAATTGATATAAATCTTCAAGGTGCATTAGAAGAAGAACTTGAAAAAACATTTAAAGAATACAATCCAAGAATAGTTATAGGAATTATTGAAAATGTTAAGACAGGAGAAATTGTATCTATTGGAACTATACCAAATTTTGATCCAAACAGTTTAAAAGAGTTTTCAAAGGCAACTTATCCAGACCCATCATATGGATTTAACTATGAACCTGGTTCTTCCTTTAAACCTCTTGTTGCATCTGCTGCACTTGAAGAAGATTTAATAAAAGAAGATGAGAAATTTTACTGTAAAGGTTATACAGTTGTTGATAATAAAACATTTAAATGCTTTTCAAAACATGGAGAACAAACTTTCAAAGATCTACTCAAAAATTCATGTAATATATGTTATATTGAGGTTGGTAAAAGACTTGGTGAAAAACTCTATTATTATCTTAAACTCTTTGGTGTTGGAGAAGAAATTGAACTTGATTTTCCTTATGAAGGTAAAGGTGATATTTTAGAACCCGATGATTGGAGTGCTACAACTCTTCCAACAATGTCATTTGGAGTTGGAATAACTGTCACTCCACTTCAACAAACTTCTTTTTATCAAACAATTGCAAATGGAGGAAATAGATTAAAACCCCAAATTATTAAAAAAATAACTGATAATGGAAAAGTAATTTATGAATCAAAACCAATTTTAATTAAAAAAGTAATTTCAAAACAAACAGCAGATAAAGTTTTATCTTTTCTTGATTATGTTGTAAATGGTGGTGGAGTAAAAAGTGCAATAATTTCTGGTTATTCAATTGGAGGAAAGACTGGAACTGCTGGAGTTATAGAAAATGGAAAATATAAAGAAGGCCTTTCAGTTCTCTGGTTTGTTGGTATAGTCACAGCAAAAAATCCAGAATATGTGATAACAGTTGTTGTTGATGGAATAGAAAGTCAAGATGTTTTTGCCGCAGGCATTGCTGCACCAACTTTTAGAAGAATCGCACAATTTTTGATAAACTATTATGGAATAGAAAAAGATGAAAAGATTAAGTGAAATTTTGAAAAGTTATGATTATAAAAAGGTTATAAACTTTTCTGATTTAGAAATAGAAAACCTTGCTATAAAGTTAGATGAGATAAAAGAAAAAACTCTTTATTTCATAATAAAAGGAAGAACATTTGATGGAATTAAAAATTTTGACAAAGCATATAACTTAGGTGTAAGAGTATATGTTTCTGATAGAGAATTTGATGTACCAAAAGATGTTACTTTAATTGTAGTAAATGACTCAAGAGAAGCTCTTTATAAAATCTCAAAAAATTTTTATGATGATCCTTCTCAAAAAATGAATGTTTTTGGAATTACAGGAAGCAGTGGAAAAACATCAGTTGTTAATATTTTAAAAGAAATTTTTCCCTTCTCTTCATCAATAAGTTCTTTAGGAGTTGACATATTAAATGAAAAAATTTATGAACCAAAAACAACTCAAACAACCCCTGAATCTCATCATATACAAAATTATCTTAATCTTGCATTAAAGAAAGGCACTAAAAATATTTTTATTGAAGCATCCTCTTTTTCTTTAAAAGACAAAAGAATTTTTGGAATAGATTTTAAAGGTTCAATATTTTTAAATTTTTCTATAACACATCACTTAATGATTCATGGTTCTATTTTAGATTACTTAAATTCAAAACTTCTTCTTAAAAATTTAACATCAGGTCCATTTCTGATTAATTCAGATAATCCATACTCATATTTCTTTAAAAAAGATTCAAACAACTTCTATTTTTCATATAAAGAAAAAAAAGATTTTTGTGTCTTAGATTGTGATAAAAAAGATAATGGTTTTTTATTTACTTTAAAACTTTTAGAAAAAATACATAAAATCAATTTAAAAGATGATTTTGATATATATCCAGTTTTACCATCTCTTTCCCTTTCTTTTCTTTTCAATATAAATATGGATGAAGCAATTGATAAAATTGAGAATATGAATTTAAAACCCTCTGGAAGATGGGAAATATTATATAAAAATCCACTTGTTGTGGTTGATAAATCTAATACTCCTCTTTCAGTTAATTTTCTTGTTGAGAAAATTAAAAAATTACCATTAAAAAGAAAATTTGTTCTATTTTCATTTTTTGAAGAAGAAGACATTAGAGAAACCTATATTATTTCAAAAATTCTAAAAGATAATTTTGATTTGATATTTATAACTCAAGATGATTCAACAAAAAAGAATGTATTTCAATGTAATTTAAACTTTATAAATTTCTTAAATAAATTTAATTCAAAATACATTTTTATAAAAGATAGAAGAAAAGCAATAGAAAAAATTTTGTCATTTGCAAAAGAGAATGATGGAGTTTTTATTTTAGGAAGAGGAGATCAGAAGTATATGAAAGTTCTTAAAGAGGTTATTCCTTTTAATGATATTGAAGTAACAAAAGAATTAATAAAAACAATTTATCAAAAGAGGATTAACTCATGAGTATATTTTTTGTGTTCTTAATCTTATCCTATTTTCTATTTAAAATTTTAATCCTCTTTCAAAGAAAAAGAAAAAAAGGCCAAGTTGTAAGAGATGAAGGACCCAAAACACATCTTAATAAAAGTGGAACTCCAACATTTGGAGGTGTTATCTTTATAATTACTCTTATTTTAATTTATCTCTTTTTACCAAAGGATAGTTTATTAAATAATTTTATTATTTTTGTTTTTCTCCAAAGTTTAGTTGGTTTTATTGATGATTTTATGAAAGTAATATTAATAACTCCTTATGGTTTAATAGCAAGATATAAGTTTCCTCTTCAAATTATTTTTTCTATTCCTGCATTAATTTATTTTATTAATACCAAAAATACTTCAATTATTGTTCCCTTTTTAAATAAATCAATAGAATTATCAAATCCAATTTTTATAATTATATTTTTATTTTTTGTTGTAGGTGGAATAAATAGTTTCAATTTTACAGATGGACTTGATGGTCTTCTTGGAGGTCTATCTTTAATTTTGTTACCATTATTTATTTTTTTATCAACCTCTATTCCTAATTTAAATAGAGTTCTTTTTGCAATTTCAGGAACACTTATTTCTTTTTTATGGTTCAATTTTCACCCAGCAGAAATTTTTATGGGAGACACAGGTTCAACATTTTTAGGAGCTTTTTTTATGTTTCTTGTATTTTATTTTAAACTCGAAATCCTTATACCAATTATTCTTTTTATTTTTGGAATTGAAATAATTTCAGTTATTCTTCAAGTTGGATATTTTAAATTAACCAAAAGATTATATGGTGAAGGAAAAAGAATTTTTAAAATGGCACCAATTCATCACCATTTTGAACTAATTGGAATTCCAGAGCAAAAAATAATAGTTAGATTTTGGATTATTCAAATTTTACTTATGGTTATATCTTTCTCAATAATTTTCTATGGAGGAATCAAGTGAAGTATAAAGACAAAAAAGTTTCAATACTTGGAATTGGTGGAACAAAAAGATCTGGTTATTATTCAGCACTTCTTATGAAAAAAGAAGGAGCAGATGTTTTTGTTAGTGAAATAAAAAAAGAAGAAGAGTTTCAGAAGGAAATAGAGGAGTTTAACAAGCTTGGAATAAAATATGAATTTGGAATAAATAGTGAAAAAGTTTTAGATAGTGAAATACTAGTACTTTGTCCTGGATTTCCAAAATTTCATCCACTTTTAGAAAAAGCAAAATCTTTAGAAAAAACAATTACTGGAGAATTAGAGATCTCTTATGAATTTATAAATGGGGAGGTTGTGGGAATTACCGGTACATCTGGTAAAAGTACAACAACTACATTAACTTATGAACTAATAAAAAGAAGCGGAGTTAAAACTCATCTTGGTGGAAACATTGGAATTCCACTCTCTTCTCTTGTAATAAATGAAAGAGAGGGAATTTTTGTTCTTGAGGTTTCGGCATTTCAACTTGAGACAATTAAAAAATTTAAACCAAAAGTTGGAGTTTTTTTAAACTTCCATGAAGACCATCTTGATAGATATAAAAGTTTAGATGAATATTTTTACTTTAAGAAAAGAATTTTTGAAAATCAAATTGAAACTGATTTCGCAATCTTAAATTATGATGATGAAAAAATAAAGAGTTTAGAAAATGAGATAAAAGGAAAGGTTTTATATTTCTCAATGGAAAATGAAGTTGAGGGAATTTATTATAAGGATGGAAAAATTTATTTAAATATAGATGGAATAAAAGAATTTGTTATTGAAAGAAAAGAAATTTCCCTATACGGTGACTTTAATACAAAAAACATTATGGCAGCAACTCTTTCAGCATATTTAATGACAAAAGACATATCTTCAATAAGAGAAGGTTTAAGAGAATTTAAAGCACTCCCCCATAGGTTGGAGTTTGTCGAAGAGATTAATGGAATTAAATTTATAAATGACTCAAAATCAACGAAACCAGAATCAAGTAAACTTGCGCTTCTATCTTTCCCTACCAAAAAAGTAATAATAATTCTTGGTGGAAGTAGTAAAAAAAGCGATTTTAGAGAACTTTGTGAACTTGTTAAAGAAAGGGCAAAATTTGCAATTTGCATTGGTGCAACAAAGAGTGAATTTGTAAAAATTTTCGATGAGATTGGTTTTAAAGAATATGAAATTTCAGAGAATCTTAAAGAAGCAATTAAATTGGGTTATTCAAAAGCTGAACCAGGTGATGTTGTTCTTCTTTCTCCAGCATGTGCAAGTTTTGATATGTTTATTGATTTTGAAGATAGAGGAGAAAAGTTTAAAGAGTTTGTTTTGGAGTTAAAGAATGAAAAGGAGGTTTGATATAATTCTTCTTTTTCTTTTTGTAATTCTATATCTATTTGGAATTTTATGGCAATTTTCAGCAGGAAGTGTTGAATATTTTAAATTTGGTGAGTTTTTTACATTCAAAAGATTTTTAATTTTCTCTTCAATTTCTATTTTCTTTTTGATTCTTTCAATTTATATTCCTAAAAAAACACTAATTTTATCAGCAAAATCTTTATTCTTTTTTTCTCTTTTACTTCTTGCGCTTGTTTATGTTCCCTTTTTAAATCAACACACAGAACACAAAAGGTGGATTTTTTTGTTTGGAATGAGCTTTCAACCTTCAGAACTATTTAAATTAACAACAATTCTTTTCACATCATACATTCTTTCGAGAGATTATCTGTTGTGGGAAAAATTTACCTATCTTTTGCCTCTATTTTTTTATTTATTTTTAGGAGTTGCTCTAATCTTATTTGAAACTGACTTGAGCACCGCAATGCTTATTTATATTATATTTTTCTTAATAATTCTTGTTGGTACATATAAGTTTAAACACATAATTATTCCCTCTTTAATTCTTGCAATATCTCCTTTTGTGATTTTATTAAGAGAAGAGTGGAGAATGAGAATAATAAGCACTCTTAATCCTTTTAAATATATGACACATGAAGGATATCAAATAGCTCAATCACTTATAGCAATTGGTTCAGGTGGATTTTTTGGATTGGGATATATGAATGGTAAACAGAAGTTTGATTATATTCCTCTTGTTTCTAAAGATTTTATTTTTTCTCTTATTTGTGAAGAGAGTGGTCTTTTTGGTGCAATGGTTTTACTTTTAGTTTTATTTCTTATTTTATATAAGGGATATAGAATTTCTGTTAAAGTAAATGATCCATTTTTAAAACTTCTCTCTTTTGGAATAACAACTCATCTTGTTCTCCAATCTTTAATTGTGATAGGAGTTAATATTGGACTATTCCCAGCAACAGGTCTTCCGCTTCCATTTATAAGTTATGGCGGAACTGCACTTTTAATAAATGGAATTGAGGCAGGATTACTTTTAAATGTATCGAGGTATTTAGAATGAGAGTTTTAATGGCAACTGGTGGAACAGGAGGACACATTTATCCTGGAATTTTAATTGGAAAATATTTAAAAGAAAAAGAAATTGATATTTTATTTACTATTGGTAAAAGAGAAAGAGAAATTGAAATAATGAAAAAATCTGGTCTTCCTTTTATATCTCTTCCTATTCCTTCACCCTCAAAAATTTCTTTTTATCCTTCAATTTTTGCTTCATTAATCCAAGCCCTAAATATTATTAAAAACTTTAAACCAGATAAAGTTATTGCAACTGGAAGTTATTCATCATTTCCAATTTTATTTTGGGTAAAAAGGTTAAAAATTCCATATTATTTACATGAGCAAAACACAATTCCAGGAAAAGTTATAAAACACTTTTCAAAAGATGCAAAGAAAGTTTTTGTTTCATTTGAAGAGACAAAAAAATATTTAAATGGAGAAAATGTTATTTACTCAGGTTTACCAATAAGAGAATCCATTGGTAAAGTTTCAAAAGAGGAAAGTTTAAACAAGTTTAATATCTCATCTAACAAAAAAATATTCTTACTTATTGGTGGAAGTGGTGGTTCAAGATATCTTTTAGAAATCATTAAAAAATTTGAAAAAGAAATTCATTCTTTAAATCTTCAAGGAATAATTATAAAGGGAAACATAGATTTCAATGAAAATTTCTTTTTTGAAAATAAAATTTACGAATACATAGATGAAATTGAATATGCTTATGGAGCGAGTGATTTTGTAATCGGAAGAGGTGGAGCAGGAACAATATGGGAAATTTTGGTTTCTCAAAAGCCATCTATCATAGTTCCTATTAAGACAAGTGAACACCAGATAAAAAATTCAGAGATAATTGAAAAATTGAAAATTGGAGAAGTTTTTAACTCTCAAGATGAAACTCTTTTCATAAAAAAGTTAAAAAAATTAGTTGAAAATATTGAAAATTACCGAAATAACTTTTCTCATTTAGAACTACCAAATACAAAGGATATAATATTAAAAGAGATACTTTATGGATAAGAGAGTTCATCTTATAGGAATTGGTGGAGCTGGAATGATTTCTCTTGCAAATTTACTTTTAAATCAAAAATATGCTCTATCTGGCTCTGATATTGTTTTAAATGAAAAAATAAAAAAACTTCTTGAAAAAGGGGTTGATTTTTATTTGGGACATAAAAAAGAAAACATAGTTGATAAAAATATAATAATTTACTCATCTGCAATAAAAGAAAAAAATGAAGAACTTTTATATGCAAAAGAACTAAACAAAGAAATTTATCATAGAGTTGATTTTCTTAAAAAGTTAACCGAAGACAAAAAAATAGTTGGTGTTGCGGGAACTCATGGTAAAACAACAACAACATCTCTTATCTCATACATTTTTGAAAAAGGAGGTCTTGACCCTACAATTTATATTGGTGGTGAGACAGATGAACTCTTCTTTGGAAGTAAGTCAGGAAAAGGAGAGGTCTTCATTCTTGAAACAGATGAACATGATAAATCTTTTTTGAAGTTTGATATCTTTTTACCAGTTGTAACTAATATTGATAAAGATCACCTTGATTTAGATGGACCTTATAAAGGAGATTTTGAACTTCTTAAAGAAAGTTTCATTAAATTTATAAACAAATCAAAATCAGGAAAAGTAGTTTTATGTATAGATGACCCAATAAATAATGAGATTAAAAACAAAATAAAAGTTAATATTATCTCATATTCTATTCAAGACAAAAATGCGACCTTTTATGGAAATATAATAGAAGACATAGGTCTAATTCAAAAAATTTCGCTTTATAAAGAAGGAAAATATATTGGTGATTACTCAATTTCACTTCCAGGTTTCATGAATGTTTTAAACTCACTTGCTGCAATAAGTGCTTCTTTTCAATTTAATATTGATTTAAATTTAATTTTCAAAGCAATTCAAGAATTTAAAGGAGTTAAAAGAAGGTTTGAGGTTCTTTATAACAATTTCTTTACAGTAATAGATGACCATGCAGATCATCCAACAGAAATAAAAACAACCCTTTCTGTTGCAAGAAAAATTTATAAAGAAAGAAGAATAATTCTTATCTTAGAACCACATAGATTTTCAAGAGTTTATAACTTAAAAGATGAGTATCCTTTGAGTGTAAAAGATGCGGATATAGTTATTTATTTACCAATTGACCCTGCAGATGAAGTAGATACTCTTGGGATTGATGCCGAAATTTTGTATGATAAAACTAAAGTGATGTATAAAGAAAAAGAAATTTACTATTTTGACAAAAAAAATGCTTATCATTATTTAATTAACAATATTCAAAGAGAAGATGTTATTATTTTTATGGGACCCGGTAATATTAAAAATTTTGTTAAGGAGTTTATAGGTGAACTTAAAGGTTTTTAATGATTTCAAATTAATTAAAGGAAAGGTTTTCAAAAACTTTGATATTAAAAACTTAACAACCTTTAAAGTTGGAGGTAAAGTTGATTATCTTGTGATACCTCAAGATATTGAAGATATAAAAACAACACTTAAGATTGGAAAAGAAAGAGATATTCCAGTTTATGTAATCGGAAATGGTTCAAATCTTCTTGTTTCAGATAAAGGAGTTAGAGGAATTGTTTTAAGAATTTCAAAAGAAAATTTCTATAAAGTCTCTTTAAAAGGAAATATAATAGACTCTGAAAGTGGAGTTCCTTTAAGTGAACTAATTTCACTTTCAATAAAAAGTGAACTATCTGGACTTGAAAATCTTTATGGAATTCCAGGTGTACTTGGCGGAGTTATCGCTATGAATGCAGGAACAGATGGATGCTCTATTGGCGATTTTATAAGAGAGATTAAAATAATTGATATATCTTTAAACCAAAAAAATTTATCAAAAGAAGAAGTTTTGTTTTCCTATAGAAAATCATCAGTTCTTGAGAAAAAGCTAATTGTTTTAGAGGCAAAAATAGAACTTAAAAAAGAAAATAAAGATAAAATATTAAAAACATTAAAAGAGAAAATGTTAAAAAGAAAACTCACTCAACCAATCAATTTCCCAACTGCAGGTTGTGTTTTTAAAAATGAAGGAGAAAATAAAGCAGGTTATCTAATTGAAAAAGCAGGTTGTAAAGGTCTTAAAATCGGTGATGCTGAAGTTTCAAAACTTCATGCAAATTTCATTTTAAATAAAGGAAATGCAACATTTATGGAAATAATTTCTCTAATGAAATTAGTAAGAGAAATGGTTTATGAAAAATTTAAAATTACGTTAAATCCAGAAATTGTAATTTTGGGAGAAATTGAAGAAGCATTACCATTTAAGGTGCTTGAGCCATGGTAAAAAAACTTATTTTAACAACTCTATTAATCTTATTTTTAATTTTCCCACCAATTTTCCCGAAATCTCTAATTAAAGGAGATGTATCAAACATTAAATCATATTTTGGTTTTGTTTTTACATATTTTAATGAGAATTTACAAAGAGAAAGGTTTTTTACATATAAAGTTAAAGGATATGAAAAGAGGGGACTTGTTCTTAAAAATGATGCTATTCAAAAATCTTATATTTTCTCATCAGATGGAGATTTTTTAAGTGAAGGAGAAATAAATGGAGCAATAATAATCTACTTTAAGAGCGATAAAGAGCCTAAAAAACATTATAATTCACTTAAAAATTTTCACTTATCCTACATCTTTTTCCAAGATGCTTTAAAAGATTTTAATTTAACTCCATATCTTGATTTAGAAAAAGACGAAATATTCCTTGAGGGTGATTCAATTTTAATAAAAATTGGAAGAGAAAATTATAAAGAAAGAATTAAAAATGTAATTTATCTATTAAAAAAAGAGAAAATAAATGGCACAGTTGATGCTTCATTTGATAGAATAATTTTATATAGGGGGTCAAAAAAATGAAAAATTTATGTATTTTGGAATTTTCTCCAAAAGATAAAATAGTATTTAACCTTTTTCGACTTGAAAATAGAGATATAAATTTAGTTGAAAGATATGAATTAGAAGACATAAATTACAAAAATGGGAAAATTGTTAGAGTTTCTCCTCTTAAAGAAAAAATTCAAAATGAAATCAAAAAATTTGAAGAATTAATTGGTCAATTTCAAAATATAATAACAATTTATGACAAACCAACTATTTTAAGAAAAAAATTGTCCCTCAAAGGAAAAGAAGAGAGAAAAATAAGACAGAGTGATATAGACAATATGATAAATATAATTAAAAGTGGCTTAGATAAAGATGGAAAAGAAATTATTTATTTTTTCAAAAATGAATTTTATTTAGATGATAAAAAAGTTGCATCTCCTGTTGGTGAAAAAGGAAAAAATTTTGTTGGAATTTTTACAGTTTGCGCTATAGAAAAAGAAAAAATTAAAGCACTGACATCTTTATTTGATAAAAAAGATTTTCTTCTTGGAATATTTCTTTCTCCTCTTTTAATTCCAGATGGACTTAAAGAGAGTTTCTCAAAAAATTTTATAATTGATATTGAAGATAAATTCACTTATGTTCTTTTTGGATATGATAACACTCCTCACCAAATCGAATACTTAGATTTAGGAGTTATTGATATTTTAAGAGACCTTTCTTATGTTCTTGAAATTCCACCCCGAGATACCGAAGAGATTATTTTTAAAAAAGGTGCTCTTGATTCAAGAATTTTTTTGGATCAAGATTATCCTATTTCAATTGAGAAAAAGGTTGCTTCAATGAGAGTTTATGAAATTCTTGAATTGATCGAGAAAAAGGCAAAGAGACTTCCTTTTAAATTTTATCCAGATGAGATTGTTTTGTGTGGAGAAGGTGCTAAAATAAAAAATATTAAAGAATTTACAAAAGAATATTTTAATTTACCAGTTTCTATAGGTGAACCAGTTGAATATAAAAGCGAATCGAGATTTGATGGAGTTGATTTAATACATGTTATCGGAGCAGTAAGAACTTTTTTTGAGGAGAAAGAAAAGGTGTCGTTCTTCTCAAAATTTTTAAAATTATTTGAGAAAATTTTTGATTGAGGAGGAAGTAATGGGTAATGCTTATGATCCATGGCAAGAAACGAAGCCGATTATAAAAGTTGTGGGTGTTGGTGGAGGAGGCACAAATGCTGTTAACCGAATGATTGAAAGAGAAATCAAAAATGTTGAGTTTATAGCAATTAACACAGATGTTCAAGTTTTAAAACTTTCAAAAGCACATCGACTAGTTCAAATTGGACCAAAAACAACAAAAGGACTTGGTGCTGGCTCAGACCCAGAGCTTGGAAAAAAAGCAGCAGAAGAGAGCAAAGAAGCAATTAAAGATGCCCTCCATGGAGCAGACCTAATATTTATAACCGCAGGCATGGGGAAAGGTACAGGAACAGGTGCATCTCCAATTGTTGCAGAAATAGCAAGAGAATTTGGTGCACTAACAATAGGAGTTGTAACAAAGCCATTTGCTTTTGAAGGAAGAAAGAGATTGCAGACTGCTGAAGAGGGAATCTCTCTTCTTAAAGAAAAAGTCGATACCCTAATAATTATTTCAAACAACAGATTACTTGAAATAACAACACCAAAAACTAGTTTACTTGATTCATTTTCTCTTGCAGATGAAGCATTAAGACAAGCAGTTCAAGGAATATCAGATCTATTAACTCAACCAGGTTTAATTAATGTTGATTTTATGGATGTTGCAAAAATTATGAGAGGTGCAGGAAATGCTTGGCTTGGAATTGGAATAGGTACAGGTGATAAAAGAGCAGAAACTGCAGCAAAAAATGCTTTAACAAGCCCTCTACTTGAAATGTCTCTTTCTGGTGCGAAAGGAATTGTTGTTAATATTTCAGGAAACAAATCTCTTTCAATTCATGAAGTTAACAATGCAATGAAAATAATAAGCTCTAATGCTGACCAAGATGCAAACATAATATTTGGAGTAACAATTGATGATGAGTTAGGAGATCAAATTAAAATTGTTGTAGTAGCTACAAACTTTCAAGCAAAATTTGGGCCGCAGGGAAAATTCGAGGAGTTAGAAAAGGAGATAGTGACAACAGAAGATCTTAGAATTCCTTCATTCTTAAGAAAGAGAAGAGAAGAAAGAGATTGAAAAGATTTGGAAGAATATTTATTCTTTTTTTAGTTATTCTTTTTCTTTTTAATTATAAAAGGATATTTTCTTTATTTGCATTACCTCAAACTTATAAAATTGAAAAAACAAATGAAACAATTTTTGTAAGAAGAAATGGTTTTATTCTTTTCAATGAAGATATAGTTTATTCGCCGTATGATGGAAAAATAAAGTTTTTATTTAATCATGGAGATAAGGTTAAGAAAAACACCCTTGTTGCTTTGATTGAAACACAAGAGGGTGAATTTAAATTTTATTCTGAATCTTGTGGAATTATATCTTTAAAATTTGATGACTTTGATTTTTCTTTAGATAAAATAAAAAATTTTAATTTCACTCAAACAAAAATTTTCACAACAAAAACAATAAAAAATGGAGATGAAGTTAAAATAGGAGAGCCAATTTTTAAATTAGTTGATAATCTCTATTCTTACATATATTTTGAAAAAGATGATATTCTTAAAAATTTTATTTCTGGAAAATTTATTTATATAAGGAATTTTTATAATGGAGAAATCTTTAAAGCAGAAATTAATGAAGATAGTGATTTTTTAAAAATTAAATTTAATAAATATATAGAATATTTTTTAGATGAAAGAATTCATCCATTTGAAATTATGCTTTATGAGGGAGAGGTTGTTAAAATAAAAGAAAGTTTTATGAAAAAAGGTGGGTTTGACCTTAAAGAAGATTTTAAAACAAGGTTTATTTCAATTGAAAATTTTAAATATATTAAAATTGGAGGTTATTTTATTTTTCCTCTTGTTGAGGAAAATAAACCTCTTTTTGACCTTATAGGAAAGGAAATAATAAAGTAAAGGAGGAAACATGGGTCTTTTAGATGGTTTAAAAAAGTTTTTTGGTTTTGAAGAAGAGATAAAAGAGATTCAGGAGGAAGATGAAGGAATTGTTGTTGGTGAAGAGAGTGGAGTAAGGGTTGTTGTTATTGAACCAAAATCTTTTGATGAAGCTCAAGAGATTATTGATGATCTTCGTGGTGGAAGACCAGTAATAATTAATTTTGAAGACACAGATAGAGAACTTGCAAGGAGAATAATTGATTTTATAAGTGGTGGTGCGTATGCTATTGATGGTTCAACTGAAAAAATTTCAAACTATGTATTTTTATTTGTTCCAAAAGGAGTTGAAATAACAAAAGAGACAAAAAGATTTTGGAAAAAAAGATTAGATAAAAACGAATTCGAAGAATAAATTTAATGAAGATAAAAAATAATAATAATTTAGAGAGATTAAAACTTCTCTTTTGGGATTATAATTTTAATGATGTAATTTCAAATTTTAATAATGATGTTGTTATTGAAAGAATTTTTGAATTAGGTGATATCGAAGATTTTCTCATTTTAAAAGAGAAAGTCCCAAAAGAAAAAACTATCTCTTTTCTTAAAAGAAAAGTAAAAAAACGACTCTCTAAACTTAGTTTTAATTACTGGAAAATATTTTATGGAATTAAATAGAATTCACAAAAATTTAATTTCAGAAATAGAAAGTTTTTTAATTGATAAAAAATTTTATTTAGCAGGTGGAACAGCAATTTACTATTATTTAAATAATAGAAAATCTTATGACCTTGATTTTTTTACTGAACATGAAAAAGATTTTTTAAAAGAGACATCTTTATTTTATCATTAATAATATAAAAATTTTCCTTTTTTTATTATCCATATCCTTTCTTTTTCCAAAAGACAAAGTAAATAATATATTTATTGCAAATTTAATTGACATTTTACTTATGAAATTGTTGGCAATAATTCAGTGGGGAAGCAAAAAGATTTTATTGATATATATTTATAATTAATGAATTAAAAATCGATAAAGAAGAAATTTATTCACTATTTAAGAAAAAAATGATGAATTTAATAAATTAATAATATCAAAAGCGCTAATTTATTTTGAGGATGCAGATAAAGAACTTATGCCTAAGATGATAAAAAAGTAAAATGGGATGATATCAAAAAATTTTTCATAAAGGAATTCACAAACTTTTAAAAAATAAGGTTAATTTGAAATTATCGTAAAATTTTGTTATAATAAAATCTGCTCTGACTCTTTCGTCATCTCATAAGTATCTTCCTAAAAAATGGGAAGACCAGAGATGACGGAGAGTTGGAGCATTTAAATTTTACAAATTATTTAACTTTTTCAAATGAAATTATTTTATCAATCTTTCAATTAAATTGTCATCTTCTTTACTTTTGAATATAACTTTAATTAATAATCTAATTGAATCGCTTAAATTTTTTGATATTTTAACCTTTTTTAATAAATAAGGTAATCTTCTAATTGATTCCTTCCCCTCCTTTATGTTTATAATTGTAATAATTTTATTTCTCTCATCTTTTGTATATTTCTCATTTATATCAAGTTCAATAATTCTATTAATTGGTAATTGATTAATAATTCCTGCAAAAACCTCATCTGGAGAATCAATAAAATTTATTATTTCCCAATTATAAATTATTTTTGAATTGAATGAAAGTTCATTTGATATAAAAGCAACACTTTTATATTCCCAGGCTCCAAATTCATTTTTAGTAAGAACTTTATAACTTTTAGAAATGTTTTCCATAAAATTATTTTACACTATTTTTTAGTTATAATATACCCCTTTACAAAAGGATAATTAAAATTTTCAGGAATTGTATAAGATATAATTGTAAAAGCACCACCTTTTAAACTTTCCAGACTTTCTTCAATTTTTGCTTCATCTAGCATCAAAATATCTTCAAATTCACTAGGATTTTGACAGATAAAGATTAATTTTTCGACATTTTTATCAATATCTATTTTATTTCCCTCTAAAATTTGAATTGGTTCTCTTTTATATTGAATAATATATCCACTTTCTATATTCCATACATATATGTAATTACTTAACGGAGAAATAAAATAGGTTTTATAAGAAGGTAGTTAGTAAGAAATATGCTTTAATAAATTAACACTATTTTCTGAAATAAGATTAATGTATTTTCATTTCTTTGAACAGCTTTCTCTACTTTAAATAATAATTCTTTTAAAATAAATATCTTTAATTCTAATTTTAGATTAACATATACAAAAAAAAATTTGTTAATATTATTTAAATAAAAAAATAATAAAGAATTTTTTTATAGTTTATATTTAAATTAAATAATTCATAAAAGAAAAAAGATATACAGGAGGAATTATAGTTAAATAAAACCAACTTTTGGAGCATGAGCAAAAAATAAATTAAAAATGGTGGAAAGATCCATATCAAAAAAATACTAATTTATTTTTATTCTTTGAAATCATATAAATTAAAGAAATTATAACATAAATTGTTTCTTTTAAAAATTTTAAATGATTCAAAGGTTCTTTTAAACCATAAGTAATTATAGAAAAAGATAGATATTGATAATACCCAGGTAAAAAGCACTTTAGAATGAAATGAGTATATTTCGTATTCGCCACTATAATAAAGTGTTGGTATGAACCAAACTAAATTTGATATAACCATTAATATTCTTTTAATAAAAATTTCTTAAAACTTAATATTTATTTTAAGAAATACATAAATGATGAGTGGAAAAAAGAAAATCAGGTCATTAAATCTTATTCCACCAATTAAACCATAAAATATTGAGAGTAAAGTTATTTTTTTAGTTAGTAAAGTTAAATACGATAATAAACCAATTAAAAGCGTTGAAAGTCCTTCAGATGAATAAATGTCTTCAAAAGTTCCATAAAACCAAAAAATAGAGGTAAAAAAAAATATCACTGTCGCTAAAAATGAATATTTTTAATTTTTTAATAATTTCAAGAAAAATTAAAAAATTAACACTGTAATAATCGAAAATATTAAAGATAAAATTTGTAAAGAAATTAATTCATCTTTGACAAAAGAAATTAATTCATCTTTGACAAAAATAAAAATTATCTTACTTAATAACACTGGAATAGAATACCCTGATGGATGTGGTTGGTCAGCATAAATATTAAACTTTTTGATTGCTAATGCAAAATTTATTGTGTCCCACTCATGTAAAAAATCTTTAAATAGAAAAAATTTTAGATAATATTGTTATTATTAAAATACATACTTTAAAATCTATTTTTTTTAATTCATGAATATCTCCGCTAATAATTAAATAGTTTTTCATTAACTCTATCAAGAATATATGTTTTGCCATTATT
>FMJZ01025196.1_pt1 | contig 30197 bp, 28 predicted proteins | sample 1987881 | NCBI WGS metagenome assembly FMJZ01 (sample SAMEA4378227, study PRJEB15110) | soil metagenome | biome: soil; feature: Field; material: Soil | place: India | collected 2015-03-11 | depth 0 m
TTAGATGTAAACTTCTTACTGGACAAGCCAGGGATCTGTTTCACTAGCGTAATTTTTTGATGGTAAGGTGGACTTTAGGCCTTTCAGGAAGCCTCAGGAAATTGTGTCCTTGTTGTTTCCATTATAGCATGGGAAAATCAACCACAAACCGAACCGAATCTTATTGTGAATATTATCACAAATGGTGATATAATAGATTTGGCTGTTCATACCAGAGGGTTTTCGTTGACGCCCAAACAAAAGGCGGTTATAAATAAGGTGGTATGGGCAAGTTAACGTCTCGTCCCTGGCAATCTTGGCAACGTCGTTTGCGGCTGGCTTTGAGGTGGCTTACGCCAGGGATTGGCGTTAAGCGCTGGTTGCTTGTTCTACTCATCGGGACCACGTTTCTGGGCACGGGGGTCACGCTTTCACTGCTCGATATTTACCGCGGTGCACCCGATACACCCTGGCTGCCATGGCTTTCGATTCTAGCCCTGCGCTTTCTCGAACGCCCCCTGCGCATAGCCATTTTTGCCAGCATTGGCATAGGGCTAATCCTTTGGGGAGGCTGGGGACTCAGCCGTTCGCTCTTGCGCCCGTTTTTGCGCCCAGGCAAACCTATTGTGGAAGCGGTGACGGATTATCGCCGCCGGGAACGCGGACCACGCATTGTGGCCATTGGTGGAGGGACGGGGCTTTCTACATTGCTACGTGGTTTGAAGGCTTATACCCACAATTTGACCGCCATTGTGACAGTGGCCGATGATGGCGGTTCATCGGGTGAGTTGCGTCGTCATATGGGCGTACTACCCCCCGGCGATATCCGTAATTGCCTGGCCGCACTTTCCGATGATGAAGAACTGATTACGCAGTTATTCCGCTATCGTTTCCCGGCCGGGGCAGGGCTGAATGGCCACAACCTGGGTAACCTTTTGATCACCGCTTTGGCCGATATTACCGGTTCGTTCGAAGAAGCCATCGCCGAATCGGGGCGGGTTTTGGCCGTGCGAGGACGCGTGCTTCCCTCAACCCTGCATGATGTGCGTTTGGTGGCCGAGGTAAGGACACCGGAAAAGGGCCGTACCCTGCGTGTCAAGGGTGAGAGCAATATTCCTAAGGTGGGGGGACAAATTGAACGGGTATGGCTGGAACCCAACGCGCCGTTAGGTTATCCTCCGGCGGTGCAGGCTATTCTCAACGCCGATCTAATTCTGATCGGGCCGGGTTCTCTTTTTACCAGCATTTTGCCCAACCTGTTGGTACCCGATATCGCCGCAGCCTTGAAGTCCAGCCGGGCATTAAAATTCTATATTTGTAATGTGGCAACGCAGCGCGGGGAGACGGATACGTTCACCTGTGCTGATCATGTGAAGGCTATCGAGCGTCATTTGGGTGAGCCGATTTTCGATTTGATCGTGTGTAATAATCGGCCGCCCAAGAATTTGCCCGAAGGGGTGCGGGCCGTATTGCCCTCACCGGAACTGGAAGAGCGTCATGCCGTCTACTGTGCAGACTTGGTGGATGATGAGCAACCCTGGCGGCATGATGCAGCACGCTTGGCTCAGGTGGTGATGGATCTGTACTATGAACGCACCGGGCCGCTTTCTGGACGCGAAGACACCCTTCCCCGCGAAGGTGTGCTCAACACCTATGCGGAAAAGGGGAGGAATTAAACCAACCATTCTAATTGATCCTAATTCTTGTGGAGGTGCACAATGGCAGTCAAAGTTGGTATCAATGGTTTTGGCCGCATTGGCCGTTTGGTTCTCAAGGCTATCCTTGAGCGCTACCCCAATGACCTAGAAGTGGTGGCGGTCAATGATTTGTTCGATGCGAAGCAAAATGCGCATCTGTTTAAATTTGACTCCACCTATGGCATCTACCCGGGTAGTGTGGAAGTGGTAGATGGGGACATTGTCATTGATGGGCGGCGCATTAAGGTGTTTGCCGAGAAGGATCCGGGCAACCTGCCGTGGAAGGATCTGGGTGTAGATATTGTGATCGAGTCCACGGGTGTCTTCACCGATGCTTTGGGCGATCCGGCGAAGGGCAAACCCGGTGCACGTGTTCACATTGACAAGGGCGGTGCGAAGAAGGTCATCATCAGCGCGCCGGCAAAGAACGAGGATATTACGATTGTGATCGGCGTCAACGAAAATATGTATGATCCCGCGAAACACCATGTGGTCTCTAATGCTTCCTGCACCACCAACTGCTTGGCGCCGGCGGCGAAGGTTGTCCATGATCACTTCAAGATCCTCAATGCGGTGATGGTAACGATTCACTCGTACACGAACGATCAGGTGATCTTGGATCAGGGGCACAAGAAAGAGATGCGCCGCTCACGCTCGGCTGGCCTGAACATCATCCCGACGACCACCGGCGCGGCTAAGGCGGTGGCGTTGGTCATCCCTGATTTGAAGGGCAAATTTGACGGATACGCCCTGCGCGTGCCCACCCCCACGGTTTCAATCGTGGACTTTGTCGCAACGGTGGAAAAACCCACCACCAAGGAAGAACTCAATCAGGTATTCATCGAAGCGGCGAACGGCCCACTCAAGGGCATCCTGGGTGTCACCAATGGTGGGTACAATGAGCCGTTGGTCTCGATGGACTTCAAGGGTGACTCCCGCTCGTCCATCGTTGATCTGCCCTCGAATATGGTCATGGGCGGTAATCTGGTCAAAGTGGTGGCCTGGTATGATAACGAGTGGGGTTACTCGTGCCGCACCGCCGACCTGGCCGCATTGATGGCGAAATCACTCTAGACCAAGGCTGGAATTGAGACATAGGTCATGCGCGACCTTGAAATCATCTCAGGGTTGCGCATGACCATCTTCTAAATGTGGGAGGGAACCATGTTCAACAAGAAAACGATTCGGGATATTGATGTCAAAGGCAAGCGTGTCTTTGTGCGGGTAGATTTCAATGTACCCATCAAAGACGGTGTGGTTGGGGATGATACCCGCATTCGTGCGGCACTGCCGACTATTCAGTATCTGTTAGAGCAAGGTGCGGCGGTCATTCTCGCTTCGCATTTGGGTCGCCCTAAGGGAGGCCCTGATCCGAAATACTCCCTCAAACCGGTGGCGGATTATCTGGCTAAATTGCTGGGCAAACCGGTTAAGTTTGCCGAAGACTGCATCGGGCCGGTAGCCGAAGAGGCCGCCAAAGGGTTAAAGCCGGGCGAAGTCCTCTTGTTAGAAAATACCCGTTTCCATCCCGAGGAAGAAAAGAACGATCCTGAGATGGCGAAAGCCCTTGCCGCCTTGGCGGATATTTATGTGAACGATGCCTTTGGCTCTGCCCACCGCGCTCATGCTTCCACTGAAGGGATTGCGCATTACCTGCCGGCGGTGGCGGGCTTCCTAATGGAGAAAGAAATCAAATACCTGGGTGAGGCGATTGAAAATCCTAAGCGTCCCTTTGTGGCGATCTTAGGCGGTGCCAAGATCAGCGACAAAATCGGTGTCATCCGCAACCTCTTGAAGAAGGCGGATGCCATTTTGATCGGCGGTGGGATGGCGAATACTTTCTTCAAGGCCAAGGGTATCCCGATGGGTGATTCGCTGGTTGAGGATGAGGCGCTCGAAACCGCAAAGTCCTTGCTGGCGGAGGGCGGTGAGCGCCTGCATCTGCCGGTGGATGTGGTAATCGCGGATCGCTTTGACGCAGAAGCCGAGTCGAAGGTAATGCCGGTTGGGCCGGTGCCGGAAGGCTGGCGGGTATTGGATATTGGGCCGCAAACCGTCGAGGCGTATAGCAAAGTGATTGCCGGAGCAGGCACGGTGGTGTGGAACGGCCCGATGGGCGTTTTCGAGTTTCCGAAGTTTGCTCAGGGCACATTCGGCATTGCGCGCGCTGTGGCAGAAAGTGGCGCGGTGAGCATCATCGGCGGTGGCGAGTCGGTGCAGGCTATCAACCAGTCGGGTTTGGCCGATAAGATCACCCACATCTCAACTGGCGGTGGTGCGTCTCTGGAAATGTTGGAAGGTTTGGTACTACCCGGCGTTGCCGCACTGCTAGATAAATGAGAACGAACAACAGATCAGCCCTGGGAACTCGCCCGGGGCTGATTCTTTCTTTTCAAAAGGATGCGAATTAACACGCCTGGGTTCGAGATTTTCCTAGACGAATTGAGGTTCTTCTGGTAAAATCGGCATCCGAAAGTTAAACCGATGGAGGATGGGCTTTGGCTAACATCAAGTCTCAAATTAAACGCAATCGGCAGAATGAGAAGCGGCGCCTGCGCAATCGGGTTTATCGTGGAGCGGCGCGCACGTTTATTCGCAAAGCCAACGCGGCGATTGAGAGCGGCAATCTCGATGAAGCCCGTGCAGCGGTGCTGCGGGCTCAAAAGGCGCTCGATAAGGCGGCGGAAAAAGGAATCATCCATAAAAATAATGCCGCGCGTCGTAAGAGCCGCCTAATGAAGCGTTTCGCCGCTCTGCTCAATAAAGCGGCTTAGTTACGGTATTCTCTCTAATCGCTTTGAGGTGAGCGGGAGCATTAGACTCCCGCTCTATTTGTGTTGCAGTGGCCTGCTTGGAAGTAGGTCGGTGAGGCCTATGTTATAATCGGCTTGCCTGCTGGCAGAGAAGCGTGTGCTTTGATCACCTGTCTTGAGGGATACCCGGTATGTTTGAACGTGAACAAAAATTTGTAGACGAAAAGATTCGCCAGTATTGTGCTCAAAATGGGTTGCCGGAGCCTCAAATCCAGTGGAAGTGGATTCCTTTCGCCGGGCGTTGGGGTATATCTACGTCTTTCTTTCAACTGGCCGCTCAGGAAGCACGCCAGGGGAAAGCCGTAAAGGTCAATCAGCGGGCACAGGAATTGGCCAGCGCAATTGCGGCGTATCTGGGAGATGTGGAGGGTTTTTCCCACATTGAAGCGGTTAACGGCTATTTGAATCTCCACTTTTCCCCCGATCGTTATGCCCAGCGGGTGGTGGACACGGTATTGGAGCAGAAACGCGCGTTTGGGCGAGCGGTACCACGGGGGGAGAAGGTGATGGTGGAATTTTCACAGCCCAATACGCATAAAGCGTTTCATGTGGGCCATCTCCGAAACGTGATTCTGGGGGCGGCGATTTCGAATATCCTGGATTATGCAGGCTATGAGGTCATCCGAGCCAATTATATTGGGGACATCGGGCTTCACGTGATCAAGTGGCTTTGGAATTACATAACTTACCACTCCGGGGAAGAGCCCGGCGATGATAAAACGCGCTGGATGGGTGACCTCTATGCCGAGGCGGATCGGCGCTATGAGGAAGACCCTTCGGTAGAGCCGCAAGTGCGGGCGCTTTTTGCGCGCTGGCATCAACGTGATCCCGAAATCTTAGCCTTATGGCAAAAGACGCGCCAGTGGTCGTTGGAAGGGTTTGACCAGATCTATGCCTTGTTAGGAGTTCATTTTGATCGTGTTTATTTTGAAAGCGAGGTCGAAGAACCCGGCATTCAATTGGTGGACGAGTTAATCCGGCGGGGCATTGCACGCGATGAACGGCCTGAGGGCCCGGTGGTTGTTCCTCTAGATGAACTCTTGGGCACCCAGGACAAATACCGCACCTTGGTTGTTTTGCGCTCGGATGGAACGTCTCTTTACGCCACGAAGGATTTGGCGCTGGCGATTCTGAAATTCCAGGAATATGATTTGGCGCGCTCCATTTATGTTGTGGATGTCCGCCAGACCCTTTACTTGCAACAAATTTTTAAAACATTAGAGTTAATGGGATATGAATGGGCAAGCAGGTGCTACCATTTAGCGTATGAAATCGTCAATCTGCCCGGCAATGTAACGATGTCCTCGCGTGAGGGGACGGTGGTGTTATTGGAAGACCTCGTTCGTGAGGCAACACGGCGGGCGTTGGAGATTGTACAGGTAAAGAATCCGGAATTACCCGCCGAAAAGCAACAAGCCATTGCCCATGCGGTGGCTTTGGGTGCAATCAAGTATTCCATGCTCTCGCGGGATAACACCAAAATTGTGACGTTTGATTGGGAAAGTGCGCTAGATATTAATGGGCAGGCAGCCCCCTATATCCAATACGCCTATGTTCGTGCCGGGAGTATTCTGCGCAAAGTGGGTTTTGAGTTACCTCCCTCAACACTACCACCCCACGCATTAACCACGCCAGAAATCGAGTTGGTAGATTTAATCTCGCGTTTGCCGGGTGAAATCCAACGTGCGGCGGCGGAATTCCGTCCGCTGCTTATCGCCAACCTGGTGTACGAAATGGCGCGCGTGTTTAGCGATTTCTACACCCAGTGTCCGGTCTTGCAAGCCGAACCGGAGGTGCGTGCGTTCCGGTTGCGTTTAGTGGCGGCGGCCCGCCAGGCGCTTGAGGTGGGTCTGGCTTTGCTTGGGATTAGCGCCCCTGAGGCGATGTAATCCGGTTTTCCAAATCCAACACCCAGGAGGATGTAATAACCTATGGCCATTCGAACGATCATCATGGGTGCCGCAGGTCGCGATTTCCACAATTTCAATGTTTTCTTCCGCAACAACCCCGATTACCACGTGGTAGCATTTACGGCCACCCAGATCCCTAATATTGAGGGACGGCGTTACCCGCCTCAATTAGCCGGTCCTCTATATCCTGAGGGCATTCCGATTTATCCCGAGAGTGACCTGGAGCATCTGATTAAGACGCTGGCAGTGGATCAGGTGGTTTTTGCCTACAGCGATGTGTCGCATGAGTATGTCATGCATAAAGCTTCCCAGGTCATGGCCGCCGGTGCGGATTTTCGTTTGATGGGGCCTAAGAGCACCCAATTGAAATCCAGCAAGCCTGTGGTTGCGGTATGCGCGGTGCGAACGGGCTCCGGAAAAAGCCAGACCAGCCGCCGCGTGGCAAAGATTTTACGTGGGATGGGCTTTCGAGTAGCGGCCATTCGCCATCCTATGCCCTATGGCGACTTGGTGCGCCAAGAGGCTCAACGCTTCGCCAGTTATGAGGATTTGGACCGCCATGAGTGCACTATTGAAGAGCGCGAAGAGTATGAGCCTCACCTGGATAATGGGGTCATTGTGTACGCCGGTGTGGATTATGAAAAGATCCTGCGTCAGGCCGAGGCCGAGGTGGATGTGATCTTATGGGATGGTGGTAATAACGACTTCTCGTTTTATCAGGAAGATCTGCGCATTGTGGTCGCTGATCCTCACCGTCCCGGGCACGAATATCGCTACCATCCTGGTGAGACCAACGTGCGGCGAGCAGACGTGTTTGTCATCAATAAAGTAGATACTGCCAACCCAGAGGCCGTGATGCAGGTTCGCGAGAGCCTACAAGCCCTTAACCCGCAGGCAATTATCATTGAGGCCGCTTCTCCCATCTTTGTGGATGACCCGCAAGCCATTCGGGGCAAACGGGTGTTGGTCATTGAAGATGGGCCAACTCTAACCCATGGTGAGATGGCTTACGGCGCGGGGTGGGTGGCGGCACGCCGATTTGGGGCGGCTGAAATTGTGGATCCACGCCCCTACGCAGTCGGCTCCATTGCCGAGACCTACCGCAAGTATACGCAGACGGGCCCAATCTTGCCGGCAATGGGCTACGGCGAGGTGCAGATGCGGGAATTGGAAGAGACCATCAACCGCGCTGATGTAGACCTGGTGATCTCTGCTACGCCCATCGACATAACCCGGGTTATAAAAATCAACAAGCCGGTCCAGCGCGTTCGCTATGAACTTCAAGAAATTGGACAACCTACGCTCGAAGATATTCTGAAAGCGAAACTAGGTCGGTGAGGCATTCGAGGGGCGAGAAAGAACCGCCTTTCTCGCCCCTCATTTGGGGTGGTGGGGTATGTTCATTGATGAGGCCAGGATTTACGTTCGTTCGGGCAAAGGCGGGGATGGGATTGTCCACTTCCACCGTGAAAAGTACGTTGCCCGCGGTGGCCCGGATGGGGGTGACGGCGGGCGAGGGGGAGATGTTATCCTGGAGGTTTCGCCTTCCCTGAATACCCTGGTCAAGTTTCGTTACCAACGCCGTTTCATCGCGCCGGATGGTGAACGCGGGGGCCCCAATAACATGACCGGGCGTTCGGGTGAAGACCTGATTATCCCGGTTCCACCGGGCACGGTCGTTTATGATGATGATACTGGTGAGTTACTGGGGGATTTAACCGAACCCGGACAGCGTTTGATAGTATGTCGTGGGGGACGTGGGGGGCGTGGTAACGCGCGTTTTGCTACCCCTCGCAATCAGGCGCCGCGAATTGCGGAAAAAGGGGAGCCCGGGCAGGAGCGCAACCTGCGTTTGGAACTGAAATTGATTGCTGATGTGGGCATCGTTGGGGTACCTAACGCGGGGAAATCCAGTTTCCTTGCGGCGGTGACCAACGCCAAACCCAAGATTGCCGATTACCCCTTTACCACACTTGAGCCCAATCTCGGCGTTGCCGATCTTGATGCGAACACATCCCTGGTCTTGGCGGATATCCCGGGGTTAGTCGAAGGGGCTCATCGGGGTGTAGGTTTAGGGGATGCCTTTTTGCGCCATATTCAGCGCACCAAGGTGTTGATTCATCTATTGGACGGGCTTTCACCCGATCCGGTGGCGGATTATGCTCAAATCAACAGCGAATTGGCACTGTTCGATCCCGAATTGACGCGCAAGCCCATGATTGTAGCCCTCAATAAGATTGACCTCCCTGAGGTTCAGGAACGCTGGCCGCAAATTCAACAAGCGCTCAAGGAACGCGGCGTAGAGGCAACGGCAATCTCAGCCCTGCGTAAAATCGGTTTGCAGCCGATTTTATGGCAGTGTGCTGAATTGGTGAAACAAGCGCCAGCAGTACCGGTTAGAGAAGAACTCCCGGTGTATCGCCCTGCCGCCGATCCGCGTGCTTTCCAGGTTATCCGTTTGCCGGATGGGAGTTTCAAGGTAACGGGCGAAGCCGTAGAACGCGCTGCCGCCATGACCTATTGGGAATACGAGGAATCGGTGCGCCGTTTTCAGAAACTCATGGAAACCTTAGGTGTGGATGAAGCGCTACGCCAGGCCGGGGTCCAAAACGGGGACACAGTTTTCATCGGTGATCATTTTGAACTCGAGTGGCAGGAATGAGACGATTGGGAATCTTTGGGGGAACCTTTGATCCCCCTCACGTGGGGCATCTTATCCTGGCGTCCGAAGCCGCCGATCAACTAGGGTTGGATCGGGTGTTGTGGGTTCTGACCCCTGACCCACCTCATAAACGTGGACAACCCATCACGCCCCTTGCCATTCGCTTGGAATTGGTCATAGCAGCGATTCAGGACGATCCACTATTTGAACTTTCGTCGGTCGAGATTGATCGCCCGGGACCGCATTATGCCGTGGACACCCTCCACATCTTACATAACCTCTTTCCAGAGGATGTACTGATTTATCTGATCGGTGGGGATTCGCTCCGCGATTTACCGACCTGGCATCAACCCTTGGAGTTTCTTAGGGCTTGTGATGGTTTAGGGGTCATGCGGCGGCCTGGCGATGCGGTGGACCTTTCTTACCTTGAAGCCGTTTTGCCGGGTCTGGAGCGTAAGGTGATGTTTGTGGATGCTCCCTTGTTGGAGATTTCGTCCTCCCAGATTCGCCAGCGCGTTGCGGGAGGTAAGGCTTATCGCTATTACCTCCCGCCCCAAGTTTATGCGCTGGTGGAGAAATACCGATTATATCGTGCTACTTAACGTTTAGTTCGAGCGAACCAACTCCCATTTGAATCTCGATCAGAAGCCGCGCTCCACTGCCGCTTTTTTCATAGACTCCATCACGGATACTCCATGTACCATGTGGGGTAATGTTGTTCAATCCCCCAGTAATTTCAATCCGTGCCGGCATTTCTTCGGGGATAATCAACACAACTTGTGAGACCCCGGATTTGATCTGTACCTTGGTGTCCTGGCTTAATTCTCCTGAAAAATCGAGCGTGTAGGCGCCGGTGCCTCCCTCGAAGACAATTTCGGCGGCATTAGCATTGCCCAGACCCACCAATTCGACCTTGGATGCTCCGGTGCGGTAGCGCAGTTGTTCCATCGGTAAGGGGTTAGGGGTGTTGAACGCGACTCGTGCTTCACTGGCACCATCTGAGATGTGTAATCGGGTCAGAGGAACACCGCTCAAATCAAGTTCTCCCTTATAGGCTCCGGCGTTGATGCTCAAATCAAGAGGATAGTTCCCTAATTTCAGGTCCCATTCGTTGATGGTGTCTTTAGGAAATGCAAGTTGCCCGTCGGTTTGACGCTGGGTCAGGGTGAGGGCATTTTCTCCTCGCAGGATCTGGGGTTCCCACTCGGGAACGTTGTAGCGAATACTGCCCTCAAGCAACCCCTCAGCACCGGCTTGAAGTCTCAATTCGCCCATACCCATTTCCAGACGAAGGCGGATCGGTTGAGTTGCGCCTGCGGGTAGGGGCTCGTCAATGGTCATGACCCGGGGGGTGGTGACTTGCACGGTAGGCACGCGCAAATTGGGCAGATTTACGGTGATGGAGCAGGCTAACGAGGTGATGAGTAATAAGCCTGTTAAGAGCATAAGGGTACGGGTAAACATCCATGCTGTATTTTTCATGGCTTACTCCTTGGGAGTTTTTTCTTCTTCGGGGGTCGCAGGTGAAGGGCGAACGATTTCGGGGCGGGGCGCAGAGAGGGAAGAGGGCGGGGCAGTGCGGAAGACCTGTGTGCCAAAGCGGCTCAGCAGTACAGCACCCAATCCCCAACAACCGATGAGGAAACTGAGCAAACCGCCTAGGCAGAAGACAAATCCCAGCAAATACAACACAAAGCCTAGCACCAGCGCGCCGATCCCGGCCGCCAGAGGCGGGCTCCAAACGCTTTTGAAGAGTTCGGCCAGGCGATTGCCAATTTCATAGCCTACCGCGACCCATCCTAGGAGTAATGCCAGGGCAAGAATGATGATCCCGATGAGCGCCACAGGAATGAGGATGATGGTGATGAACAGGATAAGAATCACCGCCGGCATAACCAGCAGTGTTAGCAACCCCAACCCGCCGCTCAGAAATGGCTCATGGATCAGTGTTTGGCTGATGCGGTCTAGAGGGGTGGGAAGGAGTAGGGCAATAAGTAGGGCTAAGATGGCAACCGCCAGTGTGCGCAGGAGATCGAGGAATGTGCGTTGGAGGAAGTTGAACGGCTCAGAGGGAAGGTTAATCCAGGGTTGCCAGCGGAAGATCGGCATGCGCCAGACGTTCCCAGTAGGGGTGAAGGTATCTAGTGTGCCCATCAAATTGGCCTTTTCAAGCCCGGATATGGAGGAGGCTACGGCATGGATATCGCCGCGGATGACCGCTCCCTCTTCAAGTTCGATGGTTGCTCCAACGGCATTGATGCTGGCGACGACCTCACCCGCCAATTTCAGGCTTCCTCCTAGTAGGTCAACATCGCCGTTGACTGTGGCCCCCTTTTGGATGTCGGCTAGCCCACCGATGACGATGAGATCGCCCTCTAGCGTTTCACCACTGCGAAGTGTGAATGTTTCTCCAATAACGAGGCGATCTCCACTGTAGGTTTGAGGCATGGAAGATGAAGGTGGAAACGCCAAAGCAGGTTGCCATATCCCTAACAGTAGGAACAGGCTGATAAGTGATGCAAGCCATACGGTGCCGGTTTTTGCTTTCATGGTGACTTAACTCCTCGAGAGGTGAATTTGGTCAAGGCATATAACCAGGTACCAAGCGGGAGGATAGTCCACGTGTAAAGGAATAGACCAAAGGTGGCTATCCAATAAGGGGGGATCTCACGTAACCAGAAGGTGAGAGCGTAGCGGAGTTGGAGCCAAGTGAAGGGAAGACGGGAGAGCATGCGGATAATATTTGAAATCGCTTCGGCAACGACAGCAGAATCAAAGAATAGGATCAGCAGAGTGACCATACTGGTGACCACTAAAAGCGCCACACTGGCTAGTCCCACACTCCATTTCCAGAACATTTGCTGGGTCTGCCGGGAGCGGGCAAGCGCGTAAGACTGCCAGCGATTGGCAAAGCCCGGTGTGGGGGCGTGCAAGGGGGGAGAAAGAAGCGCTCGTTCTACCTCTTGCCAGGCTTGATAGGTTTCGAAACAATGAGAGCAAGTGGATAAATGGCGTTCTAAATCCTGGGGTTGGATCTCCGCCTTTTTTGTTTCGCAAAACCAAACCTCAGTAGGCAGGTGCTTCATGGGCTTTCTCCTTTGGGGTCGAAAGATGATGGTGTTCCTGCCACATGTGGGCGATTTTCTGACGGGCACGGTGCAGACGACTTTTTACTGCACTGACGGAAAGAGAGAGGGTTTCGGCCATTTCCAGTTCACTCATTTCATACCAATAACGCAAGATCAGGATGGCGCGTTCGTGGGGTTCCAAACGCATAAGTAGGTGTTGGATGTGCTGACATTCTTCACGGCGGGCATATTGGCTTTCAGGACTGGGTTCGGGGCTGGGAAGGATCTCGTCCATCCATTCCTGAATGTTCTCTACCGGCGTGCGGCGTTTACGCAGTTGGTCAATGCAGTAGTGAGCAGCAATGGAGAGCAGCCAGGTTAAGAATGGGCGAGACTGATCATAGCGGTGGAGGGCTTGGAAAGCACGCCAAAAGGTCTCTTGCGCGGCATCTTCGGCCTCTTGGGCATCGCCTAACATACGAAAGCACAGATTGTAGACCTGAGTCTGGTAGGTGGCCACGACCTGGCTAAAGGCGTTGATATCATGGGAAATATCCTTTAAGATGCCCGGGTCAAATTCGGCCACCGTGATGCTCCATTCGCCTCTTGTGCTTTCTGCTTTAATCTACGCAGAAAGTTCGGTTGGGTTTCTGGTTCTGGGTGCGAGTAGTTTGTGGTGACTAGTCATCCGAGACCGATTCTGCAGGTTGAGCCTTGGCGGTTGTGGGCGATGGTGAAGAGGTTGTCAATAAGACCTGGCCCTGTGAAAGAAGCATAGCCACAAAAATCAAGAGGGCGCCAAACCACTGCATCGGCTGAAGTTTTTCTCCCAATAATAACGCGCCAAAAAGCGCGGCAAACACGGCTTCACTGCTAAATAGGATGGCGGCATCTGCCGGTGGAGCATGGCGTTGACCAATGACCTGCAGTGTAAACGCCAGGCTGACGATGAATACGGCCGAGTAAAGAGTGGCGAACAGGGTTGCTGGGCTCAGGTTTTGAAGGGTTATGGAGAGAGTGCGCCCAACAATGGCGAGATTCAATAAACCGCAAACCAGTGCCTGACCGGCAGCAAAAAGGAAAGCATTCATGCGTTGGGCAGCTTGGCTTACTGTTATCACATGGAGCGCCCAAACGAAGGCGCCGCCCAGGATGATGGTATCGCCTGGGCTCAGGCGAATATGCAGCGAACCACTGCTCAACAGTGATGTGCCTAAGACGGCCATCCCGGCGGCCGGCCAAACATACCAGCCTGGGCGTTGACGCCCGAAAATGAAGAGTAATAGGGGGATAATAACAACATATAGACCGGTGATAAACCCTGCATTTGCGGCGGTTGTGCTCGCAATCCCGATTTGCTGGAGCGTACTTCCCCCAAACAGCAAAGTGCCGCCCAGAAAGATCCATTTCCATTCTTGAAGTTCAGATGGTAGGCGCAAGCGTAAGCCGAGGGCTAATAGAACTCCCCCGATGGTAAATCTCAAGCCATTGAAAACGAAGTTGTTAACCTCAGTGGCGGCGATTTTTTGCGCCACAAAGCCACTGCCCCAGATGACAGCCACCAGCAACAGAATGAAATCGGATTTCAAACGCGTGTTTTTCATGATAATTGCCTTGCCGCGGGGTTTCGTCTAAACTCATCCCCGGCTTTGAGTTTATTTTTGGGTTTTGAGGCGCTGGGTTAGCCTTGTGATTAATCCTCTAAAGTAAACCCAATTTTTACCGTTACTTGCCACTGTCCGACATGATCGTTCTCAATGCGCCCCCGGATTTCACTCACCTCGAACCACTGCAAATGGCGCACCGTGCGCGAGGCTCGTCCAATCGCGGTTTGGATCGCATCTTCAATGCTGACATCGGAGGTACCCGTAATTTCGATGGTTTTATAGACCTTATTCATCGCCTGCCTCCTCTTACTATCTGTGAACCTAATCCCAATGCTGGTAAACCTCAAGATAATCTAATTCTAAGCCAAAAATATTGAATTGAAAGGTACGGATATCCTGGTATAATTAATTCATACACGGGTTTTGACCTTGAAAGCGGAGGCTAGCCGGTCCACGGCACCTTGGGTTGTTTTTAACCGATTTGTCCCTTCTCGGCTGAGGTCAAGTGAAAATCTAATGTGCCTTTCACCCCTGCGGGGTGATTTTTATTTTGGAGGTGCGTTTTGGTGTGGAATAGTTTGAGAGCATGGAAGTAGTTAGGGTAAGACGGTAACTTGGTGCGGTAGCGATCACATGGATTTTTAAGGCAATTAGAGCGAGACTTTTGGATGTAAAGAGAGGATGTTATGCAGTTCAATACGTTTTCTTATTGTTCGCCTAAATTGGAACTGCGACCTTGCCCGGATAAAAAGGGACTAGGACTCTTTGCACGCGAACCGATTATGGCAGGGGAACTCTTAGCGGTTTGGGGCGGTCAAGTATTGACCGGGGCACAGGTGCGGCTCCTGCCTGTCGAGCGCCGCATTCACAGCATTCAAATTGAAGAAGATCTTTACATGGTACCCTTAACGCATGGTGAACCGGCAGACTACTTTAATCATTCCTGCGACCCCAACTGTGGCCTGAGTTCGCCGATCACCCTGGTGGCGATGCGAGACATTGCTGTGGGCGAAGAGGCTTGTTTTGATTACGCAATGAGCGATTCAAGCGATTATGATGAGTTTGAATGCCACTGCGGTTCACCTCACTGCCGGGGCGTCGTAACAGGTCGTGATTGGATGCTCCCCAGTCTTCAGGAACGATATTGGGGGTATTTTTCCCCTTACTTGCAACGGCGGATCGAAAAAATGCGCCAGGCGATGGCCAATCTGTCCTTAATGGGTAGTTAGCCCTGGGGACTGTGGGTGTTATGAAGAAGTGGTGGGGAATTTTTATCCCCGACCGTGGTAAGATTCTGCCAGAATCGAAACTTGGTCCTTTGGGTGACTCTTCGAAACGGGAGAAAACGTGGCAGGTGTTGTGGCTTTACTAACCGATTTTGGATACCGTGATCATTATGTGGGGGTGATGAAAGGGGTGATCTGGGGCATTGCACCCTCGGTGCGTGTTGCAGATATCTCCCATGCCACAAGGCCACAAGATGTCTTTGAAGGTGCCTTTTTGCTGGCGCAAGCCTATGCTTACTTCCCGCCTAAGAGTATTTTCGTGGCAGTAGTGGATCCGGGGGTAGGAACGCAGCGGCGCCCTATAGCGGCCAGGATTGGCGATTACTTTTTTGTAGCGCCCGATAATGGGCTGTTGACGTTCGTCATTCGTGAGGGTGAGAGCCGCGGATGGCCGATGCGCTTTGTTCATCTCACCCAATCTGCCTATTGGTTGCCGCAGATCAGCCGCTCTTTTCACGGGCGAGATATTTTTGCGCCGGTTGCTGCCCACCTGGCCAATGGGATACCTCTGGATGCGTTGGGCCCTCAAATTGAAGATCCGGTGATGTTACCAATACCCGAACCTTCACCGGAGGAAAGAGGGTGGCAAGGTCAAATCATTTATATTGATGCTTTTGGTAATCTGATCACCAATATCCAACCCCATCATTTAGCCGGTGAATCGGATTGGAGAATCCAATACAAGGATTACGAAATCCGCGGGTTGGTAAACACCTTTGGGGAGGGACGACCGGGTGACCTGATTGCCATGTTTGACAGTACCGGCTACCTAAGCCTGTGCATTGTCAACGGTAATGCTGAAACGAAGCTGAGCGCTCAAGTGGGAGATCCTCTCAGGGTGTTGCGTCCTTGATCTTTATGCTATGGAGGTGTGCATTGCTAAACTCGCTGGTGGAGCAAGTCCTGAAGAATATTCAAACGGTGATCGTAGGAAAAGAAGAGGTCATCCGACTGGTTCTGGCAGCCATTTTATGCGAAGGTCACGTGTTGCTTGAGGATGTACCGGGCACCGGAAAGACAACATTGGCGCGGGCGCTAGCGATTTCTCTGGGGTGCACTTTCCGACGCATCCAGTTTACACCCGATTTGCTTCCCTCAGATGTGACCGGCCTAATGTGGTTCAACCAGAAGACCCAGGAATTTGAATATCGGCCTGGCCCGATTATGGCGAATATCATCCTGGCGGACGAAATCAACCGTGCCACTCCCCGGACCCAATCGGCTCTCTTAGAGGCGATGCAGGAACGCCAAGTTACCAGCGATGGCATCACCCGCCCGCTCCCACGCCCGTTTTTAGTTATTGCGACCCAAAACCCGGTGGAATTAGAAGGCACTTTTCCTCTCCCGGAAGCCCAAATTGATCGCTTTATGGTCAAAATTGGCTTGGGCTATCCCACACCCCAAGAAGAGAACGCGATGCTTGAACGCTTTCAACAGGCCGATCCTCTAGAAGTCCTAACCGCAGTAACGCATCCCGAGGCGATTCGAGAGGCGCAAGCCGTGCGGCGCCAGGTACGCGTGGAGGCTTCGGTACGAGACTACATTGTCCGTATGGCTCAGGCGACGCGCGAGAACCCCGAGATTCAACTGGGCGCCAGTCCACGCGCGACGTTGAACCTGTTCTATATGGCACAGGCCTGGGCGCTTATGGAAGGGCGCGAGTTTGTTTTGCCGGATGATGTTAAGCATGTGGCGCCTTATGTGCTGAGCCATCGCTTAATCGTCGCCCCTCAGGCTATGCTGCGCGGGCGCCGGCGTGAAGACCTTATTAATGAAATTATCGCCGCGGTACCGGTTCCGGTGGAGGTGAGGTGAAAATCCGCACCTGGGCCATTCTGATCTTGGCCGTAATCCTGGTCGGGACATTGTTTCGCGTTCAATGGCTGGTGGGGTTAGGGTTGGCTACGGGGACCGTCCTGGGCATAACGTATGTTTGGCGATCGCGCGTCTTGGAAAAAATCGTATATCGTCGTCAATTGATTTACACGCGCGGCTTTCCTGGGGAAACGTTGCCGTTGCGTTTGAGCATCGAAAACCAAAAACGTCTGCCGGTGACCTGGTTGCGCGTTCGCGATTCCTGGCCATTAAGTTTGATGCCTGAAGAAAGAGACTCTATCGCGCCTTCTCATGTACCTGGCCGGGGGTATCTCACCAACATTTATCATTTATGGGGATATCGCCGTATCGTTCGAGACTTTCGCTTACGCCTCGGAGGGCGCGGGGTTTATACCTTAGGCCCGGCGATTCTAGAAGCAGGGGATCCGTTTGGCTTGGTTGAACACCATGAAGAGCGTGAGGTGCCGGCAACGGTGACCGTTTTTCCCCAGTTGGTACCCAGGTCACACTTAGGATTGTTCTCAGAGGATCCTTACGGGGAGCGTGGTATCCGTAAGCGGTTGTTTGAAGATCCAAATTTGACCATTGGTGTTCGCCCTTATACCCCGGAAGACACATTTCGTCAGATCCACTGGCCGGCAACCGCGCGCACCGGACAACTGCAAACACGGGTGTATCAGCCGATTACTGCGCAGGTCATGATGTTGTGTGTCAACGTGGCAACCTCGGAGCATCCTTGGTTGGGAACTCTTCCCGAAGTCCTAGAACACCTTATCCGTGTGGCGGCTTCTTTCTGCTACTATGGCATTGAAGACGGCTATGCGGTAGGGCTGGCCGTCAACGGGGGCGTAACGTCCGCGGATCAGTTCATGCAAATTCAACCCGGCCGCACGATGGACCATCTGGCTATGTTATTGCAGACGCTGGCAGGGGTTACTCCCTTAATTACTCATCCGTTTGAGCGGTTTCTTGTGCACACGGCGTCTCACGTGGCAATGGGAGCCACTTTCGTCATTTTAACCGCAGTACTCAATCCCTCTCTGATCGAGGCAATTACCCTAATTCAGCGCTATCGCCATCATCTGGTTTTAGTGGCTTTGAGTGAGGAACCACCACCTTCGCTCGCGGGTGTGAAGACCATTCATTATCCACTGTTCGGTGAAGTCAAGGGTAAGAAAGAATGAGTCTACTGCAGTGGGCTGAAATTGGGGTTATTTTTCAAGCCCTCGCCGAGGTCGTTTGGGCCACTTTGTGGTATCACGCCCTGGTTTCTCCAAGGTTAAGTGCGCTAGGGGTAGCCATAACGCTTTTTCTGGTGGTTTGGGGTGCCGAGCGGTTAGGCCGCGGGTTGGAACGGCACAGAGATCGGCTTTCCCTTTGGGTCCAAGTCTTGTTTATGGTGGGGTATATCGTTGGAACGATAGCGATTCTGGGGGTGCTTCTAACCGGGTTTTCCATCAACGATTTTTGGGCGAACGGGGCTTTGAGGGAGGCTGAGAGCGGTAAGGCATTCTTGGCGCGCTGGTTTTGGCACGGGATTTCTATGATCCTTTTGGTCTGGCGTGGACTCCGGCTGAGTAAACTGCGTATAGACAGCGATGCGGCAGTGGCCTCGCTGCGTTTTGGGGTCGTGATGCTTCTGATATACGGCCTCTTTCGAGGGATACAGCCTACACTAAGCACCATGATGCCCGTTTTCCTCTTCTTGGCCTTTAGCCTGGGTAGCATTGGCATTTGGCATATGATTGACTTATTTCAAAGCCGGGGGGGATATGCCCCTTTTGTGGCGATGCCATGGTGGATCTTCATCATTACATTGGGCTTTGTGGTAGCGTTTGGTGGTGTGGTAGTGGGGGCTGTTTTAGAGCGACCTGTGGAGTGGATAAGTTGGGGGATGATGGCTTTGGTGGCTATCCCCATGGTCTTGATGGCGTTTCTCTTTGGTGGTATTGTGTTGCTGCTCATTTCCTGGTTGATTCCCCTTTTAGGTAACGCTCCGGCTGTGCCCCTGCCGGATATTGTGGGGGGCGAGCAACTTCCAAAACTGGTGGAGCAATTAATTGAGGGCGTCGAAACCGGGAACAATTGGTCTATTTTAGATCGCCTTATACCTGGTCTGGCTTTGGCGGCTATTTTGATCTTGCTGGCCTTGGTGGTGATTGAAATGCGTTCGCCAGGGACGCTGTTGCTTCCTATTCGAGTTGAGGGTGGGGTGGAGGAACGGCTGCGGCTTTCGCGTTTGGTCAACAACCTGCGCCGGGCACGCCGGCGACCAAGGTCTATCAGCCGAGGATCGCGCCAGCATATCGCCAACCGGATCCGGGCCATCTACCAGCAACTGCTGGATCTGGCAGAAGCCTTAGAACATCCCCGCCCACCCGCGGTAACCCCGTTGGAGTTTTTACCAACCCTTGTGGGCCTATTCCCTGAACACACTGAAGCGGTAGGGCTCTTAACCCAGGCCTATATCCAGGTTCGTTACGGCGAGATTCCGGAAGATCCAGAGGTTATTGCTCGGGTTGAGCGTGCATGGCAAGAGGTGGCATCGGAAGGTCAACGCCGTTTACAAGAGAAACAAGTTGTAAGCACTAAAAAGCAATAGTCCTCTCGCGGTTAGGTCGCTGAGGGATCAGCCCGCCGGCGGACTGCCCAAGATTAAGGCGCCGCTATAAGCGAAGATCAACATTTTAAGCACCTTCCCTAACCAACACCAGAAAAGGAATACCCGCAGTGGCATTTTGAGGGCTCCGGCAATAATCCCCGCAACATCAAAAGCCGGGTTGGGGACAAAGGCCAAAACTAGAATAGCCAACCCGCCGTAACGGCGAATGTAGGGTTCAATGCGCTCATGCCATTGGGTGCGCTCAATCAGACCTTGACCGCTAAAACCCACCAGATACCCTGAAAGTTCCCCCAAGGCCGCCCCACTTCCGGCAGCAACGGCAACCCAAAAAGGATTGAAAACGGCGCCCATGGCCGAGGTGATCAATACACCGGGGACCGGCAAGATGAGCGTGGCATTGGTCAACAACGAAACCAAAAAAATCCCTGCGTAACCATACCCTTGTAGGTGTTGTACCTTGTCGCGGTTTAGGTAAAGGACAAGGGTTAAGCCAAGGGCAAAAGCAAGGGCTAAAAAGCGTAAAAGACGGGTACGTTGCTCTTGAGTCATGCAGAGGTCCCCTCTTGGGTTGGGGGATCCTCTTCCTGTAAAAGGGCCTGAATGCGAGAGATGACCATATCCAGGGCTACGGTGTTCATGCCCCCTTCGGGAATAATGACGTCGGCATAGCGCTTGGAGGGTTCGACGAAATCTAAGTGCATGGGGCGGACGGTCGTGAGGTATTGTTTGATGACCGACTCCGTAGTTCGTCCTCGTTCGGTGATGTCGCGCTGTAAACGGCGAATAAAACGGATATCGGGGTCGGTGTCTACGAAAATCTTGACGTCAAACAGTTCACGCAGGGCCGGCTCGGCAAAAATGAGGATCCCTTCGACGATAATGACCCGTTTGGGTTCAACTCGAATCGTGCGTGAGGTTCGTGTATGGGTGGTGAAATCGTAAACCGGTAAATCAATCGGTTGCCACTGCTTCAAGCGCTGGATGTGCTCAATTAACAGGCTGGTTTCTAGCGAATCGGGGTGATCAAAATTGACCTCGGCGCGCTGGTTGGGTGGCAAGTCGGCCAAATCACGATAGTAAGCGTCGTGAGGTAGGTAAGCAATACGATCTCGTCCTACACGTTCCAAGATGACGTTCGCCACGGTGGTCTTCCCTGACCCCGAACCCCCGGCTATTCCGATAACGAGTGGTACTGGTCGCTGCTTGTTCATCGTAATTTCATTATACCGAAAAGGCAAAGACACTGACGAGATTTAACGTTAGAAGAAATAGATGCCCAAAGTGAACGCGCCTAAAAGGACACAATAGAGGGCAAAGATCAATAAACTGTGACGGGAGAGATAGCGCAACAGCCAATGAATGCTCAGGTAGCCAACAACCGCCGCCGTGATGAAACCGACCGCCATGACCGGTAGAAATTCTCCCAGGTTGTTCACGGTGTGCAAGTCCCACACCCCCATGACCCCCGCCGCCAGCATGACCGGTACTGCCATGAGGAAGGCATAGCGTGCCGCGGTAGGGCGCTCTAAGTGACGGGTCATTCCTCCCGCGATGGATGCACCGGAACGGGAGATTCCCGGGAAAAGCGCCAGTGCTTGGGCAAAGCCTATCCATAGGGCATCGCGCCAGTTCAATTCCGCCAGTGTGCGGTTTCGGCGCCCAATCTTCTCCGCCAGACTGAGCAGTATGGCCGTGCCAAATAGGAAAAGTGCGGTGAGATCAGGGCGCAGAAAGGCCTTTTCAACGGCATCTTTAAGCCAAATGCCTCCCAAACCGGCGGGTATTGTGGAGAGCAAGAGCAACCAGCCTAACCGTGATTCAAGGTGGGCAAAGGGTTCACGTGCAAGCAGGTCTCTTAGCCATACTGTGAGGATGCGCCATAATTCAACGCGGTAATAAAGGATCACAGCGACCAGAGTGCCGATTTGCACCAAAACATCAAAAGGGAAAACCTGGTCGGTGGGTAGTTGCCAACCCAGTAGGAAAGGTGTGATAACGAGATGGGCTGAACTCGAAATAGGAAGAAATTCGGTAATCCCTTGAACAATGCCTAGAATAAAAGCCTGGGTGATCGTCATAGAAATAGCCTCAAGCGTTGGATTGATTCTGGAGCGCAAAAAATGCCGCGGCAAATTCGTCAAATGTTCCGGTCAAGATAGCCTCACGGGCTTCGGTTACCAACTGGATCAGGGTGGCGATATTATGAATTGAAAGCAACGTGGCGGCTAACATTTCGCGCGCCACAATCAGATGGCGAATATAGGCGCGTGAGAAATTGCGGCAGGTATAGCAGGAACATTGAGGATCAATGGGGGAGGGATCTCGAGCGTAAACGGCGTTCATCATATTTAGCCGCCCGTTGCGAGTCATGGCGGCATGGTGGCGGGCGAGGCGGGTGGGCAGGACACAATCGAACATATCCACTCCGCGCAAGATGCCGTTGATGATATCCTGTGGGGTGCCAACCCCCATCAGGTAGCGCGGTTTATCCTCGGGCAGGATGCCATCTACCAGTTCGAGGACAGCGTGCATTTCATCTTTGGTTTCGCCGACCGAGAGTCCGCCAATGGCATAACCGGGAAAATCCAGGCTCACCAAAAACTGGGCTGATTTCTCGCGTAAATCCAGGAATACGCCGCCCTGGACAATCCCGAAGAGCGCTTGATCGGTGCGAGTATGGGCTTTAAGACAACGGACTGCCCAGCGGTGTGTTCGTTCAAGGGCACGCTCATTATAGGCACGGTCGTAGGGCGGCGCACATTCGTCAAAAGCCATGATGATGTCGGCTCCCAATTTTTCCTGTACCTCAACTGCCAGTTCGGGGGTTAGGCGATGTCGTGAGCCGTCTATGTGACTGCGGAAAGTGACGCCGTCATCATCTACCTGGCGGGTCTCACTTAGAGAAAAGACCTGAAACCCTCCCGAATCGGTCAGGATGGGATGAGGCCAATGCATAAACCGATGCAGACCGCCCAACTCGGCGATTAATTCAGCACCGGGGCGGAGATAAAGGTGATAGGTGTTTGAGAGCACTAGTGATACCCCAAGTTCCTCTAGTTGAGCCGGGGTGACGGCTTTGACGGTGGCCTGGGTGCCAACCGGCGCAAAGATAGGGGTCGGAATTGTCCCGTGCGGGGTATGAATCATCCCGGCGCGGGCACGCCCCTGACGGGCGGTAACCTCAAAGGCGAAGGATGTTGGATTCATGCTGAATTTATACTCCCCAGAAGAGTTTCAATCCTACGAGGATAATGATAATGGTAAGGATAGTAAGCGGTGTTCCTACCCTGACGAAGTCCTTTAGAGTATATCCGCCTGAACTCATTACCATGATGTTGACCGGATGACCAAAAGGTGTTGGGAAGGCTAAGGAACAACCTAAGGCAACGGCCATCATTAGGCCGCGAGCGTCTAAGCCGGTTTGGGTGGCAGAGGAAAGGGCGAGCGGTGCCAAAACCAACGCCGCTACCTGTCCTCCCAGTAATTGGGTAAACCCAAGGGCAAGCAGAATAAGGGTGAGCACAATGAGCGTGGAGGAACTTTGACCGACCAAATCAATCATCCGCAGGGCTACAAAGTCAGATAGCCCAGAGGTGCGAATGGCAATGCTGAGCGGCCACATCCCGGCGATGAGGAAGATGGCCTTCCACTCAATACTGCGATACGCGTCATCCATGCTTAGGCAGTGGGTAAGCAACAGCAGGACGGCGCCCGCCAGAACTACTTCGGCTACCGGCAGAATACCTAGGGCCGCGATGCCCAGAGTTATGAAGGTGATCCAAAAGGCCAAGGGGTATTTGTGGGGTTTAAGCACCGCGTCGGGATCTTCTTCGAGCAGGATTAAGTCTGAATCTTCGCGCAGCATGCGGATGCGGGCTGCCGAGCCCTGCACGAGCAGGGCATCGCCAACCTGCAGGGGAATATTGCCTAAATCGGCATGTAGCGGGTGACCCTCACGCCAGATACTGATTACATTCAAGTTATACTTCTCGCGGAAGTGGGTGGATTTCAGGGTGCGTCCGATCAATGCCGAGTGAGGGCTGATTACGACTTCTGCCAAGCGTACACTCTCGTTAATCAACATAGAAGCAGGTGTAGGGGATGCAGCAGGGTTCAGCCCCAGCATGTCTAAAGTGGCAGGATCACAATGTCCTTTGACCAAGAGATGATCGCCGGGAGAGAGAATATACGATTTGGGTGGGGCGGGCTTTAAGGCGCCATTGGACACGATACCCACAATAATCAGCCCAAGGCGGTTGGCAAAGTCGCTTTCGGCAATCGAGTGATGCGCGAGGGGGGAATGAGGCAGGATTTCTAGGGTTTCAAGGTGATCGTGCAGATGATAAAGGTTGGCGAGTTCTGCGCTCAGTTGGGTGATGGTACGTGATGCCAACCCTGGGCTTTCACGGGGTAGCCAATGCCGGCCTATAAACGTAATATACAGACTGCCAATCACAACAATAGGTACACCGACCGGTAGGAAGTCAAGCAGACCAAAGGGCTGCAAACCGGCCTCGCGTAAAGCCCCGCTGGCAATAATATTTGATGTGGTTAACAGCGTGGCCATTCCTCCCAAAATGGTACCGTAGGCTAGAGGCATAAGCAGTTTTGATGGGGGGGTATTGGATTGACGGGCCACACTCATCACCGCGGGAAGCAGTACACCGACTGCGGCAATGTTATTCATAAAGAGAGAAAGCGCGGCAGACACCAGGGTTACTGTAAGTACGAGACCTGCTTCAGACCGGTGACCTAGCCGGCGCATAAGTTGCCCCAGGCGCAAGGTGACACCGGTTTGCTGTAACCCGGTGGAAATGATCGAAATCCCTAAAATGGTGATGACAGCGGAGGAACTGAAGCCGGAAAAAACGTCGCGCGGCGCAACTGTTCCGCTCAAACCTAATACGACCATGATCAACAGGGCAATCAGGTCGGGACGCAAACGCCCGGAGATCAAGAGACCCCCGGCAATCAACGTAATGCCCAGAACAAAAAAGGAGGTTGAGGTCATGGGTCAGGCAGGATTATAGCCTAAAAGACAGCAGAAGTGGCATCCAGACGGTTGGAGGTTAGTCGAAATATTAGCGTTTTGTAAGAATCTTGCGTTCGACTTGACGTTTTTCCTTTAAGCATGGTATGATGAAACTCGAAATGTTTTTAGCACTCTCACTTCGAGAGTGCTAATTATAGGTGAGCAAAGCGATGAATGACCTTACCGAACGTCAGAAGTTTATTCTGACTTTAGTAATCCACGAATATATTCGCACCGCAACGCCGGTAGCCTCTCAGCATTTGGTGGCGCGCTATAAACTGGATATGTCGTCGGCTACCGTGCGCAACGAGTTAGCCGTGCTTACCGAGCGGGGCTATTTGCGTCAACCTCACACCTCGGCCGGGAGAGTGCCCACCGAGGAAGGGTACCGCTATTTTGTGAGCCGCTTGATTCAGGCCACCGAGTTGCCCGATTCGACCCGGCGCATGATCAGCCACCAGTTCTACCAGATGCGCTACGATGTAGAGCAGTGGATGCGTCTGGCGGCCTCAATTTTGGCGCATCAATCACGGGCCGCCTCGTTGGTGACGGCGCCGCATCCCGAGAAAGCACGTCTTAAGCATCTGGAACTGATTGCCACCCGTGGACGCCAGGTGTTGATGGTGCTGGTCATGGTGGGTGGAGAAATTCATCAACGCATCTTGATCCTAAGCGAACCGGTTGGGCAAGATCAACTCTCCCAAGCCGCTCACCACATTACTACTCTCTACCAGGGCAAAGATGCGGAGCAAATTCGTGCTCTGCGTTCATTGGTCGAGGGTTTGGAGGCGGATGTGTTAGAGTGGGTTTTGGAAGAAATGGAGCAAGTGGATTCGGTGGTGGCAGGGGAAGTGTATCTGGACGGTCTTACCAATGTGCTTTCCGAACCCGAATTCACCGCCTCGGATGAAGCCCGCCGGGCGCTCAAGTTATTAGAAGAACCCACCCTGCTTCAAGACCTTTTGGCGCGTACCGTTCTGACCCATACGCCCGGAGGGGTTCAGGTGCTTATCGGTGGTGAAGGAACATGGGAAGAACTACGTCAGTGTTCCATCGTGTTAGGTAGTTACGGCGCACCGGGGGTGGCCATGGGCACGCTGGGGGTATTAGGCCCAATGCGGATGTCCTATGGCCGGGCGATATCGGTGGTGCGTTTTATGTCCAACCTACTGAGCGATTTGGTAACCGAAACATTGATGGATGATTCGGCGATAAAACCGGAGGGCGAGGTGAGCCATGAATAAAAATGAGCGTGAATCCAAAGCAGTCCCCTTGAGCGCGGAAGAAGCACAGGCGGCTGCTGCCGAACCTCAAGCCGTGTCCTCAGATGTCACTGCCTCTACGCAGGCAGAAACGACTGAGGAGACGGCTTCAGCCGTTGAACAACTGCAGGAAGGAACAACCGAAGCGACCAGTGAACCAATGACCACCATTCCATTAAGCGAATACGAAGCTTTGAAACAGGAGCTCGAACGCGCTCAGCAGTCGGAGAAAGCCTATTTTGAGGGCTGGCAGCGCGAACGGGCGGATTTTATCAATTACAAGAAGCGCATTGAGCGTGAGCAGAGCCAACTGGCCGAGACAATTGCGGCCAATATTCTCAAAAAGTATCTGGTCATTGTGGACGATTTGGAACGGGCCCTTAAAAATCGCCCGGCCAATGTTGATCCACAGTGGCTGGAAGGTATTGAATTAATCTACAAAAAATTAATGGCCATATTGGAGGCCGAAGGGGTTAAGCGCATCCCTGCGGAAGGGGCCATGTTTGACCCGAATTTACACGAAGCCATTTCGCACGAAGAAAGCCCAGAGCACGAAAGCGGCCAGATCATTGAAGTAGTTCAACAAGGTTATACCATCGGCGATCGTGTGCTTCGACCGGCGCTGGTGAGAGTTGCACGTTAGGAGGAATTTTGACATGGGTAAAATCGTAGGTATTGACCTCGGCACGACCAATTCTGTGGTGGCGGTGATGATCGGCGGGGAGCCGGTTGTCATCCCTTCGGCAGAAGGGGAACGTCTGGTTCCCTCGGTAGTAGCCGTCAACAAAAACCACGAGCGCCTGGTGGGGCGTGCGGCACGCAACCAGGCTATTGTGAACCCGGAGAATACGATTTTTTCAATTAAGCGCTTGATGGGGCGCAAGTATGACGACCCAGAGGTGCAACGCACGATCAGCCGCGTGCCTTATAAGGTCACCAAAGCTCCCAATGGCGATGCGCGCGTGGTTCTGGATGGACGTGAATATTCGCCGCCGGAAATTTCGGCGATGATCCTGGCCAAACTTAAAGCCGATGCCGAGGCTTATCTGGGTGAACCCGTAACCCAAGCGGTTATCACCGTGCCGGCTTATTTTAACGATGCCCAGCGCAATGCAACCAAAGATGCCGGTAAGATCGCCGGTTTGGAGGTATTGCGCATCATCAATGAGCCAACCGCGTCCTCTCTGGCTTACGGACTGGACAAGAAGAAGAATGAGGTGATTGCCGTCTATGACCTGGGCGGTGGAACATTTGATATTTCGATCCTTGATGTTGGTGAAGGTGTATTTCAGGTCAAATCCACCAGCGGTGATACGTTCCTGGGTGGTGATGACTTTGATCAGCGCCTGATGGATTACCTCATTGAGGAATTTAAAAAAGAAACCGGGATAGATTTGCGGCAGGATCGGCAGGCATTACAGCGCCTCAAAGAGGCGGCTGAGAAGGCTAAGATTGAACTCTCGACAATGTTGCAGACCGAAATTAATTTGCCTTACATCACTGCCGATTCGACCGGCCCTAAACATTTGGTTAAAACCATTACCCGTGCGAAATTGGAGCAGTTGACCGCAGATCTCATCGAGCGGACGATTGAACCGGTCAAGCGGGCTTTGAGCGATGCCGGTCTTCAGCCCTCGGATGTGAACGAGGTGGTTTTGGTAGGGGGGATGACCCGTATGCCGGCAGTGCAAGATGCTGTGCGTCGTCTCTTTGGCAAAGAACCGCATAAAGGCGTCAATCCTGATGAAGTGGTCGCGATTGGTGCGGCTATTCAGGCGGCGGTGCTGGGTGGCGAGGTGCGCGATGTCGTGTTGGTGGATGTCACACCTCTGACGCTCTCGGTGGAGACATTGGGGGGTGTGGCGACCCCGATTGTGGAGCGCAACTCTGCCATTCCGACCAGCAAGAGTCAAATTTTCACCACAGCGACCGATAACCAGACCCAAGTAGAAATCCATGTCGTCCAGGGTGAACGCCCGATGGCGGCAGATAACAAATCCTTGGGGCGGTTTATCCTGGATGGTATTCCGCCAGCTCCGCGAGGCGTGCCTCAAATCGAAGTGCGTTTTGATATTGACGCCAATGGTATCCTGACCGTTACGGCTCGGGATAAAGCAACCGGACGCTATCAGCATATTACTATTCAGGCATCGTCCGGGCTGACAGAAGAGGAAATCGAACGAATGCGCAAAGAGGCTGAAGCCAACGCGGAGGCCGACCGCCGCCGCAAGGAACTGGCCGAGGTGCGCAACCAAGCCGATAACATGATTTACACGGCTGAGAAGTTGTTGCGCGACTATAGCGGGCGCATCTCAGACGCGGACAAGCGGCAGGTCGAAGAGGCGGTGAATCATTTGCGCGAGGTCATGCAGGGTCAAGATATCACCGCCATCCGCCAAGCGAATGATGCGCTTAGTCAGGTTATCCAGCGGGTGGGTGGTGCCATGTATCAATCGGCGCAAGAGACGACCGCGGGTGGTCCATCAACGGCTTCCTCGTCCTCTGGAGAGGGCGAAGTGGTTGACGGTGAGTTTAAAGAAAAAGAGTGATTTGGGTTAATCATGGTGATAAGATAACACTAATGTTCTCCGTTTGATGCGGAGCAGGGATTTTTTGTGTAGACGAGAATAAAAAAACCATGACACCACGTGACTATTACGAGGTTTTAGGGGTAAGCCGCGACGCAACGCTGGATGAAATTAAGGCCGCGTTTCGCAGTCTGGCGCGTAAATACCATCCTGATGTCAATAAATCGCCGGACGCGGAAAATATTTTTAAGGAAATCAATGAGGCTTACAGCGTGCTCTCAGACCCCGAAAAGCGGGCGGCGTATGACCGCTACGGGCACGCCGGCGTGAGTGGGATGGGCGGTATGCCCGATTTCACCACCATTGACTTTGCCGATCTCTTTGAGGAATTTTTCGGGTTCGGCATGGGCGGGAGCACGCGGCGCCAACGCCGTTCTCCTCGCCGCGGTGCCGATTTACATACCACCGTATGGCTTGAGTTTGAGGAAGCCATCTTTGGTACCGAAAAAGAGATTGAAATTACCCGCGATGAGACGTGTAGCGTGTGTCATGGAAGCGGGGCCGAGCCGGGAACCTCACCCTCGCGATGCCCCACCTGTGGAGGGCGTGGGGAGGTACGCCAGACCCGTCAGACCTTTCTGGGGTCACTTGTGCAGGTCATTACCTGCCCAACCTGCAATGGCAGTGGTGAGGTCATTCAGACGCCTTGCCATCAATGCCGTGGGCGTGGTCTGGAGCGGCGCACGGTGCGCAAAACGGTGCGCATTCCTGCGGGGGTAGATAATGGCACTCAAATCCGATTGGCGGGTGAAGGACAACCCGGAGTCTACGGTGGTCCTAATGGCAACCTGTATATTGAGATTCGCGTTAAAGAGCACAAGTATTTCCGACGCAAAGATGATGACATCCTGCTCGATTTAAACATCAATATTCCTCAGGCTGTGCTAGGGGCTGAGATTGAGGTGCCAACAGTAGATGGAAAAGCCAAGTTGACCATTCCACCGGGAACACAGCCTGGAAAGATCTTCCGTCTCAAAGGTAAGGGTGTGCCCCACTTACGCGGGAATGGTCGCGGCGACCAGTTGGTGATCGTCAATGTGGAGATTCCCACCCGTCTAACGGCAGAGCAGCGGGAGTTGTTTGAGAAATTAGCCAAAACCATGGGCACAGAACCCCACCCTCAGGAGAAGTCTTTCCTCGACTTACTCAAGGAGGTTTTAGGTGGCTGAACCGCGCTGGTTGGAAGTCTCTTTGATTGTAGACGAAGAATTGGCTGAGGCAGTCGCCGAGGTGCTGGCGCGCTTCACCACACAGGGCGGGGTAGCCATGGAGCAAGCGGTTACCTATGATGCTTATGAAATCGAAGGTCAACCGGTGGGTCCGGTTAAGGTATTTGGGTATCTGGTGGCTGATGCCAATCTTGAGGAAGTGCGTCAACGTTTGGAAGAAGCTCTCTGGCATCTTGGCCAGATCCAACAACTGCCATCCCCAACCTATCGCTGGGTTGAGGATCAGGATTGGATGGAAGCCTGGAAACAGCACTACCATCCTCTTCCGATCGGGACGCGGTTGCTCGTGGCACCGCCGTGGGCGGAGTTTAATGCCCAGGGGCGAGTGGTAGTACGGATTGATCCCAGCATGGCATTCGGCACCGGAACCCATCCCAGCACCCAGTTATCCCTGGAACTCTTAGAACATTACTTACACCCCGGTCAAGAGGTGATAGATGTTGGATGTGGTTCGGGCATCTTAGCCATTGCCGCGGTTAAACTCGGAGCAACTCGGGCGCTGGCCGTAGATATTGATCAGGCGGCTGTGCGTGCTACCGAGGAAAATGCTCATCTCAATAATGTGGCAGCCCAGATCGAGGTGGGTCTGGGATCAGTACGTGAGA
>FMJZ01009138.1_pt1 | contig 30117 bp, 29 predicted proteins | sample 1987881 | NCBI WGS metagenome assembly FMJZ01 (sample SAMEA4378227, study PRJEB15110) | soil metagenome | biome: soil; feature: Field; material: Soil | place: India | collected 2015-03-11 | depth 0 m
CTATCAAGAATAAGATAAATTGTTACAACCGAGATACACAGATTCATTAGCTGTAGTAGGAAAAATTTGCAGATTTTCTTTGAGGTTCTCAATATAAAACAATATAAAAGATTATATGTATCTATATGTCACTCTTTGATACCAAAACTATATATAGAAGGGAGTTAAAATGTATGATCTAAAAAAACAGCTAAGATGGTCAAAGCTTAAAGTAGGGATTGTAGTGACTTTAGCCCTTATTGTACTTTTTTTCACAGTCTTTTTTGCAGGCGGGATTGAAGAGTTATTCTCTCCAAAAATTGAGATACAAGCCAAGATTAAAGACGTAAAAGGATTAAGAAGGGGTTCTCCTGTTTGGCTCGCGGGTGTTGAGATAGGATTTGTAAAAAACATGAAGCTTCATGAGGAATATGGCACAATCGTTACCTTAGCCATAAGGGAAGATTTATTGAGCTTCATTAAGAAAGATTCAGTCGCAGCTGTTCAGACCATGGGTCTCTTGGGAGATAAGTATATAGAGCTATCTGCAGGCTCACCAAATGCTGAATCTTTCAAAAGGGGCGACATTCTTGAAGGTAGAAGCCAGCTGGAGATCAAAGATATAGTAGACGTGAGTGCCCAATCAATCAACAAAATTACAGAATTTGTAGATAAGCTTAACTTCTTTATTGCCAAAGTCGAAAAAAGTGAAGGGACGCTCGTGAGATTCATAAATGATCCTACCCTTTATCAGAATCTTATAGAAACAACCAAAAGACTATCATTGATCTTGAAAGATTTTGAGGCTAAAGAAGGTACCTTGCAGATGTTAATAAAGGACCCTACATTATACGATAAACTTAAAGATGCTTCAATAAAAATTGAGGAATTAACTACAAAAATATCTTCTGGAGAGGGGACTCTTGGAAGACTTACCACAGATCCAAGTCTTTATGAGAACCTGAACAGTGTCTCTATTAAGCTATCAGAGATTGCAAAAAACATTACTGAAGGTGAAGGTGTAGCAGGACTATTGCTTAAAGATAAAGAGATGGCTAAGGAATTCAAAGAGATAGTTATCAGTCTTAAAGAAGTAGTGGTTGAGCTTAAAGCTTTGACTATGGATATAAAGGAACAGCCAAAAAAATATTTTAAATTTAGTATCTTTTAGAAGTAACTCTCTTATTTTGGTCAGAAGTTTAAAGGTGAAAAGGGTTTTAAAAGGAGATTAATATCTTCTCCCAACAACCCCTTTTGCTGGATGATATTTTCGGTATAACCACTCATAAAAAGGACGAGATTTCTGGTTTTAGCTTTTTTATCTCATCGTAAGCTAACTTACCGTCCATCCTTGGAATCTATTTTTGGAGTTGAAAGTCTATCGTGATCAGCTAATTTATGATTTGGGATTATTATATCAAAGAGGAATTCTTTGATTCTCGATAAAAAATCTTCAAAGGTATTAACAACATGAAACTGACAAGGCTTTAAATCTTCAAAGATTTCATCTTGAATATCAATTGATTCTTCAAAATAAAAGCCTGTTATTAATATCTGTCTCATCGGAATAGAGATATCATAAAAGCTTACCACTCTTTGCTAGTGTAACAAATATTTTAGAATTTTAGTATTGTACCCTAAAATATTGGAGAATCATCCTTGCAATAACTTTTGCACTCTAATTAGTTCAAGCTCTTTACTTAAGGATGCCAATCTATTGGCCTCTTCTTGAAATCCCTCCAAAGCATTAAAATACCTATCTATTGGATCCTTGGAGAAAGTCGGGATAAGAAAGATATGGGTATGGGGTATTCTTCTTCCTCTTGCATAGATTGTTATCAAATCAGCTTTAAATATATCTATGAGCTTTAGAGAGACAGTTCTTGATAAGTTAAAAAGATCAGAGGTCTCCTCTTCATTTAATTGGTGCCAAAAGGGAACATGCCTTTTAGGAATAACAAGACAATGACCTTCCTGAAGGGGATAAATGTCCAAAATACACATTGATAATTTACTCTCCTCTACCAAATAACAAGGTAGTCTGCCTGAAACTATATCACAAAAGACGCATCTCTCATTCTTCATGGAAACTATCCCTTTCTCGAATATTTTGATTTTTTAAAATGATAACAAATTTACACCTTTCAAACAAGAAAGGGGAGATAAAAGATTTATGAAATAAATGCTAATATATAGTTAAGCTAAGTGAAGGATGACTTTTGCAAGCTAGGGATTGCTACCATAAAAATTATAGATAGTAAACAATGATATCTATTGTTTGCTCATCAATCTATTTCTGCTATCGTGCATTTTAAAATGATGCGTTCCTATTAGTTTTTTGATTAATATTTGATTAATAAAAGATTAAGAGGTGAAAAAAATGAAAGTAGAAGAAATAATGGTAAGAAAAATAGAATTCATCGATGGTAACGCATCTTTATTTGATGCTATGGAAAGGATGATAGATAAAAGACTGAGATCTCTTGTGGTTGAGCCAAAAGACGATAACGATGTTTTTGGAGTAATTACCGTTAGAGACATCGTTTTTAAAGCTATTAAAAATAATCTGAACTTAAGTAAAACCAAAGTTTCTGAGATAGCGAATAAACCAGTTATTTGCGTAAACAAAGGGATTGATGTCAAGCATGCAATCAACTTAATGAGTAATTTCAATATCGCAAGAGTTTTTGTTTGCGACAATATGCAGATAATAGGAATAGTATCTTTGATGGATGTTATGAATGCCTTTTTAATAATGAAAGCAAGAGGTGAGTATGGTCCTTGAGAGGTTTTTCTCTTCGGGTAAAAAGGAACGGGAAATTATAGAGAAAATAAAAAATCATCTGAAAACATTTCTATCTGCTTTACAACTCTTCAGAGATGCTCTTGTGAAAAACAGTCAAAATCTAATGAATGATATCACAGAGTTAGAGAGTGAAGCTGATGGGATTAGGAGAGAAGTAGTTTCCAGAATCTATGAAGGTGCTTTTCTACCTTATTTTAGACCAAATATCTTTAGATTTGTCGAGATTATTGATGAGGCTTTTGATCTACTTGAGGATGCAGCATCAGAATATAAATATGTAGTTAAATTGATTGATACTATAAAATCGGACTGTATAGAAATTGCTAATATTAATAATCAAATGGGTGAAATGCTTTTACAGTCAGTGGATTCAATGTTTTACGGAGATAGCTTAAGAGAAAAGTCTCTTGCAATAAGGATTTATGAGAAGAAGATCGATGAAATAAAATTTGAAATAACTGAAAAGCTCCAGCATATTGATGTTAAAACCTATTGGGAAGGCAAGATGCTCTCAGACTTTGTGGAACATCTAACTCATATTAGCGATATTATTGAAGATGCCAGTGATCATTTAAATATCATAAAAATTAGTCTAAAATAAAACTAATCTTGAAAAAACTTTCTAAATGACTGAATTAGTTCCTCTTTTAGCCTTCATATCAATTGCTTTTGCAATAGGTTCAAATAACACTTCTAATGCTTTTGGAATTTCTATTGGCTCTGGAATTTTTAAACTCAAAAAAGCAGTTTTTTTCTTTGGATTCGTTGTTCTCTTAGGTGTTCATATTCATGGTCACAAGGTTATAAATACAGTTGGCAAGGATATCCTTGATGTTAATCTTTTTATTTTAATCATATCTTTTCTGGTATCTGCTTCTATTATAATCTTTTCTAATTGGAGAAGAATGCCTCTTTCAATACATCAGATACTGGTGGGTAGTTTAGCTGGAACTGGTATTGGCTCTGGATTACATGTAAACTATCTAAAATTAGGAGAAATAATTCTATCCTGGGCAGTCTCACCTCTTGTTGCTCTTTTCCTTGCTTTTTTATCATATAATCTCATGGAAAAGACATTATCTAGGCTCCCCCTTTTGAAAATAGAGAGAAAATTAAGAGTCTTATTGATAACAAGTAGTTTTTTGATTGCCTACAGTACAGGTGCTAATGAATTGGCAACTGTCTTGGGACCTCTCTTGTATGCTGGTATTATCGAGAAAAATATTGCTATTTTGGCTGGTTCATTCTCTATTTTCTTAGGTGCTTTTTTCTTAAGCCATAGAGTTATAGAGACAATAGGGAAAGGAATTGTTACCTTAGACCCATACTCGGGTTTCGCTGCACAATTTGGTGCAGGCTGTACAGTTTTAATATTCACATTTTTTGGGATGCCCATATCTACAACTTATTGCATTATAGCTGCTATAAGCGGGGTAGGGTTAGTTAAGGGTATGGGAACAGTTAACATAGCATTTCTAAAAAAAACTCTAAAAAATTGGTTCTTAGCCCCATCCTTAGCCTTTGTGAGTGGATATCTTTTCGCCCTTATTTCAGAAAAACTCATTTTCTTTTGATTCGATGAAATTTGAAGATCACAAAATTCAAGCCCTTTGAAAACCTATTTATAAAAAGTTTTTTAATGAAACTCTAACTGAACAACAAAGAAGCATGGATAGCTTGAGATATAATTTAGAAGGAGTATGGGAATTCTTAGTAACCAGAAAAATCTTAGATTTTAATTTGCCGAGCTGGAGATAGTGGGTATCCTTAAACTCCTTATCTTCCTTTGAAGCTGTTGTCGGTGGATACCTAAGGCACTTGCAGCTTTTGTTATGTTCCCTCGTGACTCCTGTAAAGCCAACCAAATTAATTCTTTTTCGGTCTTTTCGAGCGCTTCTTTAAGTCTTGATGGCCTTCTCTCGTATTGTTTCTTTTGGGTTAAAAAGGGCGGCAGATCCTCTGGACATATCTCAGAATGATTTGCTAAAGAAATTGCTCTCTCAATAATATTTTCTAATTCCCGCACATTACCAGGATAAGAATAATTCATTAAACACCTCATAGCTTCACTACTAATACCTTTTATTAACAAGTCTGTCCTTTTAGGAGCATACTTTTTTATAAAATGATTCACTAACAGCGGTATATCCATCATCCTTTCTCTTAAAGGGGGTAGATGAATGTTTATCACATTAAGACGATAAAAGAGATCCTCCCTGAAGATCTTTTTTCGTATGGCTTCTTTGAGATTTTTATTTGTAGCTGCAATAATCCTAAGGTCTACCTTAATTTGATGGGAACCACCGATTCTTATGATTTCACCATACTGTAATACTCTCAAAACCTTAACCTGAAACAAAAGAGATACATCACCAATTTCATCTAATAAAACTGTTCCACCGTCAGCTAATTCAAAAATGCCTTTCTTGGTGTAGTTAGCCCCTGTGAATGCACCCTTCTCAAATCCAAAAAGTTCTGATTCTAAAAGAGTATCAGGTATGGCACTACAATTAATCGTCATAAAAGGCTTAGTCTTGCGAAGGCTCCATCTGTGGATTGCACGAGCTACAGGTTCCTTTCCTGTACCGCTATCACCAGTTATTAAGACATTACTATCGCTCATTCCAGCCTTTTTAATAAGTTCGTAGACCTCTAACATTTGAGGAGATTTGCCAACAATGTCATCGAAACTTTCGGTATCCGAGTTAAAAGAAGAGGAATATTTATTTAAAATATTCTCGATTTTCTCTATCGAGATGGGCTGTAGAAGATAATCGAGAGCACCTAATTTAATTGATTCAATTGCTAATTCTATGTTCCCGTGGCCAAAGGTTATAATAGGAACTCTATGGCGTAGCATCATTAATAAATCTTTCCATCTTTCATGCTCCAAGTCGAGGAGGGCGATGTCGAATTGTCTTGCTAAAAGGAAATCTGCTTTTGAGGATTTCCTCTGAGATTCATAATCCTTTAATGTAATGTAAAAGTTAGTAGACTTTAAATGTTCAAATTGCTCCTTAGGTTTAGCTGTTATGATAAGTAATTGTTTCAATGATAGACTTCACCAGCCCTTCTTGAATATTCATCGAGTCTATACAAGATAGGGTCTTACCAATAGGAGATCGATCTCAAAATTTTAGAGTTGTAAAATATCTTCATAAGAGAGCAAAACTATCCCCCTATCTCTCAAAGCCCTTATACCTTTTTGGAGGTCTTCTATCTTCATTACCACAACTGCTTTTTCACCACTTTTTTGGACAAAGGCATAAATGTACTCAACATTTATCTCTGCATCATTCAGGATTTTAAGAACACTTGCTAAACCTCCTGGGCTATCTACTACTTGAACAGCAATAACATCATTCTCTCTAACAGTAAAATTGTTTTTTTCAAGTACATCTTTTGCCTTAACAGGGTCTGGCACTATAAGCCTTAAGATGCCAAATTCCGAGGTATCTGCTATTGAAAGAGCTCGAATGTTTATTTCTTCCTTTGCAAGAGCTTCTGTTGCTTCTAATAATCTTCCTCTTTTGTTTTCGAGAAAAATAGAGATCTGTTTTATCATCACTTCTCTCCTTTTATAGTTCCCTTTTATCTATAACTCTTTTAGCTTTACCCTCACTACGAGGTAACGTTTTGGGCTCGACGAGGGTTACTTTAACTCTTAACCCGATTGACTTTTCAATATGGCTTTCTATTTTTTTCTTCATTGCTTCAATATGTTTAATCTCGTCTGAGAAGATTTCCTTAGATGTTTCTACCTGAACTTCTAATTCATCAAGATGATGTGGCCTTGTGACTATAATCTGATAGTGGGGCTCTATACCTTTGATCTCAAGAAGTGCTCTCTCAATTTGAGAAGGGAATATCAAAACACCTCTTATTTTTAGCATATCATCAGTTCTGCCGGTTACACGATCCATTTTTACGAGAGTTCTACCACATCTGCAGACTTCTCTTCTTAGTGAAGTTATATCTCTCGTCCGAAATCTAATCATTGGCATTCCATCTCGAGTCAGAGATGTTAGAACGAGTTCACCCTTTTCTCCCTCTGGTAAGGGTTCTAAGGTTTCAGGGGAGAGAATTTCTGGATAGAAATGGTCTTCAAATATGTGCAAACCACTTTTATCTTGGCATTCCTGAGCAACACCTGGTCCAATTAATTCTGTCAGTCCATATATATTAAGAGCTATAAGGTTGAATTTGCTCTCTATGGCCTCTCGCATCTTCTCCGTCCATACCTCGGCACCAAAGCATCCAGCTTTTAACTTTATGTCTTTGCTTGTTATACCAGCCTCTTCAGCGACTTCCGCCAAATGAAGTGCATAAGAGGGAGTGCAAGTCAAAATTGTTGAACCGAAGTCAACCATTACTTCAAGCTGGCGCCTCGTGTTACCAGCAGAAATAGGGATGACCGTCGCGCCGATTTTTTGGGCTCCGTAGTGAACCCCGATACCGCCTGTAAATAGACCGTATCCATAGCCATTTTGAATTATATCGTCTTTGGTAGCTCCTACCATTGTTAATGCCCTTGCCATCACTTCTGACCATATCTCAATGTCCCTTTTAGTGTATCCAGCAACAACAGGCTTACCTGTAGTGCCAGAAGAGGTATGGATCTCAACTATCTCATTAAAGGGTACTGCAAACATACCAAAGGGATATCCCTCACGGAGATCCGTCTTAGTTGTCAAGGGTAATTTTGTAATATCATTAAGGCTTTTAATATCATCAGGTTTGACGCGGAGTTCGTCAAACCTTTTTCTGTAATAAGGAACATTCTCATAAACCTTTCTTACTATATTCTGTAATCTTTCGAGTTGTAAACGTTCTCTCTCTTTAAAAGGCATGCATTCGGCTTCTCTATTCCAGATCATTACTCCTCCCTCTCTATTCATCATAAAATTTAAGATTTTCTTTCTCTAATAGTTCCTTTGCTCTCTCAATATCTTTAACCTGTACAATCAGGTAAGCCTGTTTTCTGGTTTCCTCAACTAATACGTAGGCATTTTCCATATTAATCCCATTTCTTGAAAAGATAATCGCTATATCATAAATCTGTCCTGGTCGGTCCTTCATAGCTATAGCTAAAACTTCATTTAATGAGACAGTGAAACCATTTTCTTTTAACTTTTGATAGGCTAAATCCGTTTTATCCACAATTAATTTTATAACTCCAAAACCATTTGTGCTCGCAATTGTGATAGCAAGTATATTTATGCCCTCCTTAGCAAGAACACCTGTAATTTTTTCAATTTTACCAGGCTTGTTTTCTGCAAAAACTGCAATCTCTCTTATTTTTGCCATAAAAGCTCCTTTGCTACAAAGTTCTTTTATCTATTACTCTTTGAGCTTTCCCCTCACTTACTGGCAATGTGCCTGGTTCTAAAAGCTCTACCTGAGGTGTAACGAGTATTTCAGATTTAAGCTTCTCAGTTATCTTAGACTTTAAAAGAAGCAATTTTTCTATGTTTCCATCGAAAAAATCTCGTTCAATTTCTACTCTAACACACATTTTATCATAGGATTCGAGATAGATTTGATAGTTTTTAGCAACCCCTTTGATACTCATCAAGACTCTTTCAATCTGTTGAGGAAAGATATTTACCCCCCTTACTATGAACATATCATCTACCCTTCCCAGGATGCGAGATATCCTTCTATGAGTTCTACCACATCTGCATTCCTCTGGAATTATTTTGGCAATATCTTTGGTTCTATATCTCAATAACGGCATTCCTTCTCTTTTTAAGGTAGTTAAAACTACTTCGCCTTCTTGGCCTTCAGAAACAGGTTCATCTGTCTCAGGATCGAGAATCTCAATTAAGAAATTATCTTCCCAAATATGCATGCCCTCTTTATATATACATTCAAAAGCCACTCCTGGACCGTTCATCTCGGATAGACCATAGGAATTGTAAATATCAATTCCTAACATCCTTTCGAGTTTGATCCTCGTCTCTTCCGAATAGGGTTCCGCTCCCAAAAATGCTTTCCTTAATGATAGATCTTTGTGAGGAACAATACCTTTTGATTCCATTACTTCAGCAAGATAGAGAGCATAGCTGGGGGTTAAATGTAAGCATGTAGAACCAAAATCTTGCATCAAAGTGATTTGTCTTTCTGTATTACCAGGTCCAGCTGGTATGACTAATATACCAATCTTTTCAGCGCCATAATGCATCACTAAAGCACCAGTGAAAAGACCATAAGTCATCATATTTTGAAGTATGTCATCATTTTTAACGCCTGTCATTATGAGACATCGTGCTATCAGTTCAGCTGATTGATCTATATCTTTTTTAGTGAAAAGGATAGCCTTTGGTTTACCTGTAGTGCCACTGGATGTGTGAAGACGGACTATTTTAGCTCTGGGAACAGCCAGAAGACCATAGGGATAGTTTTCCCTTAAATCATCTCTTGTGGTAAAGGGTAATTTTCTTATATCTTCAAGTGATTCAATATCATCTGGTTTTAGATCTAATTCTCTGAATTTTTGATAATAAAAGGGCACATTATAATAAACCCTTTCTAGCGTTTCTTTTAGACTTGAGAATTGAATTTTCTGAAGAGCTTCTCTATCGATCGTCTCTATTTCCTCTTGCCAGTACATCAAATCTCCTTAATAAATGAATTTTAACTAATATCTAAAAAATGCAATTTTTTGACTCTTTTTAAGGGTTACTCCTCTTTATTTTAATTGCAAAAGAGTAAACTTTCTTCCTTCTTCAAAGGCTTTTATATTAATATCAATGGTTTTTTTAGGAACTAATTCTCTAATTGCCTCATACCAATGCTCTAAGGAGAGAGGCAAAAAGGATGAAAGAGCTCCAATAAGAATCACGTTTTCTACCTTACTACTGCCGAGATTTTTTGCAATTTCTGGTGCATCAATCTCAATTACTTCTAAATTTAGAGCCTCCATCTGTTGTTTTACATTCTCAGGATAAGGAGTCCTCTCACTTACTGTCACTGGAATAGTTCTTCTTTTGTTAAGAATCACTTTTCCACCCTCCTTAACAAAACCAACATAACGTAAACCTTCAAGTTCTTCTGTAGCTACAAAATAATCAGCCTTCCCTTTGGGGATGAGGGGAGAGTATACAACTTCTCCAAATCTAACATGGCTAATAACACTCCCTCCTCTTTGAGCCATACCATGGAGTTCACTGTCTTTTACATCATATCCACTCTTAAAAGCTGCCTGAGAGAGTATTGCACTAGCAAGAATCACCCCTTGACCGCCCACCCCTGCAAAAAGAACATTAATAACTCCTTTCATTAGATTCTCCTTCTATTTAAATAAAGTATAATAACTTCTCAAAAAGAAGTAATTTTAGATATTTATAGAGATTCCATTGAAAAAACTTAGAATTATAGCATAGATGTATAGGGACAAGTCTATCTGATAAGCTTAATTTAAATCAGACAGAAATTTCAAAGATGAAATCAATTTCTAAAGGAGAGTCTAAGGGGAGTACCGAGACGCCTATGGCAATTCGGCTGTGTCTGCCTGCATTGCCAAAAATTTCATAGAGTAAATCAGATGCAGGATTCAAAACCTCTGGATGCTTTGTAAAATTTTCTGTAGAGGCAATGTAGCCATTTAAACGAACACATTGCTTAATTTTATTGAGATCGCCTAAAAAACCTTTAAGAATAGCTAAAGCATTAAGAACTACCTGTTTTGCATCTTCTTGTGCTTCCGCTAAGGAGATCTTTTCACCTACCTTTCCAGTTCTAAATAATTTACCCTCTCTAAAGGGTAGTATTCCGCTAAGAAATAACAAATTGCCTGTCTGAACACAAGAGATGTATGAACCTATAGGAGAACTAACTGTTGGTAAGAGAAGTCCCAGTTCTTTAATCCTTGCTTCGATATCTTTTTTCATTTCTATAATCCTAATTCCTGAGGTATGGCGATTCTACCGAAAACAGCTGAGGCCGCTGCCACAGCAGGATTACATAAATAAACTTCGCTCTCAGGATGTCCCATCCTCCCAACAAAATTCCTATTAGTAGTAGCGAGGGCTCTTTCGCCTTTTGCTAAAATGCCCATATGACCACCGAGGCAGGGTCCGCATGTAGGAGTCGACACTACTGCTTCTGCCTCTATGAATATCTCGAGTAGACCTTCTCTCAAAGCCTCTTTGTATATTTGTTGAGTCGCAGGGATCACAATCATTCTCACATTGGGATTTATCTTTCTTCCTTTCAATATATGAGCTGCCTCTCTCAAATCCTCTAATCTCCCATTTGTACAGGACCCTATGACCACTTGATCAATCCAGATATGAGAAAGCTCAGTAGCAGGTTTAACATTCGCTGGAGAATGAGGGCAGGATACTACAAGAGGTATCTTTGAACAATCATATTCTCTAATCTCCTCATAGTGAGCATCAGGATCGGAAGTAAAAATGGTATAGGGTCTTTTAACCCTCCCACGCACATACTGCTCTGTTATCTCGTCAGGGACTATAATAGCACTCTTTGCACCTGCTTCGATTGCCATATTACAGATAGTAAGCCTTCCATGCATGGGCAGATTTCTTATGACCTCTCCATCGATCTCTATCGCTTTGTATAAAGCACCATCAACACCAATATCACCGATTGTATATAAGATTAAATCTTTCCCTCCAACCCAGTTATTTAATCTGCCATTATAAATGAATTTGACTGACTCGGGCACTCTAAACCAGCATTCACCTGTAGCCATTGCTGAAGCAACATCAGTAGAACCAACCCCAGTTGCAAAGGCGCCCAAGGCACCATAAGTACAGGTGTGACTGTCAGCACCAATAATTAAGTCTCCCGGAGCCACTAAGCCCTGCTCAGGGAGTAGAGCATGTTCTATTCCCATTCTGCCAACTTCGAAATAAAATTTAAGGCTATATTCTTTGGCAAAGTCCCTGAGCAATTTGCATTGATCTGCAGCTTTAATATCCTTTTGAGGTGCGAAGTGGTCAGGAATTAACACAATCTTTGTTTTATCAAAGACATCTTTCGCTCCTGTCTTTTTAAATTCCTGTATAGCAATTGGAGCGGTTATATCATTTGCTAAAATTAAATCAACCTTCGCATTTATTAACTCTCCTGGGGAAACTCTATCTTTTCCTGAGTGGGATGCAAGTATTTTTTCTGTTATAGTCATCAATCCTCCTATTTAAATCTAAGCTCTTTTAGGATTATTTCTTTGTCTTTTCTTATTTTCTGCTAAACAACTTTGAATCGCCAATTTTTTCGCCTTCATTCTAACTAACGGCTATATTCTCTATTAAATTTTCACGATCTTTATAGAACCCCCGACCTTTTAAGGGCTGATAGCAGAGTGGTATCCTTGTCTATGTTTAAAAATTTTGCTGTATATTTTGCTAATATATCTGCTTCAAGATTGACTGTGTCACCTGGATTTTTGAATCCCATAGTAGTCATAGAGGCTGTATGGGGTATTATCACAAATGTGAAAGAACTTTGAAAAACATCTACTACAGTCAAGCTGATCCCATCTACTGCAATAGAGCCCTTTGGAACAATATATCTTAAGATATCTGCAGAAGCTTCAATCTCAAACTTGATAAAATCACCCATTATCTTCTTTGACCTAATTCTACCTATACAATCTACATGTCCTGTAACGAAATGCCCTCCCAATTTAGAGATCGGTTTAAGAGAAGGCTCAAGATTGACTTTATCAGATATCTTTAATTCACTCAAATTGGTCGATTTAAGAGTCTCTTGGGATATATCGAAGTGGATTGTGTCTCCTGAGATTTTGGTAACAGTTAGACATGCACCATTGACAGATATACTATCGCCAACAGAAGTGTCCTGAAGAATCTTAGAGCACCTAAGAGATAAAGTAGCGCTACCTCCCCTTTTCTGAAGAGAAATAACCTCGCCAAGCTCTACAATTAATCCCGTAAACATCTTAACAAAATGAGTGAAAGTAATTTGCTAACTATTTTTAATATATGAGAGTTCCTATTCTATCCAAACGGGGAAACTTTTTTTCGTGATCCCACGACCAATACAAAATAAATGCCTTACCTCTAATATCTTTTTCATGAACAAATCCCCAGTATCTGCTATCAAAACTCTGATCTCTATTGTCACCCATTACAAAATACATATTCTCTGGAACTTTCCTTAACGGCAAATTGTCTCGTGGTTCCTTACCATTGCGAAATATTCTACTGTCAACAAACTGGACATAAGATTCCACAAGTTTTTTCCCATTCAAAAAGACTGTTTTATCTTTTATCTCTATTGTATCACCTGGTATAGCAATTATTCTTTTGATAAAATCTCGATCTGGTTCATGGGGGAACCTAAAGACTATAATATCACCCCTCTGTGGTTTCCTAATAACAAATATCTTGTGATTGGTGAAGGGGATTTCAATTCCATATAAGAACTTATTAACCAATAGGTGATCACCAACAAGGAGAGTTGGTATCATAGAACCTGAGGGGATTTTAAAGGCTTGAACAAAATATGCTCTAATGAAAAGAGCTAATATCAAAGCAAATACAATAGCTTTTGTATATTCCCATAGCTTTTTTTTAATTCTTATGTCCATTATTAATTTATCTCCTCAATATCTTAGTCTTTAACTGTTAGAATGGATAAGAAGGCTTCCTGTGGAACCTCTACCTTCCCTACCTGTTTCATCTTTTTCTTGCCTTCTTTTTGCTTTTCAAGAAGTTTCTTTTTCCTAGTTATATCTCCACCATAACACTTAGCAAGAACATTTTTTTTAAGGGCTTTAATACTCTCTCTTGCTATAACTCTACCTCCTATCGCTGCTTGAATTACAATCTCAAAGAGTTGTCGAGGTATCAACCTCTTCAGTTTTTCTGTAATTTCACGACCCTTAAAATAAGCCTTGTCAGAATGAACTATTGATGACAGAGCATCTACCGGTTCTCCATTAAGAAGAATGTTTAGTTTAACAAGTTTTGATTCTCTATATCCGATGAATTCATAATCCATAGAAGCATAACCCTTTGTGAGGGACTTTAGTTTATCATAGAAATCCCATAAAATCTCATTAAGGGGTAATTCATAGGTTATTGCTACCCTATCTTTACTAATATATGAGAATTCTTTCTGAATACCTCTTTTTTTTTGACATAACTCAAATATTTGCCCGAGGTAAATCCCTGGAGTAAGTATTATAACTTTTACAAAAGGCTCCAATATCTTAAGAAATCTATCTGGTAACAAACTTGGATTATCAATATAAACTACTCTATTTCCCTCTAAGTGCACTTGATAGCTTACTGTTGGTGCTGTGCTAATAAGGGAGAGATTAAACTCTCTTTCAAGCCTTTCACAAATTATCTCCATATGGAGAAGACCAAGAAATCCACACCTAAAACCAAAACCTAGGGCAGAGGATATCTCATGTTCATAGGTAAAAGAAGCATCATTAAGTCTGAGCTTTGCAAGAGCAACCTTTAAATCTTCATATTGAACTGGATCTGTTGGATAGAGACCGCAAAAGACCATTGGCTTTACTTCTCTATAGCCAGGTAAGGGTTTATCTACAGGACGAACTGCGTCTGTAATTGTGTCGCCAATCTTTATATCAATGAGACTTTTTATATTGGCAATAACATAGCCAACTTCGCCTGCAGTGAGTTCTTCCACCTCTAACATCTTCGGAGTGAAAACACCAACTTTATAAACTTCATATTCTTTTTTAGTAGCCATTAATATAATTTTCATTCCTGGTTTAATGATACCCTCAAATACTCTAACCAAAACAATAACTCCAAGGTAATTATCAAACCAGGAATCAAAGATGAGAGCCTTTAGAGGATTAGAATCAAGGCCTTTAGGTGGTGGAATAGTATTTACAATAGCCTCTAAAACATCCTTTGTTCCTATTCCTAATTTTGCACTTGTTAATATCGCCTTAGAGCTATCTATTCCTATAACTTCTTCTATCTGTTTTTTAACAACATCTGGTTGGGCTTGGGGTAAGTCTATTTTGTTAATTACAGGGATGATTTCATGATTATGGTCAATGGCTAAATAAGCGTTAGCGAGGGTCTGAGCTTCAACCCCCTGAGTAGCATCTACTATTAAGATGCTCCCTTCACAAGCTGCTAAACTCCTTGAGACCTCATAAGAGAAATCTACATGTCCTGGTGTATCGATTAAATTTAAAACATAAGTCTTACCATCATCAGCCTTGTAATTGAGCCTCACAGCATGAGCTTTGATGGTAATACCCCTCTCCCTTTCAATATCCATCGAATCGAGCACTTGTTCTACCATCTCTCTTGCACTGATAGCACCTGTGCTTTCAAGGAGTCTATCTGCCAGAGTTGATTTGCCATGGTCAATATGAGCAATTATTGAAAAATTTCTTATATTATTTCCCATAAGATTATGAATTAAGTAATTTTCAGACCGACATTATGTTCCAAATTTTTTAAAGACGAGGGATGAGACACCTATAATTCCAGCATTATCCCCCAGAGCAGAGGGTAGAATCTTAGTATTTTCAAAAAGCTTCTTTAAAGCTCTCCTTGAAGCTTCTCTAATTGCATTTTCAACATAGATATTCCATGAACCTACTAAACCACCTGTTAGAAAAATTGCTTCAGGGCTAAAGATGTTTATTATGTTTGCAAGCCCTAAGCCAAGGCTCTTCCCTGCTTGTCTCAGGGCTTCTCGAGCCAGGTTGTCTCCTTCAAGAGCAGAATTATAAATATCTTCAGCGGTTATCTTAAAAAAATTACCACTATAAAGGTCTCGCAAAATGCTCTGTTCGCCATCTTTTAGTCTGGAGATTGCGTGTTCCACTATTGCTGTTGCAGAAGCATAAGCCTCCAGACAACCTGAGTTTCCACAGGAGCACATCAAGCCATTAGAGTTAATTGTTATGTGTCCTAACTCTGCAGCAATAGGTAATAATTTATTATCTATAATCACTCCTCCACCAATACCTGTACCAAGAGTAAAAACGACAAAGTTTCTGTAGTCTCTACCAGAACCTGCAACCTTTTCTCCATAGGCTGCTGCATTTGCATCGTTCTCAATTAATACAGGCACCTTACAATAGGACGTGATCTCTTTCACTAAATCGACTCCATTTATCTCTGGGATATTAGGAGATTTTGCAACTATTCCCTTTTCTCTATCAACAATGCCAGCTACTGCTATCCCTATACCTAAAATTTCATTAGCGTAGAGCTCATAAACCATTTTTAATAATTTACGAATGACTTCAAGCGGTTTGTCACCTGTTGGTTCTTTTAATTTGAGTATGACCTCATGATTTCTATCTATCAAAGCTAATCTTATATTAGTACCGCCGATATCTATCCCTATAGCATTATCCTTACTCAAGGTTAAGACCCCCTAGGTAAAATGAAATAGTAATTATAATAAATAGTAATTATAACAAAAGTTTGTAAATATAACTCAAATGTTCCTTTGCTTAGTAATGTGAAATTTTGGAGATTAAATAAAATTGTGTCTCTTTTATATTTATAATTCAGATATTTAGAGATAGGAAAGAGGTATGAAATTAACAGTACAGATGATAAAAAGATACAAAGATATTCTAAGAGGTTGGATATAAAAACATTAAAGCATTTGGTTTAAATGCCATTTCAAACAGTTTTTTTAGATGTAGCCACATAAGACCATAGCAGGTTCTTGTAAACTACTTAATTCTGTTTTGTTCCTATACAGAAGAATGTGCTAAGGAATATCTCAAAATATCTTATATTCATGAGAGTTTTACTCAACTATGGCAAAAAATTAATCAATAATTATTATTGAATTATTATTGAATGAATTTAAATCCCTTTGGAGTAGAAAGAAACTCACCAGCATATGTGATATGTAAAAAGATGTATCTTTCACATAAGAAATATCCCTAAGGATTAATGAAACAGATATACAAAAAAGCATAATGAGAAAGAAAAAGCAGTCTTAAAAGTATTAAGGGTAAGCGCTGGATGATATTACTGCTCTTATTTTAGCAAGACCTTTCTTAGTAAGAGAATTATAAAATTTTTTTAGAATATTTGATAGCTACACTGGTTTTAGATGGGATATTTGCTATGTAATGAATTTTGGAGTAAAATAATCTAAGTCTTTTTCAAAAAGACTGTTTTAAAACAAGCAGTGTATATGATATCAAGAAAGTTTAACCCACCTTCGCGAAAGAGAATAACACTCGCTGAGGGGCTATCTATAAATAAAATTTTTATTCTTTTATTAATTCATTTAATCATGTGCGCCTGTGCTACAACTTCAGTAGAGAGGCAGAAAGAAGCTGACTTGCACTTAACTCTTGGGCTATCTTATTTGAATGAAAATAATTATCAGATGGCATATCTGCAATTTCAAAAGGCTTATGCTATTGAGCCTAAGAATAAAGATGTTTTAAACGGGCTTGGAATTATCCATCTTTATTTTGAGGACTTGGAAAAAGCAGAAAGGTATTTTAAAGAGGCATTGGAGATCGATAAAAATTTCTCAGAAGCTCATAATAATCTGGGTTTAGTATATACTAAATTTTTAAGATGGGAAGAAGCTATTGAACATTTTAAAAAAGCTCTGGCTAATCCTATGTATAAACACCCCGAAAATGCTTATTTCAACCTTGGTAGTGCCTATTACAGATTAGGCAAATATGAAGAGGCAGTAATCGCCTATAGAAACTCCCTTAGGAGATCGCCAAATTTTGTTCTTTCTCTCTACGGTTTAGCTCTCTCTTACAATAGATTAGGTAGATATGGGGATGCCGCGGAAGCTCTTTCACAAGCTATAACAATGGATTCAAGGTATAATGGAGATAAAATGAAGTTTATAGAAGATATAAGGAATCTTTATCTTAAATCAGGTGGCGAGGATTTAGCCGATTACCTAGATATAGTTAATTATTAAAGGGTGAATAAATGGGTAAAGAGATCAGAGTAAGATTTGCTCCAAGTCCTACTGGCTATCTTCATATTGGTGGTGCAAGAACTGCTCTTTTTAATTGGCTTTTTGCAAGACACAATGCAGGGGTTTTTGTTTTAAGAATTGAAGATACTGATAAAAGCCGATCTACTGATGAATACATAGACTTAATTCTTGAAGCTATGAAGTGGCTCGGGCTTGATTGGGATGAAGGGCCCTATAGACAAACGGATAGAGTTGATATATATAGAACCTATGCAGAAAGATTAGTGAAAGAGGGCAAAGCCTATTATTGCGATTGTTCCACTGAAGAACTTGAAGCTAAAAGGCAAAAAGCTCTCTTATTGAATATGCCTACCGGCTATGACAGAAAATGTAGAGATAGGGAGATAAAACCAAAGCTTGGTTCTACCGTTATCAGGTTCAAAATGCCCTTAGAGGGTCAAACGATGGTTAACGATCTGATTAAGGGAAGAGTGCTTTTTGAGAACAGTCAGTTTGAAGATTTTATTATTATTCGTTCCGATGGGATGCCCACATATAATTTCACAGTCGTGGTTGATGATATTGATATGAAGATCTCCCATGTAATTAGGGGAGATGACCATCTTAACAATACACCAAAACAGATCCAAATCTATGAAGCTTTTGGTTCTGGAGTGCCAGAGTTTGCTCATTTACCCATGATACTTGGCTCCGACAAAAGTAGGCTCAGCAAAAGGCATGGTGCTACATCAGTTTTAGCATACAAAGATTTGGGCTATCTACCCGAAGCCCTCATAAATTATCTTGCAAGACTTGGTTGGTCCTATGGAGATCAAGAAATCTTTACAAAAGAAGAGTTAATAAAACTTTTCTCTATTGAAAATATTGGCAAATCAGCTGCTATCTTCAACCCTGAGAAGTTACTCTGGCTTAATAGCCATTACATTCGTAATGGAGATTCAGTAAGACTTGCAGAGCTGGTCAGACCCTTTTTAGTAAAGAAAGGAATAGTTTCTGAGGTCGAAAGTATCGATATAGAATGGCTTTCAAAAGCATTAGAGTTACTCAAAGAACGTTCGAAGACCCTTGATGAGCTTGCAGATTCTCTGAGATATTTTATTGTTGAAAATGTAGAGATACCTCCACAATTGGCTAAAAAATTTTTTACCTCAGAAACCCTAAAGTATTTAGGGCAGATAATTACTGCTCTTTCAAAGATAGATAATTTTCAGAGAGAGGAAATTCAAAAACTGTTCATTAACATTTCAGAAAGAAATAACGTAAAGCTTAGTGTTATTGCTCAACCAGTACGACTTGCAATTACTGGTGGGACTGCAAGCCCCGGGATCTTTGAGTTAATTGAGGTTATTGGAAAAGAAAAGGTTCTTAAAAGACTAAACAGGGTGGTTGACCAGTTTAATATCCCTGTATCTCAGTCTTAGGATTATTTTAAAACTTAAAAAGATTAATCTTGATAGAATTAATTCAAAATAATCACAGATTTTAAAATTGTAATTAGAAAACTTTACAAGCTAAAGTAACCTTTAATCAGAATTTTTTCCGAATATTTATTACAAAATAAAGGTTCCTATAAATAAGATCTACAAGTTTTTGATCCATGATTGAGAATGAGAGAAGTTTTTCCCATTCAAAGGCTTTAATGTTCAGATGGTTTATATTATTAATATAAAGCATAAAAGACTCTTTAGCTTGGCATTTTCTCATCACGAAGGGTTCTATCATTAAGAAGAGACTTACCTTAATATATTGGAGTAGCTTAAAGATGAAAAAAGCTTTAACAATTGCAGGTTTTGATCCTACCGGTGGAGCAGGAGTACAGCAAGATTTAAAAGTTTTTCAGCATTTTGGTGTATATGGACTTTCTGTTTTGTCTGCCATAACAGCTCAAAATACTTATGAGGTTAAATATATAAGTGCTGTAGATAAAAAGTCTTTTGAAGAACAATTATATACTTTATTGAGCGACATTAAACCTGATGCTCTAAAAACGGGCATGTTGTTTTCTAAAGACATAGTAAAAGTCGTCGCAAAAGTAGTTAGAGATTTTGAATTACAAAATTTAGTGGTGGATCCTGTTACAGTTTCATCGGCAGGGACTCCATTAATTGAGGAAGGAGCATTAGATATTATCAAAATTGAATTGTTCCCCTTAGCTAAAGTGATTACCCCAAATATCTATGAGGCTTCAGTGCTATCAGGCATAAGAATTGAAAATTTCGACGATATGAAAAGGGCTGCTTATACTCTGAGAGAAACAGGAGTAGAAATAGTAGTTATTACAGGAGGACACATATCGGATATAGAAGTTGAGGAGAGTTTTAAAGCTAAAAGTATAGATTTATTTTACGATGGTAAAGATTTTCAGTATTATAAAGGAGAGAAAATAACTGGTGAGTATCATGGGACAGGTTGTGCTTTTTCTGCTGCAATCACAGCCTTATTAGCAAAGGGACTTACGGTAGTTCTTGCCATGGAGAGAGCCAAGTATTTTGTCACTAAAGCCATCGAGAATGCCCATATCCTTGGTAAAGGCATGAAAATATTGAATATCGATGTCGAGAGATAAAACCTTCTTTCAATGCCAAGTTTGCGGTTATAGCTCACCTAAGTGGTTAGGAAGATGCCCTGATTGTAATAGTTGGGGAAGTTTTACTGAGGAAAAACAAATAATTAAGATTTCAAAGCCTTCCCTATCTCAACCAAAGTTGATGCTTTTAAGTGAGATATCTCAAGTTAAAGAAAAAAGGAGAACGACAGGCATAGGGGAGTTCGATAGGGTGTTAGGGGGTGGGATCGTTGATGGAGCTGTTATTTTAATCGGTGGTGACCCGGGCATTGGCAAATCTACCTTACTCCTACAGGTCTTAGCAAATATTGCTGAAGAAGGTAGAAAAAGGGGTGAAGATTCAAAAGTTGCGTTATATGTTTCTGGAGAGGAGTCGCCAGAGCAGATTAAGTTAAGAGCAGAAAGGTTACTTATAAATTCTTCTGAAATTATACTGTATCCAGAGACCCTAATTGAGAATATTATTGATATCTCTCAAAAACTTAAGCCATCTGTAATAGTGATAGATTCAATTCAGACTGTGTATACAGAAGAAATTACTTCTGCACCTGGTTCAGTTAGCCAGATTCGAGAGTCTACATCAAAACTTATGCAATATGCTAAAAAGACTGCTACACCATGTTTTTTAGTAGGACATGTCACAAAGGAGGGTGCAATTGCAGGTCCAAGAGTTTTGGAACATCTGGTGGATGTTGTTTTATATTTTGAAGGTGAGAGAGGTCACAGTTACAGAATAATAAGAACTGTAAAAAACAGATTTGGATCTACAAATGAAATAGGCGTTTTTAATATGACTGACCATGGTCTTATAGAGATAAGTAATCCATCGGAGTTATTTCTTTCTGAGAGACCTTCGGATGTGACTGGTTCTACAGTTATCGCGAGCATAGAAGGGACACGTCCTCTATTGGTAGAAGTACAGGCTTTAGTTTCCCCTACAAATTTTGGAATGCCAAGAAGAACCTCTATGGGTATAGACTTTAATAGGTTAAACCTTCTGATTGCGATTTTAGAAAAAAAAGCTAGTTTGCAATTAAGCAGTATGGATATTTTCGTTAATATTGTAGGTGGTTTAAGGATTGTTGAGCCTGCTGCAGATTTAGGGATTATTGCATCTTTAGTCTCTTCATTTCGAGAGGTACCAATAGATCCAACAACTGTTTTTTTCGGCGAGGCAGGTTTAGCTGGCGAGGTGAGAGCAGTAGGTATGGCTGAACAAAGACTTAAAGAAGCATCCAAAATAGGTTTTAAAAGAGCTATAATTCCAGAAGGGAACAGAGAAAGATTAAAGAATGACTTTGGCCTGAATGTGGAGGGGTTCAAAAATATAGTAGATTTTGTTGAACTATTAAGATAGTGATTGTTAAGATTTAATGTAAGGCTTAAAATTGAATTACTCTTATCTAATGTACGGTATTAATGTCTTCACTTAAAAATTAGGGTCTTTTAATGAATTTGCTTTTCAATAATTAAATGCTTCGTAAAATACCTTATATTCTTCTGCTTTTATTTATTTTTAATGCTTCCTCATGCACTTTTCACCATTTTGAGATGCCTTTCCACGATAAGGGAGATATTGAGGAACTTTTAAGAGTTTTGTCAAGAGTTTCTGTTATAGAGGCTGTTTTATCTTTGGAGTATGAGAAATATCCTAACAGCTTACAAGGTGATGCCTCTTTGTTTATTTCCGAGAAAGACCTTGAACTAAAAATTTATTATCTTGGTTTTTCAGTGGGTTATCTCAAAGAGACTAATGGGTTTATAGAGTCTTCTTATCCCTTAGACAGAGGCAAGATCAAACTAATGATTGAGGGTCTAAGAAACTGCTTTTTTTGGTGGAAAATAGATGATTATATAATAAAAGATGAAGAGGAATTTTTTGTCATCAGAAATTATAATCGAAGGGTCTATATATCCAAAAAAGAAATGCTTCCTGCTAAACAGGTCATTTATCTTGATAATGGAGATCAATTGGTGATTCAATATGAAAGACCTGCAAAGATAGATTTCCCGAATGAAGTTCCCAACTCTCTACCTTCTTGGTATCAATCAAGAATGAAAATACAATTGAATAATCATTTGCTTCGAATAAAGATAGACTCCTATAATTTGACTTTTAATGCGAATAACTCCTATAAGGGAATTTATTAAAAGGAGGGCTTTATTATGTCCAGGAGTATAATCTCAGAGACATGCATTACTTCGGTAGATTTCAATCGCTGGATACCAAACACATTTATGATTAGCCCAAATAATGATAGAACGGCTTTTCTCGCTAAAGACGGCAAAAAGTTATATGCCGTTTGCGATTCAGTAGAGGGTAAAAGATATGATCATATTATACAGGACAGTTTAATTTTCAGTCCTGACGGTGAAAATTTTGCATATATAGCTACCAGTGGGAAAAAATATGTCGTTGTCAAAGGTTTTAATGAAGTTGGTATTTATGAAGATATTAGTAAAGGCTCTTTAACCTTCAGTCCTGTTGGTGCAAGATTGGCTTATGTTGTTAAAGAAGGTAACAAATTTTTTGTTGTTATAGATGGTCAAGAAAAGAGACGTTACGATACCATAGGGAAAGGTCCCTTAGTTTTTAGCCCTGATGGGAGCAGGATAGCTTACGTTGCTTACAGAGGTAAAAAGTGTTTTGTCGTCTTAGATGACCGCGAAAAGAAAGAGTATGATTATATTGTCGAAAAGAGTCTCACCTTCAGCCCTGATAATAAAAGATTTGCTTATGTAGCCTATTTGGGCAAAAAGTGTTTCGTTGTTGTTGATGATGAAGAGGGGGAACCTTTTGATGACATAAGAGATGGTAAACTTATATTTAGTCCTGACAGTAAACATCTCGCTTATATTGGTTTAACAAATGGAGCATGTACTGTTGTTTTAGATGGCAAGATTAAAAAGTTTTACAGAAGCATCGCTCGAGATAGCTTGGTCTTCAGTAATGACAGTAAAAGGCTTGGTTATGCAGCTATAAGAGACGATGCAAGTGTGGTAGTTATTGACGATCAAGAGAGTAAAGCTTTTGAAGGGATAGGAACTGGTACTCCTGTCTTCAGTCCTAATAGTAAAAGAGTTGCGTATATTGGTAAGTTGGGTAATAAATGCTATGTTATAGTTGACAATGAGCTTTTTGCTGTTCATGATGACATAATAAAGGACACACTTATTTTTAGTCCAGACAGTGAGAGAATTGCTTATGTCGCGTTAGCGAGAGTTAGAAAGTTATTCTCTAATGATAAATGCTTTGCAGTAGTAGATAAGCAGGCAGGCCAGTTATATGAAGATATAAAAGAAGGTACTCTCCTTTTTAGTCCTGATAGCCGAAATATAGTGTATGTAGCCTGGAAGAAGTTAGGTTATTATGTAGTAATCAATGAAGATGAAGGGCGAGAATACGATACTGTTGTATTAACATATACTTTACAAAATAATAGAAAGGTTTTAAATGGTTTTAGCTTCAATGATAGTGGTAATTTACAATATTTTATCTTTCTGGACAAGTATCTTTATAAGATTGAGGAAAAGCTCTCATAGAATCTTTTTTAGATGAAGACGTTTTACTTTTAGCAAAACTGCAAAACTTTTAACTCATTTTTCGCATTAATGCGAAAAAAATACCTAAATTCTACTTACGAAAACCTATTTTTCAACATCTCACATCTGGCATACCAGTTGCAGTCTTACTTTCAAAAAGCTAAAAAGGGCAAGAGTATGTATAACATTTTAGAGGAAGTAATAGGATTCATAAAGAAAGTTCCACCTTTTCAGTTTTTAGATGAAGATACTCTTAGGAAAATAACTGAGGATGTTTCAATGGATTTCTACCCAAAGGGAACAACTATTGTTTATCAGGACGGTCCCTTGGGTGAATATATAAGGGTTATAAAGAAGGGTGCAGTTAAAGTGACTATTGGTTTTAGCGAGGCTGAAGAGGTAGTAATTGACTATAGAGAAGAAGGTGAGTTAATAGGTTACCTTGCTCTTCTGAATTCATCCAAATCAAAAGCTAATGTTGTAGCTATAGAGGATACAGTATGTTATCTTTTGAGGGTTGATGTTATTGCTGAGCTTATGAAGGTAAATCCGCAAGTCAATGAGTTCTTTCAGAAATCCTTTTTGAATAAATTTTTGGACAAAGCTTATAAAGAGCTTCACAGCAAAAATCGACCTTATAATATAGGCTGGAATTTACTTTATACTACCTCCATAGATGAAGTAGGAAGTAAGAAAGTAGTTACAGCGCCTCAAGACATTTCAATAAGAGAAGCAGCGACTATTATGTCTATGAATAAAATAAGCTCTGTAGTTCTTGTGAATGATAATAATATGCCTGTTGGGATTATTACTGATAGAGATTTAAGAGAAAAGGTTGTTGCTAAAGGAAGAAATTTTGATAGTCCAGCTAAAGATATAATGAGCTTACCCTTTTTAAGGGTAGATGCTCAAGAAACCTTATTTGAAGCTCTTTTAAAGATGATAAAACATAATGTACACCATCTCCCAATAGTAAAAGATGGTGCTGTAACAGGGATCTTAACAAACCATGATGTGATTTTATTTCAGGGAACCTCCCCGATTGCTTTAGCTAAGGACATCGAAAGCCAAAAAGATATTGACGGACTCGCTCCATTAGCACTAAGAATCGAAAATATAGTTAATCTATTGCTACATGAAAACTTACGTGCTACAAATATTGGAAGGGTGATTGCTGAGCTTAACGATAGAGTAATCAGTAAAGTTATTGAGATAGCAGAACTTAAATATGGCAAACCACCTGTCCCTTATTGTTGGATAGTATTTGGGAGCGAGGGCCGTAAGGAGCAGGCGTATAAGACGGATCAAGACAATGCAATAATATATAAAGACCCTGATACAAACAGTGAAGACATAGAAGTAAAAAAGTATTTTGCAGAGTTTACAACTTTTATACACGAACAATTACTAAAATGTGGTTTTCCTATCTGCCCTGTCAATTATGTGGCTAGCAATCCTAAGCTTTGCCAGTCTTTGAAGGTCTGGAAGAGAAATTACGCTGACTGGATTCTTGAATTAAGGAATGGCTCTATTATGCATTCCCCAATATTCTTTGATTTTCGACCTGTTTATGGAGATTTTGATTTAGCCTATAAATTGAGAGAAGAAATCAATTATTACTTAAGGGAGCAAAGAGTATTTTTTGGATATATAGCAAACAGAGCTGTAAGGAATATGCCACCCTTAGGGTTTTTAAAGACTTTTGTGGTAGAAAAAAGTGGTGAATATAAGGATAAACTTAACCTCAAAACTAAAGGCATAGCACCAATTGTAGATATGATTAGGTTGTTTGCTCTTGAAAAACAAGTTAATGAGACATCCACTCTTGAGAGGATAGAAGTTTTAAAAGATAAACATCAAATAGTAGCTGAATATGCAGAGGAACTCGTACACTCCTTAGAATTCCTAATGATGTTAAGAATGAGAAATCAGTTCGAACAAATCAAGCAGAGATCACCAGTGGATAATTTTATCGACCCAGAAACGTTAACTAACTTAGAGAAAAAGACAATTAAAGAAGCTTTTAATGTAATCTCTAAGGTCCAGGACCTGCTCATAGAGAGATATAAACCCATGATCTTGTAAGGTTTACTATGTATTTTACGAAAAAGGAACGCCCCATTATAGACAAAGACGGCAATATTACCAGCCAAAGGTATGTTGTAATTGATACCGAACTTACAGGTCTCAATGAACAAAGAGATTCAATTGTGTCAATAGGTGCTGTAAAGATGGATGGTAGACTTATAAAGATGACTCAAGCTTTTCACAGGCTGATAAAACCTACAACTTCCCTAACATCCAAAAGTATCATAATTCACAAGATTACACCCTCTGAGGTTGAGCAAGAACCTACAATAGATAAGGTTATAAGTGAATTTCTTGAGTTTTCTGAAGATAGGATTATCATTGGACATTTTGTCGCTATAGATATGACTTTCATTAATAAGGAGGTGAGAAGAGTCTTAGGAACTACAATACCAAATCCAGTCATGGATACTTCCTATATTTATAATTACCTTAAGAAAAAGTATCCAAAAAAGACAATTTTCTTTACCTATCCTGGCGAAATGGAATTATACGAGATGGCAAAAAAATTTGGAATAACCTGTGAAAGCAGCCATGATGCCCTAAGCGATGCCTTTGTTACTGCCCAGCTCTTCCAAAGATTCATACCTATGCTTCTCGGTATAGGTATTTGCCGGATAGGTGAGCTATTAAGTTTAGCTAATCCCTTTAGTAAAGAAGCCAGATATAGGTTATCTGGGGAAATGCCAAATTTTTAATTTTAATAAAAAAACATAATTAAGGAGGTTTTTGATGAGAAGAGATCAAATTTTGCAAGACCCTGATTTTAAGGAGTTGAAAAGCAGCAAATGGAAAGTTTCCATAATACTTGGAAGCATTGTGATGATTTTGTATTTCGGCTTTGTCCTGTTGATGGCTTATAATAAGCCTTTATTCGCTAATAAGGTTTTAGGGATATATGTAGGGATACCAATTGGAGTTTTCGTATTAGTATCTACTATTTTAATAACTGTGGTTTATGTATTATGGGCAAATAGTAATTACGATGTCCTTGTTGAAAAGGTCAAAGAAAAGATAAGGGGGTAAAAAATGACAGAACAAGCTACTGCATTAGGACAAGTTAATGCTGAAACAATATTTTTCTTTTGTATATTCATGTTTGCTACTCTTGGGATCACCTATTGGGCTTCAAAAAGGACGAAAACAGCAAGTGAATTTTATGCTGCAGGCAGATCCATAACAGGCTTTCAGAACGGCTTAGCCCTTGCTGGCGATTACATGAGTGCTGCATCCTTCTTGGGGATAGCGGGCTTAGTGGCAATGAGGGGTTATGATGGCCTCTTATTTTCAGTAGGATGGTTAGTAGGCTGGCCAATTTTGCTACTTTTTATAGCTGAACCATTAAGAAATCTTGGTAAATTTACATATGCAGATGTAGTTGCCTATAGACTCAGCCAAAAGCCGGTTAGGACATGTGCTTCTATTGCAACTCTTATCACAGTGATTTTTTATCTTATTCCTCAGATGGTTGGTGCAGGAACTTTAATAAAGCTACTTCTCGGTTTTCCTTATGAGTTGTCAGTCGTAATAGTTGGAGTTGCTATGATTTCCTATATTTTGTTTGGTGGCATGCTCGCTACTACATGGGTTCAAATCATTAAAGCTGGTCTCCTCATTGGTGGTGCAACATTAGTCGTGGTAGCCTCTCTCTTTGCTTTTGATTTTAACTTACCACAGCTATTTAATACAGTTGCCACAAAATATGGTGAGTCCGCATTCTTACCTGGACTTCTTGTTGCTAATCCTATTGACACTGTATCGTTGGGAATAGCTTTAATGATTGGTGTTTGTGGTTTGCCTCACATCCTCATGAGATTCTATACTGTTCCTGATCAAAAAGCAGCCAGAAAGTCTGTTGCCTGGGCTACAGGTTGGATAGGTTATTTCTATATACTCACCTTTATAATTGGCTTTAGTGCTTGTGCACTTGTGGGCAGAGAAATAATTCAGAAATTCGATAAGGGTGGCAATATGTCTGCCCCTCTTCTTGCAGAAGTTCTTGGTGGAACTCTATTCTTAGGCTTCTTAGCTGCAGTCGCTTTCGCAACAATATTAGCGGTCGTTGCAGGATTAACTCTTGCTGGTGCAGCAGCTTTGGCTCATGATCTTTACTCAAATGTCATTCGTCGTGGTGCTGCAACTGAGAAGGAATCAGTTAAGGTTGCTAAACTCTCAACCCTTTTATTAGGAGTTGTTGCTATAACTCTTGGTATAATCTTTAAAGGTCAAAATGTGGCCTTCCTTGTTGGTTTGGCCTTTGCTATCGCAGCAAGTGCTAATTTCCCGGCACTATTTATGTCTATGTTCTGGAAAAGGTTTACAACGAGTGGAGCAGTAATAAGTCAGTTGACAGGATTAATAGCATCAGTTGGTTTAATCTGTTTGAGCCCCACCGTTATGGTTGATATATTAAAGATGAGTGAACCGATCTTCCCTCTAAAGAACCCTGCAATTATATCTCTGCCACTGGCTTTTATAGCAGGTTATGTTGCTTCTATCTTAACGCCTGATAGAAGAGCTCAGGAAATGTATGAGGAAGAAAAGCTCAGAACTTATATTGGAGTAGGGGCTGAGAAATAAGAATACTATATATCGAAAAAGAGGCTGTAAAAAGATTTTACAGCCTCTTTTTTGTTTTTGGCGATTCTATTTCACTTTCAACTAAAAAGCCTTGTTTTTGAGCTTTAAACTCGATTTTTAAAAGGCTGAATTTATCCTTCATATGCAGAATTTTTTGTTAAGAAATTAGTAAAATTCTTCTAAAGTCCTTAAAGTCTTTGCTCTATCGAAAGGTTGAGCGATAAGAGGTTTATCTTTGATTACTGGTAATTTCTCCTCGAAGGTCTTACGATTATTATTTTTATAAATGATACCTATAGGGATTTTATCGCCCCACTCAAGAGCTTTTCTAAAGGCTTCATGTCTATCTTCAAAATTGTAATCAGGTTCGATATAGTAAATTCTTTCTTTATACCACTCATAGGTATTTATTTTGTTGAAAGTTACACATGGTTGTAATATATCGAGGAGTGAAAAACCTTTATGATTAATTGCCTCTTTCATTAAGATTTTAAGGTTATTAATATCACCAGAGAAACCCCTCGCCACAAAACTGCAATCCAATGCTACTGCTAAAGCTAAAGGATTGAGCGGTTCTGATATTACACCAAAAGGTTGGTTTTTTGTAATCATCCCTTTTAAAGTGGTCGGAGATGCTTGTCCTTTTGTGAGGCCATATATTTGATTATTATGAACAAAGAGTTTTACATCAATATTTCTTCTGATAGAATGAATGAGGTGATTACCCCCTTCACCGTAACAGTCTCCATCGCCAGCCACTGCGAACACAAGCATTTTGTTATTAGATAGTTTGATGCCTGTAGCAACTGGTAAAGAACGCCCATGCAAACCATTAAAAGTATTGCACTTTAAATAATGCGGAAATTTGCCAGCTTGGCCAATTCCAGAGACAATTGTAAATTGATAGGGCTTTATATTTAATTCAACCATCACCTCTTTAAAGGCTTTTAATATGCTGTAGTTTCCACATCCTGGGCACCATGCAGGTGTTTCACCTTTAAAATCTTCAATAGTTACCATTTTGTCTCCTATAAAATTTACATTTACTGCTTAATTTATATAATTATATAACAAAATTTTTTTTCAAAAAAAATTTATATAAAATTATGACCCTATTATTGAATTCTTCTTTTTAAAATTTCATGATGCTCATATTTTAATATCTTCAAGTATTTTCCTTTCTCATTCTGATTCTACATTTTTGTCACAAAGGCAGAATAAATAAAGCATACAAAATTGTAGAGAATTACAAAAAAGTTAGTCGATTCTCTACAAAAAACCTAATAATATCAATAGTTTTTATTTGGCACGAATTTAGCACTCCAATAAACTAAATAACTAAAACTTTATGGAGGTGCTTTAATGAAAAGTTTAAGGTGTATCGTAGTAATAATGATTCTTTTTCTTCCTCTTTCTATGGTTCAGGCCGAAGAATCAAAGGGGGATGAGAGAGTTACCGGAAGTATAAGTACAGGTGTTTTTAACAGATTTGTCTTTAGAGGTTATGAATTAAGTTCCGGTAGCATCATAATTCAGCCTTCAATTACCGTATCTTACAAAGGCTTTTCTATTAGTTATTGGGGTAACATTGACACAAATGAGAGGCAAACACAAAGTT
>FMJZ01060686.1_pt1 | contig 30079 bp, 25 predicted proteins | sample 1987881 | NCBI WGS metagenome assembly FMJZ01 (sample SAMEA4378227, study PRJEB15110) | soil metagenome | biome: soil; feature: Field; material: Soil | place: India | collected 2015-03-11 | depth 0 m
AAATCCTTGTCGTACTCAATTTTAATTTTGGATAAGTCTGGGGCCTTGTTGCTTGCTGATTTATTTTTTGCTTCGATATCTAAATCTGACAGTGCGTGGCAAGTATTACATTTTGCATTAATATACTTTGCTTTAGCTTTTTCAATATCAAAAGACTCCTTTTGCTGAGCAATAATAACTACGCTTAGTACAAGAACAAACAAGGTAATTAGAATTGAATAATTTTTTAAAGTCTTCATACTATTTCCTCTTTATGTTAAACAAATAACCACGATTGTTAAGACAATTTAATTGTCAATATATTTTTTGCTTGATCAAACTCTGATTGATAAGTAGGTAAATTACCAACCCTAACCCCTTGCGGATTGGAAATAACATCACCTTTATTCGTATCACCTGAAGAGAATTCTACGCTGTGCCTTGGACAGAAAATGTTCCCATTAGGATTTTGAGGTAGTTCAAGCTCTACACCTTGGTGGGGACAATATGCTTGGAAAACAATAAAAGTGGTCTGAGAAACTCTCTTTACAATAAGTGTTAGGTTTGAAGGGGTTTTAAAAGCAATTTTCTTAATACTTGGAACTGTTGTTAATTCTGGATGATCTTTTAAATTTACAGTTAAGTTTGTTCCAGAAGGAGGTATTGGAAGACTTTCGTCCTTTTCACAAGAGGTTATTATTGGATATGTTGTAGAAAGAATCAAACCGGTAGCAAAAAATGAACCAACATATTTAAAAAATTCTCTTCGTGAAGTAAGATTTTCTATTCCATTCTTTTTCATTTGTCCCCCAAGTTATTAATAATAAAGATGTATTTGAAAAGCCCACTGAGAGAAATAACCTTCGAAGTGCTCGCGGTCGAGTATTCTGTATTCAATTAGCAAATCTAATGAAGGTAGTAGAACAATGTGGGACCCAAATACAAAATTAGTGGCATAAACTGGTTTGTTCTCGTTAATATCTTTAAGAATCGAGCGCTCTGCACGAATGAATGGAAGCAAGCTTTCTGTGACTTGGTAAGTTAATTCAGTTGTAAAAGATAAAGACAATCTTGAATCTTTCTTTTGGGTTCTAGCATATTCACCTATTAATGAAATTCTGTCGGGTAAACCAATACCTAAGAAAGCGCTTGAGATATAATAATCCTCATTTAGATAAAATGTACCACCAATATAGGAAACAACACCTTTAATAAATTCTGGAGGTGTAACCATACCTCTTGTGGCTATTCCAAGTGAATTATCCTTTACAAGTGGTACTGTTGCTACATTTCCATTAGTCCTTGCTGGCACTTTAAATTCGCTAAGATTTTTAGCAGTGAAGACACCCGCAGAAAGGCTAAGCCAAGATATGCTTTCGTAATCAATTTGTGCTCCAAATTCTGCGTAGTCATGAGGGACTACTGGATGTCTTCCTCTATTAGCAATTGCATAACGGACAAACATAGTATGGTCGTCCCATTTTTGACCAATTGGTGGAAGAAAGTACCCAACACGCAAAGATGGCAAATTTTCCGATGGTTTTAAATATAAACTGAAGGAATAGGGTTGCTGTGCTTGGTACCTTTTATCCTTCTCTATGTCATATGCAAAATTGTAAGTTCCCTCGAGCATTAACCAACTTGTTGGTTGAAGAACCAAATAGGGATTTAATTGCATAATCATATAATCACGTTTACTTGCTGTAATCCCAGATGGCCAACGTGCAGTTTGCCAGCGAGCATCAAAACCAAAAATAACTTTATCATCGAAATATGAATTTCGTGCTAAAATCTTATCAAAAAAATTTTTCAAGCCAATCCATTCAGGCTTGATTAGAGAAATATCCTTGCGAGAAAGCCAACCTCCAATCGAACGTGCACCACCACCTTGTATGTTGACGTGGCAGGAACTACAATTAGTACCATATGTTTGTAGAATAGAGTATTGGGGCCGAGAAATCACCTCAGCCCCATAACTAACTATAAGCAACAAAATTAAGACAATACTCTTCTTTTCCATAGCTCAATACAATTATTGTAAAGCATTTATTGTATTAACTAGCAAGGCTTTAGTATATTTATAATTATGAATGCCATAACTTCTGTCTTTAGCCACCAACAAATAGTTCAATACAGCTCCGGCCTCCAATGATGAAAACTTCTTGGGTCTATTGTTCGGAAGCATAATATATTCATTCAATACATCATCGGGGTTTGTTGCACGAGTGATGTCTAGTAATCCTTTATCTAAAAGTTTTTGGCGGAGTTGAGCAATAAGATTCTTAATTTCTGTAACTTTCCCATCAATATCGAATTTTGTTGCTCCAGGATGACAATCCGATTGAGCACACGAAACAACATGTTCAAATTTGCTTCCTCCAGATTCGTAAGTCATCTTAAATGTATGTCCACCAGCAAAAGTACCATAAGGACGCGCCATGTGGCAGGTGATACAACCATCTTTTATAAGAGTCCTATGAGGGTTAGTACTCGGATAATTTTCTGGCCCATTAATTTCGTAGCCACCAACGCCTGCTAAAATGTTTGCGTTCATACTATAATGTGGACCCCAGCGGAAATTAGAAATAGTAACACTGTCCCCACCTACAGTAGGCAATGGGGAAACTACTCTTGCTTGGTGACACTTGGCACAAAGATTTCCGTCTCCGAAGTTGAAAGTTTGACCTCCATGACGAAACTTTACTGGTGAAGTATAGGTTAGAGCATAATCTGTAGAGTCGTATTTTGTGTGAATGTTATGGCAAGTTCTACAATTCACACCTGTTGGGTGGGGAATAGCTGCAAGAGCGGTATCTAAGCCAGTTATCAAAGATTCACGAAAGCCTTCGTGAGTGTGGCAGGTAGCACAGGTCGTACGGTTTGCAGTTGCAAAAGCTTCACCTAGATAATGTAGGGAATGATGATATTGCTTTTGCATAGCCAGAAGAAAAGAAGACGATTCGTGGCAAACACCACAAACAGCGGTTCCAGTGCTGCCATCTTTACCATCTTTTCCCGGAGGTCCGGCCGGCCCTTCGGGGCCAGTACAAGATGAAACAATAAGAACAAAGAAAATAAAGAAAGCAGTTAAAAGAGAAATGCTGGAAACCCTTTTCATAAAACCTCCATTTTTAATTATTAAATCACCATTCATTCAAATAACCAAAAATTTATTTTTTAAAAAATTATTACAAAACTAATTTAAAAAAATTGTTAATTACTTTTTTATATAAAGAAGGTAAAAACTTAAAATTCTTTAATTTTCTGCAGTTTGTAAAATAATGTTGCAAACTTCCCATTAATGCTTTGTTTGCAATAAATTACAATTTAAAAATGTTATTTAATGCAAAAATTAGGATGCACATATTGTGCGTTTTGTAATAATTAAAACACGGTAGAGAAATAAAATTATTAATTAATTTAGTGGTTTAAAACTTAAAGTTACAAATTTACAACCATTGAATTGCCAAAGTTTCCAACTTAATTTAAATTTAACTTGCTTAAGTATTAATGAATGTGGTTCATTGTAAAAAAGGTTTTACAAAAAATTTACCTAATTGTGTTTTGAAAAGCAAAAAACCAAAATAAATTCAAATATTTTCAAAGCCTCAATTATTAAGAACTTGGGATCTTGGTATAATCAATCTCCGAACCAAGAACGCTATGAGGAATTAAGTATGCAGCAATCATAATTAGAGTAGCTAAGATGGGCCATTTGTAGTCTTTAGGATTTTTTCTAAGCCGCCAAAGAGCAATTCCCCAAAAAATCAATGAAATCAACGTTTTGTTGTCTGTTAAATCTTGTCCAAATGGCCAACCAGACCAAAAAACACCAAAAGCATAAAATTGAACTATTGGACCAAGTATTGCACCACCTACAAAAAGTAAAATCAAGGTCCACAGAGTAAGCTTATATAAATTCTCCTTAATAAAAATTGATTCCCAGAATGTCCTGAGACCAAAGACCATAGCAAAAAACATAAAGAAGACGTGAGGTATCAAAAATAATGCGGGCACAGAACCTTTAAAACGAATAATGACTGGTTCATCTTGAGGTATTTTGAAAGAATTTCCTCTTTCGTCTTGAAGGAAAATTTGATACATAATTTTGCCCGCTGGTGGCTGCTTGGGAATTACTGCAATAAGAGTATCACCAATACGCACAAGAGGCTTGCTACTCCAATCGTCGTAACTGGGATGCCTACGAAACTTTAGGTAGCCATTTATGTCTTTAAAAGGAACTACAATTTTTATGTGTGCATCGCTATTATCACCCCAGGACCGCAAAAGAGTGTACCTTATTTTTTCATTAGCTATTTTAAATGAGCCACTTTTTGGGTGCGTTGGGCCAGTCATTCTTTGGTATGCAGCCAAAGCAACCATTATCAAAAAAGATAGTATCCAAAAAATTATTTTTTTCTTCATAAATCTCCCTTTAATTTTTTAACAACTTTTCGGCTTCATTCCTCAATTCAAAAACTTTATTCAAAATCTTGTCTTTAGTGACAATAGTTGAATAATAACCCAGGTCACCAAAAAGAATGTACCCAAGGGTAGCTTTTAATTCCAATAAAATTGCTTCGAATTCTTCGCTGAAATTACTTTCAATCAATACATTCCTTTGAATTAAGTATTGCTTAAAATTGGAGATTGCATCTTGTGAAATAGAGAAGTTTAATACAAAACTTGCAAAGCTGTGTTTCTTAACAAGTGAAAAATTTTTCTGATCGTCGATAAAATGTTTTAGGACAAAATCGTTCAAAAAACCATTGGACCGAAGTTTTTTTAAATATTGAGGGGTTGTATCTGAAACAAAAAAGTAATCTGGAATAACACCACCAAAACTTATTAATGCTCTACCCTTTTTTGTGTAAAAAATCTGATATTGACTTTTACCACCAAACTTCTTGACAAAATCTTCAATTTCCTTTTTCTGCTCGAAAGGCAGATTAACATCCATTTGTCCATCGATGGAAAATTTCTCGGAATTTTCCTTCTGAATTTTTCTACCCAGAGGAGAAACATATTCAGCAGTTGTCATTCTAAAAGCGGAACCATCTCTGAATTCCCATGTTCTCTGGACAAGCCCTTTCCCAAAAGTCCTTGTACCAACCACAATAGCACGGTCATTGTCTTGCAAGCACGAAGCAAGTATTTCTCCACCAGAAGCTGTATTCTCGTCAACAAGAACAATGATGGGTACCTTGAGATATTTTCCTTGTTGTTCTGTAATATGTACTTTTTTGTTATCACCTCTACCAGAAACAACGACTACTGTATCGCCTTTTTTCAAAAATAGTTTACATATGTTAACAACAACATCTAAATAGCCACCTTGATTATTACGTAAATCCAAAACTAAGGATTTACAACCTATTTTTGCTAAACTGTCGAAAGAGTTTATAAATTCATCGTATGTTTCAAGCGAAAATCTATTAATTCTTATATAGCCTATGTCTTCACCAATTTTAACTTTTGAAATTACCGACGGAATTTCAATGTCCCTAACTGGAACAACAAATTCCTTCAGAACATTATTCCTCCTAATAGTGATAATAGAAAAATTATTCTTTGAATCTAAAATCTTTTTGTTTGCGAAGTTTGCGTCTTTTCCAATACAATATTCGTGATTAATGTAAATAATTCTATCGCCAATTTCAAGTCCAATAGAATCCGCAGGGCTTCCTCTGACAATATGGAAAATTATTAAAGAATCCCCTCGACGAAAAAATTGCACACCAACCCCTTTGGTGCTACCTTTGTAAGAGTCTTTCAAGTTTTGATACTGATCCGTAGAATAATAATTTGAAAACTTGTCGAGAGATTGCAACAAAGAATTGAATGCATTTTCAGAAATACCAACAAAATCAACATCTTCCAGATAGTAATTTGAATAAACCGTTTCTAAAATATTCCGAAATTTCTGAACTTGAACATCGATAACTCTGCTAAGAGAGTCTTCTGAAGCTAAAGAAGTAAATAAATTGTTAATTAGAAGATAAATTATTAAGTGCTTTTTCATTAAAAATACCGATTAACTATTTTTGAAAATAATTTTTGCCAATTGGTAAACAAATCATCATCCATTGGTTTAGCAAGTTCAAAATTGTGAGGGATGTTCTTCGACTCAAGTATTTCCTTTAATTTTCTGGTTTGTTCAATTGAAACAAAATTATCTTCTTTATCCGTAGCAATCAAATGAACATGTTTTTTGGCTCGTAAATGTATAAGCCAATACTCTTCTTGCAAATTAGGAAGAAAATCTATCGGGGAGTTGAAGTAGCAATTTTCATCCCAGTTTGAAAAACCACACAAGTTTCTTAGGTCATAAAAAGCATCTATTGCAATAGTTCCATAGAATATGTCTGGGTGCCGAAAATAAGTGTTGGCAGCAAAGAAACCAGATTCCCCACAACCAAAAGTGATTATTGGAGATGGGCTTCCAGCAATTCTGAATATGTTTTGCAAAACCTCGTTAATTAGAAATCCATTGTAATTTCTGTGAATGTTTGATCTTTCGTGCCAATCCAATGAGTCATTTTTCCAAATTCTATTTTCTATAGTTGGAACGAAAACAATGCGAAACAACCCGTTAATTAAGTAATTTGCCACTGAATCAATAAATCCTTTGTCCTTCGAATGGTCATAGTTGTCGGAAAAGCAAGGGAATGCCATTATTGTAAAGCCGTATTTGCCAAAAATCTGCAATTCAATCTCCCGTCCTAACTGATTGCTTTTAATCAACATTGTTTTAGAAAAATTTTCCATTAATTCACCAATTACAAATTCTGTTTTTCGATAAACTGCTCCCAAATAGAAGATTTTGCCTGCTGAAATGAATTATTCAAAGAAAGGTAATTTACAACATATTTCCCAATCATATCGAATTCCAAGTTCACCACTCCACCAACTTGTAAGTACTTTAAAATTGTATTTTCAAAAGTATAAGGAATCACACTTACAGAAAATATTTCATCATCAAGATTGGCGATCGTTAAACTTATCCCATCAACGGAAATAGAACCTTTCGGTACTAGATATTTCCTATAATCCTTAGGGTAATGAAAATAAAACAATTTTGATTGATTTAATGGAATAATACTAGCTACCTTTCCGGTGGTATCTATGTGCCCTTGAACAATGTGCCCATCAATTCTATCACCAAATTTTCTTGCTCGTTCTAAATTAACATAGCTGCCAGAATTTAAGTTTCCAAGATTGGTTCGGTTTACAGTTTCTTCTACTGCATCCACTACAATAAAATCTATTCCAAAATTGACAATTGTAAGACAAACTCCATTAACAGATACCGAATCACCTTTTTCAATTTCTTCGACTATGATTCGAGAGGCAATGTCCAAGGAAATAGATTTTCCTTTTCTAATGACTCTTTTTACCCTTCCAATTTCTTCAATTATTCCAGTAAACATTATCGAACCTTAAGCAAGAATGTAGATATCCTTTAAATTTCTTCCAAATTCTGCGTAATCTAATCCAAATCCAATAACGAATTTATCTGGGATTTCAAATCCAAAATACTTTATTTCTAAATCGTGTTTTAAATTCATCGGTTTTAAAAGTAAAGTAGCAATAGAAATTGAATTTGGTTTGAACCTTTTCAATTCGTCTAGTACTGTTGAAATTGTCAAACCAGTATCAATAATATCTTCAACTACGATTAAATCTCTGCCGGTTAGTTCCTCGCATGTCATAAACAACTCAATTTTGCCCGAAGATTGCATTTGATTTCCGTAACTTCTTGCCCGCAATGTTTCAACAAACAGTGGAATATTTAGATTTTTCATAAGCTCGGAGGCGAAAAATATCGCTCCTTTAAGCACTATAATTAACACCGGGATTTTACCATTGAAATCTTTCTTTATAGTTTTAGATATTTCGCGTATCCTTTTCTTTATCACATCGTTTCTGATATAAGGAACAAACTTTTTACCATAAATAAACAATGCATCACTCTTAAAAATCACCGAATCATTCATTGACTATTTCAAAGATAATATTTTTATCTTAAGTATTCTTTTAGTTTTTTTTGCCACCTTAAATCTTTCAGAAATTCTAATCCCTCCCACCCAAAATATTTCGTTATTCGTAAGGAAAATTGGGATTTCTTCCTTTTTAAATAAAGGTATTTTTTCGTCCACAAAAAAGTCGCTCAACTTTTTATAAGCTTGCATTCCAAGTGGAACAAATTTGTCTCCCTCTTCCCAATTCCTAACAACAAACTCCTCACCTATTTTATCATAATCAAAAAATTCAACATTCCGATCGTTATCTACACGAAATTCTGCTAAAGAAACCTCCTCGGACTCAATAAAGTAGTTTTTCCAAAAACCATGTCCAATCTTTGGAAAAATAATTACACGTTTTTTGCTTGAATCCTTTTCTTTTCTAATAAAACAAAGCTTACGACGATTTTTATAAATAAAAATTTCAGAGGAAATCCTAAAGTACTTTCCAGTCTCAGCGTTGATAAGGTTTTTAATTTCATCAATTTGACGAAAATTTAAACATGTGTCGAAATAAGTATTCATTATGTACTGAAACATATCACCAAATAAAGAATCGTCGTAAAATCTAAGTTGGTCCAGATCGAGTTCTATTTCATTCTTGTTTCTGATTATTAATAAATGCTCTAAATATTTTTTTACAAAATTTGAAACTATTTTGTAAGAATCTTTTGCTATTAAAGATAATTTGCCAAGATTGAATACAATTTGTGGGTTGAATTCTCGCTCAAGTAATGGAAGTAATTTATGCCGAATATTATTTCTTGTAAACTCAAGTAGGTTATTGGTAGAATCTTCTCGCCACTTCAATCCTCTGCTCTTGGCGTATTCTTCGATTTCTTTACGTGTAAAAATGATAAAAGGTCTAATAATTAAAATATTTTTGGAAATTTCCAATTTGTTTGCAATACCACGTAACCCTGCAATGCCAGTTCCACGCAACAAATTTAAAAGAACAGTTTCAGCTTGGTCATTTAGATTATGAGCAGTTGCTATGAATTTAGCAGAAAAAGACTGAGCAGCACGCCTAAAGAAATCATATCTTAAATATCTTGCAGCTTCCTCGATACTTAAAGACATTTTTGTTGCAAAATTGCGAACATTTGTCCTTTGCAAAAAAAATGCAAGATTATATTTTTCAGCAAGCAACCTTACGAACTCCTCGTCTTCGTCGGCTTCCTTTCCTCTTAATTTGTGATTAAAATGAGCTACTCCAATCTCAATCGCAAATTTCCTCCAAACGTTAACAAAAGCATCGAGTAACGAAACAGAATCTAACCCCCCACTTACGGCAACAAGGATTTTTGCATTAAATTCAACATATAAAACATTAGTCAAATAATCAACAAATTTAGATAGGAATTCTAAACTATCGTTTCCAAGGGTTTCTTTCGGTCCTGGGTCCGCTACTCCCTTGGGAAGTATTTTAATAATTTTATCCCTAAAGGGATAATTGATTTTCCCTTTCAAACTCAGAAAAAATTATTTAACAATTATTATTGGAATAGCTAAAGACTCACTAATTGCTTTTACATTTATTAAATAGAACCCGTCGGGAATATTATTTAATTCTAATTCTTGCTTAAAAATACCGGCATCGATAAAGGTTGACCTTATGGGTTGTTCGATTGTTTTACCAAATAAATCCATGATTATCACTTCAATTTTAGTTGGTTTTGAACAAACGATTTCGATTGAGGCAGTTTTCGAGGCAGGATTTGGGTAAACTTTTAAGGCAACAATATCTGGATAAGCAATTAATTCTTCTATACTATTAACATTGTTGTCAAGCCTCAAATTGTCGATATACCATCCATCCTTGTTTTTAAGAGGGTTCGAAACAAGAGTAAATTTAACAAAAACTGTGTCATTTTCATATTCTGCAAGGCTTCGGCTTTCAGTAAACCATTTACTTTCCGCGACACTGTCTTTGAAATCCGGTGAGCGACGCATATCAATCCAAGCTATGTCTTTCCAAGTTTGTCCAAAATCTCGTGAAATACTTATTACCCCAGCATCTCCTGAACTATCAATAATTGCGATTTGTTCAAAGCTTAATGACAGGTTAGGTGCTTTGGGAACAATAGGAGCAAATATTACAAAATTTTCTGACTTTGGTTTATAATCTCCAATAGGAGAATCTGTAAATGAATTTGGTGGCGAATTCGAAGCTTTTTTAGTTAGTCCCCATTTATCTGTTGTTCCACTTGTAAAAAATGGTGTTAAATCAGTCTGGTTGTCGAAGTTCTCAAATAATTCAGTCAATGGTGCCCCAGAATAGGCCAATACAACATTCGAAAATTCACTTGATGTTAACTTAGCCCCCCTTTTACCAACAGCACGAAGCTTCAATTCATAAAATTTTTTTGTTTGTAAAGGAATCAACCTTGTTTGTTCTTGACCAGTTAAGAGGTTTGACTTCTCAATAGTGTACACCTTTTCGTTAGATGAAAAAACTTCTAAACTCTCGTAGTCGTGGAAAAACGTACTATCTATGTGTAATCCTGGATTTTGCCAAGTAAGAAGAATACCATCCTGATGTGGCCGAGCAGTAATAATTACAGGAGGAAGAGGTTGAAGCGCACCGCCAGCAACTCCAGAAATGGTTACCAATGGGCTTTCCAAGCCCTTATTGTCTACTGTTTTCACTCCAAAAGTAAAAACTTCTCCATCGACAAGGTTTGTAAAAGTAAACTCTTGAATACCCTTTGGAACTTCAGCAATTTTTTCTGTTCCTTTATAAATATAAATTTTAAAATCGGTAAGTAAACCTCCAAGCTGATTTTCAGTCGGGTCTTTCCATTTAAGAACAACTTTATTGGGTTCTTGATAAGAATTTATATAAGTTAAATTTTCGGGAGGTTTTGGTGCTGTTGTTAAAATCGCAACATAAGCATTGTTGGAATAAAAAGTACCTCGAGGAGAATTAGGCATCCAAAAGCAAGGAATAATTTTGCCATCGAATGCAATCATTGAAAGATAATCTCCCCAATATCTTCCAAGCGAGGCACCTCCAGCGTCGATTACAGCATTGGAATGGTCTAAATACCATGATTGTGGAGTAACTCGTATGCTTTTCCACGTGTTACCATCATCTAAAGAAACAGAAACAAACAAATCGACGGCTTTATTATCTTTGTCTAATTGAGACGAATAATAAGCAACTGCAAGTAGTTTTGATGATGGATCGTAAGCAACTGCAGGGAAAAACATATCGTTTCCATAAGGATTATCGTCTACCCTAATTCTATTAGTCCAAGACTCACCACCATTTGTAGATTTCGCTAAATAAATCCTATATCTTCCATTATCGTCCCTTCCAGATTGAACCAAGTACAATTTGTTAGGGTTATCCCCTAAACAAACATAGGGATGAGATGAAACACGCATGTTACCTTTGTTTGGCAAAGCCAAGCGAAGATTTACTCTTTCCCCAATTGTAACAACTGTTTGGGCAACTTTTGGGCTTGTCCAAGCCCATGAGGTACCACCTGTTGTTGATTTCTGAACATAAACAAGAGTCTGGTTGTTGCTTTTGCTTTCCCATACAACATAAAGAGTCCCGTCTGAAGCAACAATTGGCATAGGAGACTGAACACTTCCTAAGCCCACGCTTCCAGGAATTTTAGTTGTAGGAGAAAACTCTTGTCCGTTCGAGGAGTAAGCAAAACCTATACAGGGTCCAACAGTCGGTGAAATTAAAAACCAAGTAACATAAATTCTATCTTTAAATGGAGAATTTGGATTAGCATCGCAAGCAATGAAAGGTTTGTCGTGGGCATCTTGCTGGCTACCACCGCCAACAGAAAACGAAACGGGGATGGGCTCGCTCCAGGTTTTTCCACCATCAGTGGACTTATTTATAAAAACACCCCCATCTTCTATATCTCCATTATTGCTAACTTGCGCAACAATATAAGAATAATATAAATTCCCTTTAGAATCGAAAGCCAAGCCAGGATCGACATTAGTCAAACCACCTTGTATTGGTGTTGGAATAAATACGTCAGCATTTTTTGGGGTTAAAGAAGTAAACCAAGTTTTTCCACCATCTGTAGAGTAGTAAGCAGCCATTCGATATCCAGAAGCAGTTGAATTGTATCGCATATCATTTGCACCAGCTACAATAACATTTGGATTTGAAGGATGACGTGCAATAAAAGTTTCAGATTGCCCTCCTCCGGAATTTACAATATTGATAATTTCAACACCACTTTGGTTTAAGATTCTTTCGGGACCTTTCTCCAATTTGTCAGCAGCTGGAATATCCCGAGGCCTAACAATGTCACTCAATGTTTTGTTCTGGTTAAATTCGGGGTTTAAAAGTGGAGGTATCAACCGATACTCGTATTGGGAAAAAACTGAAAAAACACCGAAAACCAAAAGAATCAAGGTTATCTTTTTCATAGAACCAAATCCAAATTACCGCAAAATGCAAAATTACAAAATTTGGATAAGAATAGAGATATCTTCGGAAAAAAATTGCTCCAGAGCTGGGACTTGAACCCAGGACCCCCTGATTAACAGTCAGGTGCTCTAACCAACTGAGCTACTCTGGAACAAAACAAATGCAAAATTAACACAAAAAAAATTAACTACAAAACAAAATTAAATGCAAAACATTTGATAATTTTGAATTTTTTACTAATGTAATATATGAGATTTAGCGAATATTTTATTCCTACTTTAAAAGAGGTACCTGGCGAAGCAGTTGTCCCTTCGCATCAACTTATGCTTCGCGCTGGGTTAGTTCGCCAAGTATCCGCTGGGGTATTTTCTTGGCTTCCTCTTGGTTTCCGAGTATTAAATAAAGTTATCAACATACTGCGGGAAGAAATGAATGCCATTGGTGGCCAAGAATTTCTTCTTCCAGCATTAAACCCGACGGATATTTGGGAACAAACGGGCAGAGTCGAAGCCATGGGAGACGTAATCTTTCATATTAAAAACCGCGATGGACTCGTACTTGCTCCAACTCACGAGGAAATTATTACTTACCACGCTAAGCAACATATTCAATCTTATAAAGACTTACCACAAATTTGGTATCAAATTCAAACTAAGTTTCGCAACGAACCAAGGCCAAAATCTGGCGTACTTCGTTGCCGACAATTTATTATGAAAGATTCCTATTCCCTGGATACTACCTGGGAAGGTTTGGACGAAAGTTACAATAAACATCTCGAAGCATACAAAAAAATCTTTTCGAGATGCAAACTTAATTTTTTTATCGTAGGAGCTTCTAGCGGTGCAATGGGTGGTTCGCAATCACAGGAATTTATGATAGAATCCGATGCTGGCGAAGATATCTGTGCTATTGCACAAAGCGGTTATGCTGCAAACCTTGAAGTTGCAACTTCAAATCTCCCCCCCGTTGGAAGAAAAGAAAATAGCCCAACGATTGAAAAGTTCCCAACTCCAAATGCAAAAACCATCGACGACTTGATCGAGCAATTCGGTTTCGACGAAAATCAACTTGCAAAATCTGTCGTTTATATCATAGATAGCGAACCTGTATTAATTCTAATGCGCGGTAACGATGAGTTAAACGAAAACAAATTGCAAGTAGCGTTTAAAACAAGCAAATTTCGACCTGCTAACCCAGATGAATTGGTTGAAATTACTGGCGCATCTGCTGGTTCTATCGGACCAGTTAATTTAAAAAAGAAAATCAAAATTGTCGCTGACAATTTATTAAGAGACGCAAATAACCTAATTAGTGGTGCAAATGTTGATGGCTACCATCTAAAAAACATAGATTTTTTAAGGGATTGCAAAATTGATGCATATTTCGATTTGAGAACGGTTCGCGAAGGTGAACCTTGTCCAATTGCTGGAACTCCTATTAAGATAGTTAAAGCAATCGAACTTGGTCACATTTTTAAACTAGGTACTAAATACTCTGAAGCTCTTGGAGCTACATTTTTAGACAAAGATGGGGTACAAAAACCAATAATTATGGGAAGCTATGGAATTGGTGTCGAAAGAATTATTGCATGCTTCATTGAACAAAACCACGACGACAAAGGTATAATTTGGAATTATCCATTAGCGCCTTTTGATATCCACCTTATTGCTATTAACGTTAAATCTGATTTAGTAAAAGAAAAATCTGAAGAGATCTATTCGACGCTTTCAAATGCGAATTTTCAACTATTTTACGACAACCGAGATGAAACTGCAGGTGTTAAATTTAACGATGCAGATTTGATCGGCATCCCAATCCAAATAATTGTTAGCGAAAAAAATTTAATGAATGGATTGATTGAAATAAAATATAGACGCAATCAACAAAGAGAATTAATCAAAGAGGTAGAGTTACTGGATTTTTTGAAAACAAAAATTGGCTTAGGGAAATAATTATTTAATTTTAATTTTCTGTTAGTAAATTAATGCTTCGCAAAAGCCACAAAAACTCGTAAAAGCTGGATAATTCCTTTCAGCTTCACAAAGGTTCACCAAAAAAGTAACTTTTTTACATCTGAAAAAATATTCTTTGTCAACACCCAAATACTAATTATTCTAAAAAATTTTTCACACAAAGATTTCAAAACTTTTGAAATATAGACTAAATTTTTTGCACTCATTAATCTTTAAGTTTTTTGATTTTTACTAAAATTATTTTTCAACAACGTTGCTAGTTGAGCTTCCTAAATCAATTTTTTTATGCTACTCAAAATTTTCAAGCCTAACATAATTCAAAACAAGTAGCTTCCTTCATTACTTATTTTTTCTAATTTAGCACAGGATGCCATTAGTCAAAGATTTTTCTTACATGATAAAAAGGGTGCTGAAGTAAAAATTCATATGTCAAATAAAAGGAAAGCTTAGGTAAACTACTTAAATTCCTATTGGTTCATGTTGTCGACAAACCAAAAAAATTAATGATTTAGAATTTTAAATGATATTAGCTACTAGGGTAAAGAGTAAAAAAGAAAATTTAGGAAAATCTGTGGGCCCTGAGGGACTTGAACCCCCAACCTACGGATTATGAGTCCGCCGCTCTAACCAGTTGAGCTAAGGGCCCCAAAAATCGACACCAAAGAACTAAACGAAAATTAGAAAAATCAAGTACAAAATTAAGAAATTTTGAAGAAAATTAATAATTGAAAAGACCAACAAAAATGCCAAAATTTAAGCCGAAACCCTCGGGTTTAATCCCAGTTGGCACATCTGAAACTTCAATAACATCATTGAGTTGCCATTTAGAACTGAATGAAATGTGGTAGCCAGCCCCAAGTCTAATCATCAAAAAAGGAGTAGCAGCAAACTCAAAATTAACCCCAGGCTGAACAAACCAAAAGCTCCCTTGAACCAAATTCGATGTGTAAACATTCTTTTTAATATCGTCCCAAGAAAATTGATTTATATTGTAATTGTTAAGAGTAATTTGTGACCAACCAAAATTAATCCCTGGAAGGAAAGCGAACGACTTGAACAAAACAATTCCATAATCAACTGCAAACGAAGCATAATAAACTTCAAACTTCATTCCTTTAGTCATATTATAATTATCTTTCTTTTCGGTTTTATTAAAACCAGAATAACCCGAAAAACCAATACGAAGGTTCGGAATAATACCAATTGCTGTAAAACCTTGGGCACCCGATAAATACATCGGAGATTTGAATTCACCTAACCCAATATCTTTCCCAAGGGTATTAATCTCATTTAAGTTAAGGAATAAAAAATTACCCACATATCCTCCACCTAATCCAAAATAAGGTGGCTTTTCAATTTGTACATTGCTTTCTTCAAATTGTATATTGTCAGCGTTATCCTGACCAAAAGTTATCCCAGCAGGAAAGATTAATATCAGCCATAAAAAACAAAATTTCTTCATTCAACCTCCAAAATATTTTTGAAAATGCAAAATAAGAAAAAAACAAAAAAGAATTATTTAAATTTGCCTTTTGTTTTAATGGGTTCAGCTGATGAATACATTATCCTTCATCCTTTTTGGTATTGCTTGGTTTCTATTTGCCTACTTTTGGTACGGGAATTTCATAAAAAAGAAAGTTCTTCGCTCCACTGATAGCTTACCTACTCCTTCCCATACTCAATTTGACAACAAAGATTATGTTCCAACCAAACCAATAGTTTTATTTGGACACCACTTTTCAGCAATTGCCGGTGCTGGTCCAATAATCGGACCCATAATAGCATATTCTTATTTTGGTTGGCTCCCAGCATTACTTTGGATTCTAGTTGGTTCCGTTTTTATTGGTGCCGTTCACGACTACACAAGTTTAATTACATCCGTAAGAAACAAAGGGTTTTCCTTAGTTAATATAGCCAACAACGTAATTTCTCCTCGTGCTGGGTTCCTCTTCTCCGTATTTGTATTCCTTACTCTGATTTTAGTTCTTGCTGTATTTTCAGACCTTACTGCACGGACATTAATGGAAGACCCGACAATTGTTGTACCAACCATTGGATTAATATTCGTTGCGATGCTATTTGCTGTGTTGCATTATAGGCTGAAAATGAATGTTTATTTAGCAACATTAATAGCTTTGATGATTTTATTTCTTTTACTTTGGTGGGGACAAAGCTTTCAAATAAAAGCTTCGTACGAAGTTTGGCTTGGTATCATTTTAACCTACTGTTTCGTTGCAGCAATTCTACCTGTTTGGTTACTCTTACAACCAAGAGACTACATTTCAATGTATATTCTTGTCATAGGGATGACATTAGGTTATTTAGGAATTATGATTCTTAACCCAAATATCCAAGGTCCACATTACTTAGGTTTTATTCCAAAAAATATTCCCTTATTTCCAATGCTATTTATTACAATTGCCTGCGGAGCTATTTCAGGATTTCATTCCCTGATTGCGAGTGGTACATCAGCTAAACAACTCGATAAAGAAAGTCATGGAAAATTAATTGCCTTTGGTGGCATGCTCACAGAAGCAGCCCTTGCATTCTTAGTCATAATTATGGTGGCAAGCGTACTTCCTTTTAATGGTGACCCCAGTAGCTCCTTCTTGGGAATACTTACCAACAAAAATGCAGATATACTTTTCGGAACAGCACTTGGGCAAACTATTAAATCTCTTGGAATTCCTATTGCTTTAGGTACTTCATTTGGTATCTTAATGTTAAATGCATTTATCTTAACATCCTTAGATGCTGGAACTCGTCTTTGTCGGTATATTGTGCAAGAAGGTTTTGGTGAAAGATACGGAGGAATTCTCAAAGACAAATACTTCTCCACGGTGATCATAGTTTTATTAACCCTACTTGTCTGTCTAAGTGGAAGTTATATGAAAATTTGGTCTGTATTTGGTGCAGCTAATCAACTTATCGGTACTCTGGCCCTTTTTGTTGTTACATCTTTTCTGCTCGGAATAAAAGCTCCAAAATGGTATACTCTGATACCTGCATTGTTTATGCTTATGGTCACCGAAACAGCTCTTATTTATCAGTTCATTTTCATATATTTACCTAAGTTGGACACTATTTTAATGATAATTTCAGCTTTGCTTATTGTTCTTGGTTTGATTGTGGCTTATGAATCATTGCAAAAAATATTCAACAAAAGATTTAAAGTTGATATTACTAGCGAAACAATACCAGTAGAAAATGCAAAATAATTATGTTGCTATCGTAGGTTCTGGGGTTTCGGGAATATCTGCATCTATTGAGTTAATCAAAAAAAATATTAAGCATACAGTATTCGAGGCACGAAATCTTGTTGGTGGTAGATTTTATTCCTTTTACGATCCGAAATTAAACACTGAAATCGACAATGGACAACACCTTTTTTCTCCAGCTTATCGCCATTTCTTTGAAATCCTTGAATATCTTGGAACAATCAACCAAATCAATAAACCCAGAAAATTAGAGGTTTACTTTTGCTCAGAAAATAACCAAAAGTTTTGTTTGGAAGAAAAATGGTTCAAAGGCAAGCTCGGTTTATTAAACGGGATAATTCATTTAAAAAGTTTAAAATCATTATCCAAAATTAAGATAATTCTGCTCCTAAATAAATTAGCTCAAAAAAAACATTATAATTTATCTAATTTAAGCACTTATCAGTTTCTTCTTAACGAAAATCAGAATTTTGAAATAATAAAGAAATTTTGGCAGCCAATTTGTATTTCCATTTTCAATAACTCAATCGAGAATATTCCTGCAAGTTTGTTTCTTAAAACAATTAAAATAGCTTTCTTTTCAGAACTTAATACGTCTGGTTTTCAATACTCTAATGTACCCCAGTCGAAACTTCTGAAAAACTATGAAAAAATTTTAAGTGGCCAGGGTTCGAGATGCTTATTTAATAATCCTGTAGTAAGTATTAATAAGCAAAACGGCTATTTTTGTGTTAGTACTAAAAATAGTGAAGAATATTATTTTGATAATGTTATAATATGCGTTCCACCCAACGTATTAAAAAAGATATTACCAATTGAGTGGGTTCAAAATTCTGATTTTCAATTTCTAAACAATGTCAACTTTAATCCCATCCTCTCTGGTTATTTTACCACATCACAATTAATTTTCAGAGAAAGTTATGTTTTTCTTTTAGATTCACCCATTCACTGGATCTTCAATAGGAACGTAATGACCGAAACAAACTTGCCACAAAATTTTTATTCATTTACCACAAGCAATGCTAAAAGTTTAATTAATTACTCAGACCTGGAAATAATAGAATTGCTTAAATTTGAAATCCAAAAGTTTTTTAATATCAAAGTAGAAATTTTAAATTTCAAAATCATTAGAGACAAACATGCAACTGTTGATATTAATTTGGAATTTCAACAAATTCGTCCCCAACAAGAAACTTCAGTAGAGGGCCTTTACCTTGCTGGAGATTGGACAAATACCGAGCTACCTGCAACTTTGGAAAGTGCAGCTTTGAGCGGAAAACTTGCTGTGGAATTAATGTTGAACAAACGAGGTGTCCGATGACAATACCCAATCTTTTGAGTTTAATTAGGTTGATTCTTGCATTTGTGATTGGCTACCTATTATTTGTTAATCAAAAATTACCAGCATTAGTTTTAATCGTTGTTGCTTGGATTACTGACCTCCTCGATGGCTACCTTGCTCGCAAGCTTAAGTCTATTTCTGAAATTGGAAAAATACTAGATCCTATCGCTGACAAAACTTTAGTTATGTTAATAGTCTTTTCACTTTTAACAAATAAAACACTCTCTTTATCAACAGGAATATTTATCATTTCAAGGGATTTCATTATTCTGGTAGCTGGGCTAATTGCAGCTAGAAGATATAAATTTGTAATACCCTCTAACTACATAGGTAAAATTTCGGCATTTTTAATTGGATTTTCACTTTTTATACTTCTTTTGTATCCAACTCAAGAAATAAAAACCCTTTTAGAAGTTTCGATTGATTTTATTGTAGTTGTTTCTTTGGTTTTGTATTCGTTTTATTATATTAATTGGATTCAAAAGCTTAAAAGTTCTTAATTTTGCCTTTATTTTTCGGGAACATGGGATTTTTTGAAAAATTTAAAGAAAAAGTCTCTGGGTTTTTAAAATCAACTTCTGAAACATTATCTGTTGATAAGATAAAAACCGGTCTAACTAAAACAAGAACAAATATTTTCGATAAAATCAAATTTGCTATTGGTCTTGGACGAAAAATTGACCAACAGTTGCTCGACGAAATTGAAGAAATATTAATCACAGCAGATATTGGAATTGGTGCAACTGAAAAAATTTTGGAAACTTTAAAGAATAATTCAGCTAAGTTTAATATTATTGATAGCGAATCACTTCTTGAAATAATTAAACTTGAATTATTAAATATTCTGGAAAGTTCAGCCCAAGAAATCAACTCTAATCCTTTCCAGATTAATAATAACAACTTACCCCACACAATTCTCGTTGTTGGGGTCAACGGCGTTGGAAAAACTACAACAATTGGAAAACTTGCTTTCAACTATAAAAAACTTAACCATACGGTTCTTATTGGTGCTGCGGACACATTTCGAGCTGCAGCAAATGAACAACTAGAAATCTGGGCAGAAAGAGCTGGGGTCCCAGTTGTTCAACAGAAACAAGGAGCCGACCCAGCCTCGGTTGCATACGATACACTACACTCTGCGATTTCAAAAAAATATGACGTAGTAATAATTGATACAGCTGGAAGACTTCACAACAAATTCCACCTTATGGCAGAATTAGAAAAAATTAACCGTGTAATGAAAAAGCTAAAACCTACTGCTCCAGACGAGGTCCTTCTTGTTCTTGATGCTACAACTGGACAAAATGCTATCCAACAAGCAAAGGAATTCACAAAAGTCGCACCAATAAATGGAATAGTCCTTACCAAACTTGATGGAACTGCTAAAGGCGGAGTTATTATCCCTATTGCAATGGAATTCAAAATACCAGTAAAATTTATTGGTGTTGGCGAAAAAATTGATGACCTCCAACCATTTAACCCGGTAATCTTTGTCGATGCACTCTTAGGCTAGATTCATCTCGAAATGCTCATTTTGAGGTATATCGACTTTCAAAATAAATACTTCCTATTATATCATGAGCTCAACGATTTTGGTAAATGAATTTTGATGAACCAAGTTATTTCAAATGTTGCATAGGTGGAATTTAAGTACAAATAATTTGGGTGTTCGCTAAAAATCGATTTGTTATGAACTTTAATGAAATCTTGTTGCTTCAAAAAAAGCTTTAAAATAACATTTTAGAAAAAACTATCATTTATTTATGAAAAACAACCTGGAGTAGATCTAAAATTTTAGCTTTAAAAAACACAAAGTCTTTTAAAGTATCGTCGAATGAATTTTCAATACAAATAATTTCTTTGAAAAATACTGCCAAAACCGTTAAAACTAAATTCAATTTCCGAACATACATTCATAAGGACAGGTAACAAATTTTCTTGAAAATTGTCTCTATAAAAAAGATAGAAAAAAAATTGATTGTTTTTCGAATTCATTCTTAATTTTATTCCTGGTTTTACTGAAAATAACCACCAGATGTAAATTTGTAGTTTTTGATTAGTTAGCTCAATTAGTTAAAAGTTTCTATTAATATCATTCCAATATCTATTTATATCATTCAAATATTTAGCAAATATTGCATAATTGTAAGCTGAAGGGATACTACTCTGCTTTACATAAATGAACCTCAATAGAACGAAAAAAACATATAGAGTTTAATGTTTGTTATTAAATCAAAGAAGATTCAAGCACTATCAGATATTTTTACAAATTTAATTGGTTAAAAGGCAATAATATTTTAATTTTGCATTTTTACATGAAGAATTAAGATTTTTTAGGAGGAAACACTTGAAGAAGTCAATTGGAAAAATTTTGCTTGTGCTTTTGCCTTTAATTGTAGCAATATTTTTACTATACCCAACATACCACGCAAGCAATTTGGAAAAACTTAAACAGCAATACCTAGCAAATGCCAAGAAAGCAAAAACCCCGCAGGATTCTTTGGAAATTATCGAAAAGTTTGAAAAAACTTTCGGCGAAAAATTAATTAATGCAAGAGCAAACAGAATTAAATTGGGTTTGGATCTGAGAGGTGGAATGTACGTCACCCTCGAAGTCGATGTTATTAAAATGCTCGAGGAAGCTGCTCAACGCGATGCAGTAGATGATATTTTCCTTGAAGTGATAGAAAAGACAAAAGCAGATGCAAAAGTTTCGGACGATGATGTAGTAGACATATTCAATCGAAATTTCAACGAAATTGCACGACCAAAAAGGAAATTTCTTTCTGATTACTACGACTTTGGAGGTGATGCTGCAGATTCGGAAGAAAAAATCATCGAAAAGCTAAAAGAAAATGCGCAGGAATCCATCGACCAAGCCTTGCAAGTCATTAGGCAAAGAGTTGATAAATATGGTATTTCTGAACCTACTATCCAAAAAATCGGGCAAAGAAGAATTCTACTTGAACTTCCTGGGGTTACAAACGAACGCGAGATGAGGCAATTGATACAAACCACTGCTCGCTTAGAATTTAAATTGGTCCGTAATGACGAAAACTTGCTTGCATCTTTTTACAAAATAGATGAATTCTTGAAAAAAGAAAAAGAAATTTCAAAGGGATTGCCCAATATTCCTAACGATACAAATAAAAAGGAGCAAGAGTTTAAACAATTAGATACAACTAAAATACAAACTCAATCCTCGCAAGACACAGCACTAGCTAAAAAAGAGGTAGACACTACAAAAATGGGTGAGCAACCCGATACTACTGATCCATACTCAGGTTTGTCCCAAGAAGAAAAATCCAAAAGATATCTAGAGGACCATCCTTTTACTACACTTTTTATTGCAAATTATTTGCCTCCTAATGCCGAAAGAACTCAATACCAGCGTGATGTTAGGTTCTACAATGCTTCTCAAGTGCCGAAAGGTGAATTTGATTTTGAAATTTTCGACGAAGTCTGGAGCAAATTTGAAGCAATAATCAGTCGAAAGGAAATTAAATCACTTCTTCCTTATGATGTTGAAATTCTTAGAAGTGCCAAGCCAAATATAATTAAAGACAACAAGGGTAAGGAATACAAGATATATAGTTTTTTTGCACTTAAAAGTGAGCCAGAGTTGACAGGTGAGGTAATAATAGATGCAATTGCAACTTACGACCCCACAACTAACCAACCAATTGTTACAATGTCGATGAATGCTGAAGGTGCTGAACAATGGGCAAAAATTACTGGTGCAAATATTAAAAAGCGAATCGCAATTGTTTTGGATAATGTCGTCTATTCTGCCCCAGTCGTACAGCAAAAAATAGTTGGCGGCAATTCCCAAATCACTGGAATGAGTAGTCCCGAAGAAGCAAAATTGTTGAAAATAGTTCTTAAGGCTGGAGCATTAAAAGCACCAGTGCAAATAATCGAGGAAAGAGTTGTTGGACCATCCCTTGGAGAAGACTCTATCCAAAAAGGAATTCAATCCCTTTTGATTGCTGGACTTTTAGTCCTATTATTTATGATGATTTATTATTCACATGCCGGATTATATGCAAATGTTGCAGTTCTTATCAATGTTCTGCTTATAATTGGCATCATGGCTGCATTTCAAGGGACCCTCACACTTCCGGGTATTGCTGGAATTATCCTAACTCTTGGTATGGCAGTAGATGCAAATGTTCTAATTTATGAAAGGGTACGCGAAGAATTTGACAAGGGGCGCTCCATACGCTCTGCAATAGATGAGGGGTATTCGAAAGCACTCTCGGCAATTTTGGACTCAAATATTACTACCTTTATCACTGCTTTAATTCTTTACTTCTTTGGAACTGGTCCAATCCAAGGATTTGCTATGACTTTAATGATAGGTATTATTACAACTCTATTTACTGCAATATTGATCTCTAAAGCTTTGTTCCATATTACATTAAATCTTGGTGCAACAAGTATTAGTTTTGGTCAACCGAAAACAATAAGTAATTAAATCTTAAGAGGGTTTTATGCAATTTTTCAAAAAAACAAACATAAACTTTGTCGGAAGAAGAAAGCAATTTTTCATATTGTCAAGCATTTTCATTTTTATTTCACTAATCCTAATTATCATTTTGGGATTTCGTTTCGGGATAGATTTCACTGGCGGAACGGAAATTGCAATTAGGGTTGAGCAAAACCTTAATACAGAAGGGTTAAGAAAATTACTTTTTCAAAACAATATTCTTCCAGAAGAGATTAAATCCTTTGGTGAAGAGAATCAATTCCTTCTTAGACTCAAAGAAGTAGGAGAAGAAGCTAATAAAATTGAGACTGCTTTGGTAAATGTACTTAAAGATTATAATATCCAAATACTGAAAAAGGATTCAATTGGGCCCAAAATTGGTGCCGAGCTTCGAACTCAAGCACTTATTGCAGTAATGCTAGCTATTATTGCTATGCTTATTTATATTGGACTTCGTTTTGAATTTACTTTTGGAATTGGAGCAATTGTTGCTCTGGTCCACGATGTAATTTTCACACTTGGGATGCTAATTATCTTCGACAGGCTTAATATCTTCAATCTTGAAATCAACCAAGGAATTCTGGCGGCAATTTTGACTGTTGTTGGTTACTCTGTTAATGACACAGTAATCATCTTTGATAGAATTAGAGAAAATAGAGAGAAACACAAAGGCTTACCATTTGCCAAAATTGCAAATTTGAGTATTAACGAAACCTTGAGCAGAACAATAATTACAGTTCTTACTGTGCTTATAGTTCTTGTCGTAATGATATTCTTTTCGGGCCCTGTTTTACAAGGATTTGCATTCACAATAACTGTAGGTATTCTCGTTGGCACATACTCTTCGATATTTATTGCAACTTCCTTCGTTCTTTGGTACATGAAAAAAGTCAAAAAAATAAACATTGAAGAAGATATTTCAAAACAAACAGTTCCAGCAAAGGCATAGAGATGGAAAATTTTGAAATTCAAGCTGTTGAAATTTCTCCCGAAATTGTTTTGTTAAAACTCCCCCCAAAGCTTCTTGGGGGGAGTGGCTCTGGTAATTTTGCGGAAATTATCGAAAAAGCCAAATCCAGTAATATTAAATATGTTTTGCTTGACTTAAGCAATATTGAAGTAATCAATAGTTTAGGTCTTGGTATGATAGTAGCTGCTTATACCTCATTGAAGAAAAATTCAATTAAATTGGTTTTCCTTTCACCTACAGAAAAAGTTCAAAATCTTTTAAAAATTACACATCTTGATACTATTTTTAAAATTTTTAACTCAAAGGAAGATTTTTTAGCAACTCTTTAATTTAGTTTTCCTTTTTCCACCATTTAAGCATTAAAGGAATATTTCTTATTTTGCAATTCAAACAAATGCTATTCTTAAAATGAGTGTAATTCTTGTAATTGGGGCCCAATGGGGTGACGAGGGCAAAGGTAAAATTGTCGACATACTAAGCCACGATGTGGATATTGTAGCTCGATACCAAGGGGGGGCAAATGCTGGTCATACCGTTGTTTTCAATGGGAATAAGCTTATACTTCATCTAATTCCATCTGGAATTCTAAATTCAAATTGCATGTGTGTGATTGGAAATGGTGTTGTTATCGACCCTTATGCTTTAATCGAGGAAATTGAACTTTTGAACAAATTAAACGTTCAAGTAAAAGAACGATTGCTAATAAGCGAAAATGCACATTTAATCCTGCCTTACCACAAGTTAATTGATAAATTGAGCGAAGAATGTAGTGAAAAATCAATAGGAACAACAGGGCGTGGTATTGGACCTGCCTACATCGACAAATTCGCTCGATGCGGAATTAGAGTTGCCGAAATTAGAGATTTAACAAGGTTTCGTTCCCACATTGTAAGTAACTTCAAAGATAAAATTCATTTCATAACCAAAGTATTTAACAAAACTTACGAAATTGATATCAATAATGAGACTGATAATTTTATTAAGTTTACGAATAAAATTAAAGAATATATTACAGATACAACAACTTACATAAATGAAAATATCAAAAAAGGCAAGACAATACTTGCCGAAGGAGCCCAAGGCACTCTGCTTGATGTTGACCATGGTACCTTTCCATATGTTACAAGTTCGAATCCTACCTCGGGGGGAGCATGTACAGGATTGGGCATACCTCCAACTTCAATTAAACAAATAGTAGGCGTTTTCAAAGCATATACAACAAGGGTCGGAAATGGTCCCTTTCCCACCGAGCTAAAAGACAAAACTGGAGAAATTATTCGCAATGAAGGTTATGAATATGGTGCAACAACTGGAAGACCGCGAAGATGTGGTTGGCTGGACCTTGTTGCTTTGAAATATTCAGTTATGATTAATGGACTAACCTCATTAGCAATTACCAAAATTGATGTCTTGAACCAATTTGATGAAATTTATGCTTGCATCGAGTATGAAATTGATGGTGAAAAAATAAAACATTTTATCTCCGATGCATTTTTACTGAAAAAAGTTAAACCAATTTATAAAAAATTTGATGGTTGGAAGAACAAATTAAAGGGCATTTCAAAATTTGAAGATTTACCTTTACAAACTGTTAATTACTTACGATTTATTGAAGAATTTGTGGAATGCCCAATCAAAATTGTTTCTACCAGCCCCGACAGAACCGATACAATAATCCTTTAATCAATAACATGGGAAAGGAGACCACAATCCCAAGAATGTTCAATTCTATTGCGAAAAAATATGATCTTGTTAATGATCTACTAAGTTTCGGAATTCATCGCTTTTGGCTAAAAAAAGCTATTAGACAAATTAAACTTGACAACGGCTTTATTATACTCGACATAGCAACTGGTACAGGAAATTTAGCTTTTGAATTCTTAAAAGAAAATCCGAATGTGAAAGTTATTGGTATTGATGTGGCTGAAAAAATGCTGGAAATCGCCCGTAAAAAAAATGAAAAAATGAATTTAAATGTTGAATTTAATTATGGTGATGCAACTGATATACCCTATCCTGATAATTCTTTTGATGTAGTCAGCATTTCTTATGGTATTAGAAATATTCAAAATATAGAAAAATGTCTTTTTGAAATTCATAGGACTTTAAAGCCAGATGGAAGCCTTTTAATTGTTGAATTTGGACAGCCAGTAAATTTCCTAAGGAAACTTTTTCACCTTTATCAAAATTTAATTATAAAAAACTTAGGTTCTTTGTTAAGTAATAATTCTTATGCTTATAGGTATTTTGTAAGCAGCGTAAATTCATTTCCTTGTGGATTAGACTTCTTGAAAATAATTGAAAAAACAAATTTGTTTTCATCACTTAAATATCTTCCACTAACTTTTGGAATTACCTACATTTATTTTGGTAAAGCAAAAAAAACGGTTAATTTGTTCTTGCTTGAAATGAAATAATAAGATTATTGAAATCACTTTCTGATAAATAATATTGGGCATTACAATATTGACAAACGAGTTCATTTTGATTAAACTCTTTCATTTCTTTTATATCTTGCAAACTCAAAGTTAGAAGCTTTTCCATAAAACTTTCTTTCGAACATCGACAAAAGAAATCAACTCGGTCATTTTTTAGTAGGGTGATTTCCCAAGGCAAAATAGTTTTAAGAACTTCTAACAAATCGGCTCTTGGATGAATTAAATCTGTTAAAATACCAACATTCGTCAAAACATTTTCAATCTCATCTTTTTCTTTTTCGGTTGCACCTGGCATTGCTTGTACTAATATCCCACAAGAATTTACAATGGTGCCATTTTCATCGGTATCAGCATCAAGAATCGATATGGAAAAAACTTGCTCAGATTTAGTAAAATAATAATTTAAATCAGATGTGATATCGCCACGAATCAATTTCACAATTCCCATGATTGGTTCGGGTTCATTGTAGAGGATCCTCATAACACGAAAAATTCCTTGCCCCAAAGCATAATTGAATTCATTCTTTTTTAATTTTTTTACTGAATCAGAATATTGGCAAAAACCTCTAACTTCTCCAACCTGTATTGCTTCTGCTGTAACTTTGGAAACATAACCCTCAGCAATTGCATCAATAATTACTCTTTCTTCGCCAGTGAGAAAAACTGCAAGCAAAGATGCAGCCGAAAACGCCCTTGCTAAAAGCAAAGCAGGAATTTCTGGTAAATTATGTCGCTTTTGTGCTTCCAAGGCAGTGTTAGTGTTTTTTATTGCAGAAACTCGAAAATTTCCATTAATCGACATTACGCTGATAACCCTGTCCTTTTCTTGATGTTTTTCAAATGTTAATGGCATAAAACCTTTTTAAAGAAATAAAGTATTTAAACGTCTTATAAAAATTAAAATTGCTTAAAAATGGGACTGACTGAGTTTTGGACGATATTATCTGCAAATGGAATTATTCTTGATGCGGAACAATTAAAGCAAATTGAAAGATACGTTGGGGAGTTAAAATACTGGAACGAAAAAGTAAATCTTGTTTCAAGAAAAGACATTGATAACTTATTGGAAAACCATATCCTTCACTCGTTAAGCATCTTAAAATATGTAGCAATTCCCAAAAAAGCTACTTGCTTAGACGTTGGTACTGGTGGTGGTTTGCCAGGAATACCTATAAAAATTGCCCGACCTGATGTAAAGATGATACTTTTGGATTCTATTGCAAAGAAAATTAAAACAACAAGTATGCTATCCAAACACACTGAGCTAAGAAATATCGAGGCAAAATGTGCACGTGCAGAAGAATTTGCTAAAGACAAAAATAATTGGGCTTCCTTTGACGTTGTATTTGCGAGGGGAGTTGCAAAAGTCCATACAGTAGTTGCTTGGGTTAAAAACCTACTCAAAAGTAACGGAAAGATAATCCTTTTTAAAGGAGGTAATTTAATCCAAGAAATAGAAGAGGCAAAAAAAATGTTTTCAAATATTGAAATAAATGAAATATTATTAGAGATGGTTGGTTATGATAAATTCAAAAAAGATGAAAAGAAAATCGTTATATGCAAATTTCCTAAATAAATTTCTTATTGCAGTAATTTTATTTTTTTGTGTAAATATTTCACTTTCATTTGCACAAAAAGCAAATATCAGTTCCAAACTAAAAATTGCAAGAGTAAAGTATTCCGGTGGTGGAGACTGGTACAACGACCCTTCCAGCGAAGTTAATCTATTGAAATATATAAAACAAAATACTAATATTCCCGTGGAACCAGTTTATGAATGGGTAGATTTATCTAGTCAAAATCTTTTTGCCTATCCTATCCTATTCCTCACCGGACACGGAAATGTTAATTTTACCGACCGTGAAGTTGAAAACCTTCGAGCTTATTTAAAAAATGGTGGTTTTCTTTATATCGACGACGATTATGGTTTAGATAAGTATATCCGCAGGGAAATGAAAAAAGTCTTCCCCGACCAAGAATTCGTTGAATTACCATTTAATCATCCAATTTATTCTTTTCATTTTAAATTTGATAAAGGTTTACCAAAAATTCACGAACACGACAACAAACCACCAGAAGGTTATGGTCTTTTTTGCAATGGAAGACTATGTGTTTTTTACACATACGAATCGAACCTTGGAGATGGATGGGCAGATCCAGATGTTCACAAGGACCCCCAAGAAATTCGTGAAAAAGCTTTTAAAATGGGAACAAACATTGTAATTTATGCACTCACAAATTAGGTGATACACATGAAGGAAAATTTTGCAAATTATAATGATGTAATTCATAAATTGAGAAGAACAAAGCGGCTAAAAATTACAAGTGAACTGACAAGTGCAATTTTAGACGCACTATTTATCACTACTCTTCTTGCAATTTTGTTTTCTTTATTCGAAATTTTTATCAACGGGGACAGAATTTTTAGGACTTCTTTGTTTATATTCCTAATTCTTGGTTTTATAAGTAGCTTTGCATTCTTTTCCTCTCGAATTTTGATTCTGCTTACATCAAAGAAGAAAAAATTAACTTTAGACAAATTGGCTTTCGAAGTTGGCAACTTTTATCCAAATATAAAAGACCGTTTATCCAACTCTTTGCAACTTTATGCAATGCTTCCAGTTGCAAGTGGCATCTCCAAAACATTTATTGTTGAAAGTATCGAAAATATCACAAATACTGTCAAAAATTATGATTTTAATGTGGTAATAAATAAAAAGCAACTCCAACGCTCCACCCTGAGATTCATGTTTTCTTTAATTTTGTTGGTTTTGTTGCTATTATTCTCAAATAGCTTTGGGTTTGCATTTTATAGAATTATCCACTTCAATAAGTCTTTCGTACCACCGCCACCATTTTCTTTGATCATTTACCCAAAATATGAAACTGTAAAAAAAGGTGAAAATGTCCGTATAATAGTAAAAGCACAAGGAAAAAGCCCTCAAACAATCATGTTAAAAATTAAAGAATTCCAACAAGAAGAATATGAAATCATTCCTTTATACATCGACTCAGCAAATACTTACATTTATCAGTACCCATCGATAAAGAATTCAATAAAATTCTATGCAGAAGCTGAATGGATTACAGAAAAAGTAACTTCTGATATCGGGGAAATAGTAGTAATCGACAATCCAATTGTTAAGACAATTCAAGGTACTGTCAATTTCCCAACTTATACTCAAAAGCCACCAATTTATTTTACTGAACAAAATGCCGACTTGAATGTGTTGGTTGG
>FMJZ01011211.1_pt1 | contig 30028 bp, 40 predicted proteins | sample 1987881 | NCBI WGS metagenome assembly FMJZ01 (sample SAMEA4378227, study PRJEB15110) | soil metagenome | biome: soil; feature: Field; material: Soil | place: India | collected 2015-03-11 | depth 0 m
TAAAGGAGTATGCTTCGGCTGAAGACATAGCCGAAACCCTGGAGAAAGAGATTGCCGAAACAAAAAGCACTCTTGGCGAGTATCTGCGTCGCCTAGACGAGATTAGGGCTTTAGCTGAAAAATCCAAGAAAATCCGAGAAGTAGTCATGAAACTGGCTGGGAAAAAGGCGGCTGCCGAAAGCCTAGGAGAAATCACAGTGGGCTCTTTAAGCATAGTCTTAGACGCAAACCCGTTCCATGAGCTAACAGCCATAGAACAGGTGGTGCGCAGCTATCAAGAGAGGCTTTTGGTGTTGCAAAAAGCCCGTGAAGCCCTAAAATGGCTTGACCAGCTAGGCGACACTGAAGGCTTAAAATACATTGTTGTTGAAAACGATGGGGTGCCGGAGCGCATACTCTTCAAAATATCCTAGCCTATTCCAGCCTTAAAGGTGGAATCATCATGGTTGATAGCGAAATTTATGCAACTGCTTTAAAAAATGCCCTAGAAGAGATGCAGAACGTTTGCCCAGACATCCAGCATGCCTTCATTTTTCACGAAAACGGCGAAATAATTGTCGGAGACGCGGATATCCCTCAAAAGGTTATGATTCGCGTTATAGAGGCTTTCGATGACATTTTTGAAATGGCTGAAGCCATCGGCGGAGTTGAAGCCGTAACCCTAAACTGCAGCAAAGGCAGTGTCAAGCTTTACCATTTCAACGAGCACTACTTCGTTATGGTTGTCTCCGCGAAAGCGGATGCAAACTATGTGGACACCGTTACCCGCGTCCTAATCCCAACGGTTCTTAGGTTGCTGGAGAAAATCAGCCCTACCCTCCTCAAAAACGTGGTTCCTCCACCAACAATTGAACCCGAACCCGAAACCCTAGAAACTGAACAGCCACAGGAAGAGCTTGCTGAAGAAGAACCTGCAACAGAGATTAAAGAAGAATTTAAGCCTGAAACACCCTTTGAGCTTCCCTCAATCCAGCTTATAGTGGAAAACATCGGCGGCTTGCTTGTGCCTTCCGACACAGTGCGCATTGGCAATGAAACCCTCTCCCAATGGGAAAACACGTTTGAAGGCAAGAAAATCGAATACGTTGAAATCGAAACCTTCAATGGAAAAACAGAACGGTACAAAGTGAAACCCATAAAGGACTCAAAATATTACGGAAAAGGCGTTGTCCAAATGCCTGAAAAAGCCCAAATCACCCTAGAGATTAAGAAGGGGGAGCTTGTCAAAGTTAAACCTGTAATCGAGTAATGGAGGCGTCCTAAATGACCAAAAAGAAAAAAGCTGTTGAAAATGTTGCGGTCGCGGAACCCTTAGCTGTCGAGGAAGCTTCTTCAGCAGACGATTTGAGGGCAAGCCTCGAAGAGATTAAAGGATACGAAGGCGTCATCGGATACATCCTCAGAAACTCCACCTCCGCAGCCATAGACCTCAAAGACCCATCAAAACTCATCGAATACGCCATTCTCTCATCTTCAGCCATCGACGCAGGCGAGGAACTCTCAAAACTTTTCAACCTCGGCGATGTCAAAGAAATTCTTGTCGACGGAAAAAATGTTAAGGCGATTTCCTTCACTGTTAACGATAACAAAATAAGTGTTTTCATGGAGAAAAACGCCAACCTCGAAAAGATTTTGAAAAGGCTTCACCGTTATTAAGGGGCTAAAAAGGCTTTTCCTTATTTTCATTTTTTTCATTTTATTCAGAAAGTTTAAATCCATGTTTTCCCCTTTTCTTTTAGGAGAAGGGAAGACTCCTTCACAGCTTAAACTGGAGCTGTTAATTGTTTGACGGTGGCAACTGAAAAGAAGCGCAGCAATAGTCATCGGGGACGCTTAGACATCATTGCAGACATCTTAGAAGCTTCCCACAGAAAGGTTAGAAAAACCCATTTAATGTACCATTGCAATTTAAGCTTCAAACGACTAGAACATTACTTGAACTTTCTCGTTGAAAGAAAACTTTTATACGCCATTAATGATAGCAAATCCGACCTGTTTAAAATCACAGAAAAGGGCGAACGCTTTTTAGATGCTTACAAAGGCTTATTGGGGCTTATGGGCTAATCCTTTGAATTAAGAGTTTCCTAAACTCCTCGTCAATTTTTATCCTATCACCTTTTTCATTCAATGTTATGAGTTTGTAATCCTTCAAGAATTTTATGACTTTTTCAATGGCATCACTTTCGAATTTAGTTTTTTCCTTCACCTCTTCTTTTGTATGCCATTTCCCATCGGCTAGTGCTTCTAAGATTTCTGAAATTTTGCTATCCGTGATGCGTCCTCCAAAGGATGTGTCTATTTTCGGATTCTTTGTTTAAATGCTTTCTGAAGTTATCTTTTAGAAATTTCTTCCATAAACCTGTAAAGAATGGTTTCGCTGACATTTCCTCAGCAAAGGCTTTATCAAACAACACCATAATGAAAACAGATAAGCTTATGGAAAAACAAATCGACTGGCTTCCCATACTATCTCAATGCAAGGAAAACATAAAAAAAGAAATAGCGCCCCTGCTAAAAACCCTAAACCAACCACAGCCAAGCCTAGGAATAGGCGCCGGCGGAGACCCAATAAAACAAATAGACCTCGCAGCCGAAGACGCCATAATAAAAACGCTGAAAGAATACGGCTTATCCTTCACCCTCATAAGCGAAGAATCAGGAATAAAAAATTACGGTCCAAATCCAGAAGAAAATTATGTAACAGCAGACCCCATAGATGGAACAACAAACCTAATGAGGGGCATACCCTTCTACGCAACATCCATAGCCGTGTCCACAAAACCAGAACTGCGCGCCGTCCACACAGCTCTAGTGGCAGACCTTTTCCACAATGTAACCTACACAGCTGAAAAAGGTGAAGGCACCCAACGCAACGGACAAAAAGTAACGCCGTCAAAACAAGCATCGTTGGAGGAAGCTGTTGTAGGCGTGAATTTAAACACCTACAAAATCCGCAAAGTAGCTCCGCAGTTAACCCGCTTAATTGAAAAGACAAAGCATATACGCCATTTAGGGGCAAACGCTCTAGAACTGTGCTATGTAGCCGATGGAACAACCGACGCGTTCATAGACATAAGGGGAAAACTCCGCACTACAGATACTGCCGCAGCATGGCTAATAATAAAAGAGGCTGGAGCCAACATAACAACTCCTGATGGAAAGCCATTAAACGCCAAACTAGACCCTAAAGAAAAACTAAAGTTCATAGCCGCCGCCAACCAGAAAATCCATAACACAATATTAAACCTCATAAAAGCTTGAAAGGAAGCAAAATGATAATCCCTTTAACGCCGCATCCAGCCGCCCTTATAAAAACAGAGAAAACCAGAACATTGGTTGTGGTGGACCTTCACATTGGATGGGAAATAGCCCTATCAGAAAGAGGCATCCATGTTCCAACACAAACCCCGAAGCTTATGCAAAAGCTAAAAACCCTCATAAAAAATTACAAGCCGGAAAGGCTCTTAATTCTTGGCGATGTGAAACACACGGTGGCGAAAGCCGAAATAAGCGAGTGGCATGACATCCCCGACTTCTTCAACAACCTAAAAACCCAAGTAGAAGAAATCCAAATCCTCCGCGGAAACCACGATGGAAACCTTGAACCCCTCCTTCCAGAAGGCATAAAAATTCTACCATCATCGGGCATCATAATAGGCGATGTAGGCTTATTTCACGGACACCGTTGGCCATCACCAACCCTTCTCAAATGTAAAACCCTTCTGATGGGACATATCCACCCAGTCATAGCCTTCCGCGACCCCACCGGCTTCAGAATAACCCGCCAAGTCTGGGTAAAAACAAAATGCGACAAAAACCAGCTGGCAGAAATTCTATTGCAAAAACATAAAATAAAAATTGAAAAGAGCCCGCAGAAAACACTGCTTAGACGCTACAAAATTAATCCGAAAACCTCTCAGCTTTTCATAATGCCATCTTTCAACGAGTTCTTGGGAGGAAAGCCCTTAAACGAGAAGAGCGATAGAAAGGCAGCGAAAACCGAGAAGGTTGTTGGACCAATTCTACGCACAGAAGCCGTTGACATGAAAAACGCGGAAGTCTACCTTTTAGACGGGACCTTCCTCGGATCCCTAACCCAGCTGGAAATTTTGGCTGAGCATAAAACTTAATAGAAAAGGCTTTCTTCAACTAAAAGAGGTGAAAAATATGTCTAGCGAAGATGATTTTCCAGAATGGTTTAGAAGGAGGCGCTTCCCCTTTTTCGGAGGCTGGTTCTTCGAAGACATTGACAGAATGTTCCGTGAAATGGAAAAAATGATGGAGGAAGAATTCAAAACCTTCACGTCGCGGGTTCCAAGAGACTATGTTAGGGAACGCAAACTCCCAAACGGCTCAACAGTAAAAGAGTGGGGACCCTTCGTTTACGGCTACAGCATCAAAATAGGACCAGACGGGAAACCTGAAATCCACGAGTTTGGAAACGTTAAACCCAGCCGTTTCGGTCCAAAAGTTAAGGAAGAACGCGAACCCCTCGTGGACATTGTTGAAACCGACGGCGAAATCCACGTGGTGGCTGAACTGCCAGGCGTGGAAAAAGAGGATATAAAACTGCATGGAACAGAAGACACTTTAACAATTTCAGTGGACACTCCGCAGCGAAAATACCATAAGGAAATAACACTTCCAGCAAAGGTGAACGTGAAAGAAGCCAAAACCCAATATAAAAACGGTGTTTTAGAGGTTAAGCTGCCGAAAACAAAGGAAGAGGGAAAACCCAAAGGCGAACCCATCAAAATAGAATAGATACGCCTTACCCTTTTGCTAGCCAACGCCGTAAAGCCTGTGCCTTCATGGGTGAAGAATCGGAAAGCGAAGTGTTAAACACAATATGTAAAGAAGCAAAAGTAGACGGTAAACTGACGGGAAAAAGCCTTACAAGGCTTTATGAGGCTTTTGGACAGCGTTTTGTGAAGGCTTTTGAAGCCCTCAAAGAGAACCGCGTTAAAAAATACACTTTCAAGCCCAGCGGAAGAGTTGTCTGGGTTGTTGTTGGCAAAGAACGCGACTACCTCATAATGCCAGACGCCGAATTCTGCACATGCGACGACTTCTATTTCCGAGTCTTAGACAGGAAAGTACACTTGTGCTATCATCTTATTGCACAGAAAATAGCCAAAATTTTAGGATGGTATGAACCCATGGAGGAACATGACGAACTGTATGAATCGTTAATGGAGGAGTGGAAAAAACTAACCCCTTAAATACTTAAATGTTAAAATTAGATGGGTGAAAACGAGGGGAACCTTGCCTATGGAAATAGGAGCATACTTTGAAACCCTTAAATACATACTGATGACGGCGACCTTTGTCGCTTTGGTGCTAATATTCCTATACATAGTTTACGGTAGAGAGGAAAAATAAAGCTGGCTTAAACACTTTTTTAGCCTCTTTTCCGCAGAATGAAAAACATTATGATGCTTAAAACTCCGAGAATAATCGCAAACAAAATAAGCCATTGGGCTTCTGGACCAGCACCGAAAACTATTGGGAAAAACCATATGAATATGACGCCTCCAAAGCTTGTGTTTTCGCCTCCATACAGCAGCGCGGAAGCCACCAAAAATATGGCGCCCAATAGTATTATGAAGAAGCCTACAAAGAACAATGTGAGAAATCTTTTAAACCATCGTGATTCTGTTTGTTCTCCGTTTTTTCCAATCATTGCAGATTCACCCATATAGCAGGTGTAATGTTATGAACAGTGCGAAAAGGATTATGGTTAGGGCTATCGAGAGCCACAGTACAGCCTTAACAGAATCTTTGTCGGTGCCGAAAACTATTGGGAAAGGCCCAATTATTAATGCTCCGCCGCCTCTGACTTTTCCGCTTTTCATGCTTGAAAGGAAGAGGAGTGCAAACGCGACGGCGACGATTATTATGCCCACTAAAATCATTGTTATGCCAAGACTGTAAAGGATGCTGGTGTTCAGTACTGAATCTGCCAAAGCCATCTTACGCTCAATTTACGTCTGAGCAACTGCGGGTTTTTAAGCGTTTTTAGATGGAGAAAGACGTGAAATAGACAATGAGGGCTGTTGCAAAAGTTGCCATGAAGGAAGGAATCACATACTTGTAGACTTTGCCTAGGGGGCTTTTGAAGTAGTCGGCTGTAAACGTGAAGCATAGGTGGGTTGGTGCGATAACGTATCCGAGATAAGCACTAATGTATAGCAGCGCCGCGGTTTTCGGTGAAAACGACGTTATAATGCCAGTTAAAATTGAGGCGCCTATGGCTATTGCTCCCGATGGAGAACCTGTTAGAAAGCCTAAAACCGCTGGGATAACTGTTAAAAGTATTATAATGTCCATGCTTCCATTTGCAACTAACGGTTTGAAAATTTCCGATATTCCTGCTGCTTTCATCACATTTCGAAGTAGAAAAGCGCCATAAACGGCAAGGGTTACTCCGTAAATTCCAAAACCCTTCAAGGGTGCTGCTAGCATTTTAAGGTTTAAACGTGAAATCACGATTAAAACCGCTAAGCCTACAAAGGTTGCTATTAACACATCGAAACCTTGCTGGGAAAACCCATAACCTAAAAGGTTCATGGAGATGGCTACAATTATTGTTGTTACGATGGGAGAGAACGCCAAGAGGAAATTCTTAAGCTCCGATGATGCTTCGTTTATTGTTTCGGATTTTTCCTCGTTTTTGGATGTTGAAACTTTCCAGAAGCCTATTAAATAGCCAGCAATCACCATAACTATGACTGTTGGAATTTGGAGCAGAATTATAGCGAAAAGCGTTGTTCCAGTTAGGGCTGCAGTTATTATGAGCACTTGGCTTAGAGGGTAAACTGGAAATATTGTGTGCCTAAACCAAAGGTTAACATAAGCCTTCTTTTCGGGCTTCAACTTTAGTTTTTCGGCTTCAGAATCCACTATGGGCGCTGACATGAGGGCGCCGCCAGCCACCGGCAAGAACCCCATTATAGCTGGAAGCACGCTTAAAACGATTTTTGGGTTTTTAACAAGTCTGCTTAGGCTTTCGCTTAGCTTAGTGATTTCTCCAGTTTCCTTGTAGAGTTGGCTGAGCCACATTATTCCAAAGGTTGCTAGGATAACCGAAATTGCAAGCAGTCCATCCGACTGTGAAGGGTCAACTGTTGTGTAAGCTATGCTTGGAATGCTCCGCCAGTCAAGCGCCAACAAAGCCAAAAGTAGGGCTGTTGCGTTTAATGTTATCCCTAAATTCACCCGTTTATAAAGCATTAAACCAAGAAAACAGAAAGAAACCACCACTGCAGTTAATGGGTCCAACAGCCCCAAGTTTTAGGCATCCTTCTGCATGTCAATTGGAAAACCAAAATATACAGTCTCGCTCTTAATTCTTTCCATTCCAAAACGGCAATATGGTGCAATCCCATGAAAGGAAAAGTTTTCATTTCGGGCCCCATTCAAGGCATGGAAACAAAACAATCCTACCGAGAAACCATAAAGCGCATCTGCATCCGTTGCGGCTACGAGCCCGTGGACCCATGGCAACGTGAAAAAATATTGTATAGGGGAACAGAGCCGGGTTGGTGGATGAAGGTTCCAGCGGCCGAGTTCATAAGGCGGGATTTAGAAGACATAGAGAAATGTGATGTTCTCGTTGCTTATTTGCCGCGGCTTTCAGCGGGAACATGCATGGAGCTTTTTTACGCTAAAATGAAAGGCAAAAAGACCATAAGCATATGCCAACTCAAAAGCCCAAGTCCATGGATAGTGACGCATTCAGATATAATCATAAAAGGGATTAAGGAACTTGAGGAGGCGCTTAAAAAGCAAAGTGAGAAAAAGATGGTTATTGGCGTTTGAACTGCTTTTTAATGAACACTGTAATTGTTGTAGCAATTGCCAAAACCACCATAAGGGTTGACGCTGCAAATTCCGGAATTACCACACCGCTAAAAGTCAGGGACAATTCAGTGACAGGTGTGCGGTCTCCTCCAAAAAAGAAAATTCCTTGTAGCTGTGTAGACGGTATTTGTAACTCAATGTACCAGCCCCTAAGTGGCGGTGTCGCTTGGTCCGGTCTGCAGGAAACAAATGTAACAGTTGTGTCTGAGGTTATGTCTAGCATCACAATTGACATGTATATCGGATAGATATATCCAGGCATTGATGTAAGCGAATAATTTGACGGTGCAAGCGATTCCACATTAAGCAAGTCTAAAATGTCTATTGTGTGTTCACCCGTGCCTTCCGTAATGCTGGTATAGTACATCACTCCCACGGCGTAGGTCCAATTGAAGCCTCACTTTCTTTTTGAGCCATTATGCCAGTGTAAGCGTCTGTCTCATTTGTCATTGGAATAAATGTTAGGGAAAAACCACCTAAATCTGAAGCTAGGCAATCTTGCATTAGCCATTTCGTATACTGCGTTAGGTTTGCCACACCAACTCCGGCGTAGGTTACGTTTACATAGCCGTTGCTCGTGTATGTGGAGTTATGACCAAAATTGGTGCCAAAAACTGTGTTAAGCTGATTCGTTAAGGTGTTGGCGATGCTCTCTGCGTTGTTCTCGCTTGTATCGTTGAAGATGTAAAACAAAAATGAATCAGCCGTTGAAAAACAACCATAATTTTGGTCATATTTTCCCACTCAGTAGCGTTCATGTTTATTTCGGCTGGAAAATGCACAAGCTCAGTGTTGTTGGACACCACCACACTAGCGACTGACACGCTGGCTGTTGTGCAATTGACATTAACCATGACCATTTCCACAAACTCGGATTCCTCTGGAAGAGGTTGAGCTAAACCAACCTTGACACCGGCCATAGTTGCAGCTGTCACTAACAAAGCTGCCACAAAAACAGTTATATGTAGCCTCATTTTCCACCCTAGAAATATATGATGCGAAAGTTTCTAGTATAAATGACTTACGTTTGCTTGAAGCCGTTTACTAAACTTTTACGGCAACCCTAAGCCTTGCTGACCTAGCTCTTGGGTTTTTTGCATTTTCCTCTCTTGAAGGTCTAACTGGCTTTTTTGTCAAAATTTCCAAGGCACCTTCTTTTGCTTTTGCCTTTAGAAAGTTTTTGACGATTCTGTCTTCCAGCGAGTGGAAGGCTATTACTGCCATTTTTCCTCCGCTGCAGAGTATGTCAAGAGCTTGGGGCAAAGCCCTCTCCAAGTTTTCCAATTCATTGTTAACGGCTATTCTCAAGGCTTGAAAGGTTTTTGTGGCAAAATGAATTCTTCTACGATGATACCATGGGGGTGTAGCTCTCTCAACAGCCACCACCAAATCCACAGTGGTCTTTAACGGTCTGGATTTCACAATTTCTATGGCTATCCGCCTTGCAAAACGCTCCTCGCCATAAACCCTCAAAACACGCTCAATATCCTTTACGCTCCAAGTGTTAACTATGGCTTCAGCTGTTAAAGCGTTTGTCTGCGGATTATACCTCATGTCAAGAGGCTCATTTCTCCAGAAAGAAAAACCCCGACCGCTTGCCTCCAAATGCCAGCTTGACAATCCCAAGTCGAACAGTACGCCGGAAACTCCATCAAAACCGTGTTTCTTAGCAATTGCCTCCAAATTGGCGAAACTATCACAAGCAAGGACTAGGCGTTTATCGAAATCTGTTCCTTGCACATCGCGCTTAAGGCTTTCTATGATTTCCCAATCACAGTCAATGCCTAAAACCCTCCCTTTTGGCTTGTTCAACTCTAAAATCGCTAAGGTATGGCCGCCAAAACCGACGGTGCAGTCGACAAAATCTTCGTCGGGTTTGGGGTTGAGGAAACGGATAACTTCCCTTTTCATGACAGGCAAATGCAATACTGGGCGCTCCTAGTATGCTTTATAACCAATCAAGGGATATTTGAATCATTAAACTTTGCTCAATCTGTTTCGAATTTTAGGCAAGACATATGAAAGCGTAAAACCGACGAAAATCAAAACAGTGATGAACGCTGTTAACGCCGCTAACAATAGGCTGCCCGTTGAAAAGTATCCGTAGACTATTGTTCCAATTGCTCCGAGCAGCAAAATCGCTTCTTTGGCTTTTTTCAGTTGGTGGTCGGTTCTAACACACCATGTTAGTGCCCCGGAGATGCTTGCAAGAGTTAAGGCTATGCCTAAAAATCCAATGCCAAAATTGCCTAAAACAAACCCCACTGTAGATAATATGAGCCCCGTAATTGCTAGGGCAGCCCATGCTGGCAAATTCACCGACGGCAACTCAGATCACACAATAGAATTATTTCCTTGAGACGGTAAAAGTTTTCGTTTGTTCTGGGAGACGAAGCGTGTTTCCTTTGCTTGTTGAGGAAAGGTTATTTATTGCTTTTTAAGTTTAGACTGACAAGTCGTGATAGCCTTGCGAAGGGTTTGGCGTTTCACCTACATTTTTCTAATCGTTTTGGCAGTTGCCATACTTTGGACCTTAACTATTCGGGGTTTTCTGCCCGAAGAGCTTCGCCAAGCCTATTTGGTTTATTTTAACATTGTTCGAGCGATAACCGCCATAATGCTTGGTGTTCTCATCATCGAGTTGGTAGCCTCGCTTGTTACTGTGAGGCTTAAACATTTGGGCAGAGGCGTCTATCTTGTGCGAAACGTTGTGGTTGTGATGGGCTACATGATGGTAGGCTTGATAGTGCTAGCCCTTTTTGAGGTTACAGGCGTAAGCGCTGTTGCCGGCGCCACGTTTTCCGGCCTCCTGATCGGTTTAGGTTTACAGCCCGTTTTAGCTAACCTTTTCGCCGGCTTAATCATTCTTGGAACAGGCTTCCTCAAGCCAGGAGCCAACGTTAAAATTTCTGGCGATTTGCCCCTTTCGCCTTTAGCTTTTCCAGCCTACAAAATGTTCAGCCGCGACGAGTTTATGCCAACCCTAAGGGGCATCGTGGTCGAAGTGGGATTAATGCACACAAAGATTTTGTCAGACAGCGGTGAACTCGTGAAAATTCCCAACAATATCGCTTTTTCCAACAGCGTTGTTATGGAGGAGAAGGAAGAACCAAAAACAGTGCGAGTCCGATACGAGTTTCCCGTCCAACTCGACCCAGACACAGTGCTTGAAAGGATTCGAGAAGAGCTGGATAAAAACAACATCAGCGACTACAAAGTTTACCTCGAAGAACAAAGCGACAAAAACTATTACATAGTGCTTTTGGTGGCAACTTCGCCGCCCAACACAAAAGTCAGAGAATTCCGGTCAGAACTACTGAAACACATAATCAAAGTTCACAGAATGCTTATTCAACAGCCACAATCCGCCTAGAAAGCTTGAACGAAATTGAACAATGTTTGATGGTGCGGCCGCCGGGATTCGAACCCGGGATCGCAGGCTTGGAAGGCTTCCACCGCTGTTATGGCGGCTGTGTCCTAACCAGACTAGACGACGGCCGCGTTTTAGCCTATAATCTATTGATGGGGTAAAATAAATTTCTTTATTCCCTTTGCGGTTTGAACACTCTCTTTTCATGGGCTGATTTTGGTTTGAAGCTTCCGCGAAGCTTTGGCTGCGCGGTTCGCATCCTCTCTATGTTCTTTAATCTAGCGGAAAGCTTCGCCATTTTCGTTTTTGAAGGTTTCCGTCTTCTCATAATCCTTGACGGAGGCGGCGTGAAAGGCTTTTGTGGTGGCAAGCTTTCCCTTTTCTTTTTGAGGCTTGGTTTTTGTAAGCTTTTCATTTTCTGGAAAACCACATAACCCTCTTTTAGGTTTACTTCGCTGGTTTCCCATCCTGCATCAAGCCAAGCCTTTGCATGCGCGTTTTCGGGCGAGTTTTCCCACCATTTTTCTGAACGGTAAGCGTTTATGGGCAGATTGTCTCCTATTATGCCGTCTATTTGGGCGAGAGAAAGTCTAACAGAGTTTGTGAAGGCGGCTCTAAACCGTAAATAACTTGTAAACGCTTCATATTTTCCTTTACGCGTTGGAGAAACCGTTTTTCTCGCGCAGTTTAGGCATAGCAGCCGTCTAGTGTCGCCTGTGGCAACGTCTGGAACCATGCAGTCGACGCAGAACAGTTTGCCGCATCTGAAGCATCGCCTAAGATAACTGTAGGGGAAAACTCTTCCGCAAAGATTGCATTCATCTTTGAAGGGCATAAAACCCCTTCTAGGCTTAGAGCCAAATAAACTTCGATTGGCAGCCTATTTAGCCTAACGGTGTTCGGAATCTGCAATAACTTTTATAGCTGGCTGTTGCCTGCGTCAAATCGTGGGTTTGATGCTTTTCAGCGAATACCTCCATGAAAAGGCTGAGGAGTCAAGGCACAACGAGACAATAGGCTACCTAATAACCATAATAGGCTCAGTGTTTTTCGTCGGCGGGCTCCTTGAAACCGTTATAATGGTTGAAAACCCCGAATGGTTTCTAATAATTCCTTACCATTTAACGCCCCATCCCTACAGCCTTTTAGGCTTATCCCTAACAGTGGTCGGCATAGTCCTCCTAATTTTAGGCATAATCCTAAGCTTTCACTACGCAAGAGAAAGGTCATGGTACATGAAACAACTTCAGAAGGCACACACAGTCGAAGAATTGAAACTTAAAAAAGGCGTGGGGGAAAGCGAAGGCTAACCTTTGACAACGGCCAATGGCACAAGCCTAGCGACCTTTGTGGCTATTCCAACCTTATGGCTGACATCCGCCACCATATCCACGTTTTTATATGCAGGGTCTGCCTCCTCCGCCAACACAACAGCACTTGCAGCCCTAACGGCTATTCCCCGCTGCTCCAAGCTTCGTCTTACGTCTCCTCCTAAAAACCTTCGCTTTGCAGCCGCTCTACTCAGCATTCTACCTGCCCCATGGGCTGTTGAGCCGAAGCTTAACTCCATGGCTTTCTCTGTGCCCACCAAAACCCATGAGCTTGTTCCCATGCTTCCGGGAGTTATTACAGGCTGTCCCGTGCTTCTGTAGTCTGCTGGAATTTCTGGGTGCTCCGGAGGAAAAGCCCTTGTGGCGCCTTTTCTGTGAACCCAAACCTTTCTTTTTTCGCCGTTAACCTTATGCAGCTCTATTTTTGCAATGTTGTGAGCTACATCATAAACAAGGTTTAACCCAAACTTTTCTGGGTCTTGTTTGAAGACTTGCTGGAAGCTTTGCCTAACCCAGTGCATTATGGTTTGGCGGTTGGCGAAGGCATAGTTAACAGCGCAAGCCATAGCCTCATAATAATCGTGAGCCTCGTTACTGTTTCCAGGCGCACATGCAAGTTCTCTGTCTGGCAAGGCGATTTTGTATTTGTGGACAGCCCTTTCCATAACCCGCAAATAGTCTGAACAGATTTGATGACCGAAACCTCTGGAGCCGCAGTGAATCATAACTGTTACTTGTCCCTCATGTTCTATTCCAAAGGCTTTCGCTGTTTTCTCATCGTAGATTTTGTCAACTTTCTGGATTTCCAAAAAGTGGTTTCCAGAGCCCAAAGTGCCTATTTGGGTTAATCCGCGGTTTTTGGCGGTTGTTGAAACTTTGTCTGGGTTAGCGTTTTTCATACATCCACGTTCTTCACAGTGTTCAGCGTCTTCGTCCCATCCTAAACCTTGGTCAATAACCCATTGGACGCCTTCCATGGCAAGCCTATCCAAATCGTGAACTGTCACTTTGAAGTCTTTTCGGCGGCTTCCCAAACCGCATGGAACATTCTCAAATATCGCGTTTGTCAACTGGACAAGTTTTGGCTTAATATCTTGCTCTGAAAGGTTTGTGGTTAATAGGCGAACACCACAGTTTATGTCATAACCCACTCCACCAGGGCTTATTACGCCTTCGTCGTAGTCTGTTGCCGCAACTCCGCCTATTGGAAAACCGTAACCTTCATGGCCGTCTGGCAACGTTATGGCATATTTGTATATGCCTTGTAAGTGGGCAACGTTGGCGCATTGTTCAAGGGTTCTATCTATCTGCATTTTCTCCAATAATTCCTTGTTGGCAAAAATAATTCCTGGAACCCGCATGCCAGGCTTATACCTTGGAATACGCCAAGTATAATCATCCACCCTTTCCAGAGGGACTTTCTCTGATGGGGGACGCCCTTCTCCTTCTTCGCCCATAGTTTTCACCTAAACCCACTAGAGCACGCGCCTTAATATAAAGAATTTTGGCGTATACACCAATAAATATGGTTTATCCGAAATTTTTCACGTAATCAAAAACGCCTCGCACACTTTCTCCAAGCACTGTTTCCCCTAGAACCTTATGTTCCTTAATGTATTCTCTAGCCTTTTTAATAGCCTCATCGATTTCAGTGATTTTTCGGCTTGTCCACTCCAAGCCTTCCCCCATTTTTAATGCTTGTTTTGCAATGTTAGCCCAAAGGTTAAGCTGCCTAGCGTATGCTTGCAGTTTTTCCACAGCATTATTTGCTTTGCCAAAATGCGTGTAATATAAGACTGAGGGCTTCAGTCTTGCCAACTTTTCTAAAGATTCCAATGCAATGTCTAGGCGGAAGGGTGAAGGTGTCGTAGGAACAATAACATCCATTTCGTTTAAGTAAATTCCAGCCGCATCGCCCGTGAAAATGCCGTTGCTTGACGATTCATAATAGCTTAAATGGTGAGAAGCGTGTCCAAGCGTTTCCACAACCCTAAGCGCAACGCCGTCTCCAACATCAAACACCATGCCATCCGAAGCAGCTATAATCCTCTCCGTAGGAACTGGTTCAGGCTCACCATAAATTTCAGCTATTCTGCCGAGAACCATCCTTGATTGTTGCCAAAGCTTTTCAGGATTTGCGAGGTAAGGCGCGCCTCTCTGATGGACTATGACCTTAGCTTTTGGAAGAAACTTTACCAGTTTTCCAGCGCCGCCGCCATGGTCCAAGTGAACATGGGAAATGGCTATATACGAGACATCTTCAGGTTTCACGTCTAACTCTTTTAAACCGCGGATAAGGTTCTCAACCGATGATGCCGGACCAGTCTCAACTATGGCTACGCTTTCTCCCTTCAAAACATAGGCTGCGACAAAATTCCTTAAACCAGCCACTTCAACGTCAATCATGTAAATTTGCTTTCCAACCTCTGTTATGCTCACGTTTTTCATCAGTCTTTTCCAGCCAGTTTTGTTAGGTTGCTGTTAAACGCTTTAAACATTGTGCGCTAAAACTTTAAAACTGGTTGGGCTTCCCTATTCTTGTGGCTTGTATGCTTCTCAGAATTGTTAGAAACTTAACTCCTGAAGAGGTGGAGGAGAAAATTAAAAGCTTTGAAAAGGCGTTTGGGATGAGCTTTGATAAGTTTGAGAGGCTTTTCCTTAAAAAGAGGCTTAACGCAAAATCCAGCAAAGCCTTTTTCGAGTGGGCTGAACTCATAGACAGTTATAAAGGTTATCTTGAAGAAGGCACATTAGACTACACTGTTGAGGAGATAAAGGACCTTAAATCAGAACATGTAGCCATGCTTACGCCGAAAAGAATTGAACTTTTATATCAACTGGCAGCTTCAAGAGTGGAATCGATAAATGATTTATCTAAAAAATTGAGACGAAACGTGAAGAACATTTACCAAGATTTACAGGTACTGAGAAAAATAGGCTTTGTTAAATTGAATAAACGGAAGGGGAAAGCCATAGTTCCAGAAACGCTTGTCAAAGAAATATCTTTCATCATTCGCTAATACGAGAATACTGCAGAGCAAATACTTAATTACTAATGCACTACATCAAAATCTCTCACAAACACTCTGACAAAGGTAGTGGGACATGGTTAACCTAATAATCTTCGGCGCACCCGGGTCTGGAAAGGGAACATACGCTTCTAGATTAAAGGAAAAGCTTAACGTGGAAGTTATTGCAACTGGAGACATTTTCAGGGAGATGATGAAGGCTGATATTCCGCTGGGGAGAAAAGTGAAGGATTATGTGGAGAAAGGACTTCTCGTTCCAGACGCTATTACTTTGGAGGTTCTGAAGCAAAGTTTGGCTAAAATCCCTAAAGAAAAAGGTTTCATTCTTGACGGTTATCCAAGGACAATAGAGCAGGCTAAAGCCCTAGATGGAATAGCGAAAATAGACGCCATAATCCACTTAACAGTGCCCGACTGGATAATTATTGAGCGCTTATCCTCGCGGCGGATATGCAAAAACTGCGGCGCCATCTACAACTTGCTCTATTTGAAACCCAAAAACGACATGATATGCGACAAATGCGGCGGACAACTATACCAACGCTCAGATGACACACCAGAGGTTATCAAAAAACGCATAGAGGTTTACGAGAAACAGACGCAACCCCTTTTGCAGTATTATATGGCAAGGGGTGTTCCTTTTGTGGAGGCTAAATGTGAAAAACTTGAGACGCCGCCGGAGGCTATTGTTGAAGAGATACTGAAGGGCTTGAAAAGGCTGAATCTCGCTTAAATGTCAAGAATGAATTTCACAGTGGTTTTGGTTGGTTCTTTAATTATTTCCATTTGGTGATATGTAACGGCTTTAACACCGACCTTTTGAACATGTTTTTCCGGGTTGAACTTTTCACCCCATATTCTTGCTTTCAATTTGAATTCGTTAGCGGTTTTGGTTAGCTCAAAGATTTCAAATTTTGAATAGAGCATTTCATTTATCTCTGATTTGACGAGAAGCGCTTCAAGCCAACTGTAAAGCAAGGCTTGCTCGTCTTCGGCTGCAACCTCAACGTGGTCTTCAAATTCTGGAGCGACTTTTCCTATATCTGTCATAACCTCAAACATTGCGGCTGCAGCGTTTTCAAAGGCTTCAGCTAAATTTTTTCCATAGGCAGCTATATACGCGTCTGCTGTGTGCTCTAGAAAACGGTAGCCCTTTTCGCCAGTCATAATTTCGTCTTTTAAATCATAAAACAAACTTATTTTAAACCGTTTTGCCGCTCTTTCCATAAATGTTAAAGGGTTGATTCAAAGACTATGCATAAGCTGCTTACAGTGGGGTTAAAGGGATGATAAACAAGGCGGTTGCTTTTACTCTTTTAGTGTATTTTGCTGTTGCTTTGGTAATACTGTTAAGCGGATGGTCTCCTCTTGGAGGAAGCGATATTCCAATATTTCTTTCAATCTTATCATTGGTTCCTCTCTACTTGTGGCAGAGAAGCCACCAGAAGAAGACGGAGCTTTCAAAGGAAATCAACGGAAGACCTAAGGGCTTGGTTATTTTCTGGGTTTTTTCGCTTTTCTCTTTAGCCTTGTCAGTGCGCATTCCCTCTGTTTTGTTGTTTAATATGCCATATGAGAAGGCTCCATTAATCTACCTTTTAATATTAACCATAATCCTTGCTGAAAGAACAGATGTTTCAGCTTTCGGCTTTAAAACACAAAAAACAGTAAAAGCGCTTCTTTATGGAATAGCCTTCTACACGATTCTCGGCGGAACAGCCATATTCCTCTTTTATCTCTTAATTCACGTCTTCACTAATCTAACGCCAATATTATCCTTTGACATTCCATCCTTTCTCCTATCCATGCCTTTTCAAACTTTGCTCGTAGGCATAAGCGAAGAAGGACTTTTTAGAGGATATATTCAAACACACCTCCAAAAATTCTACACTTACAAGGCTGTTTTTATTCAAGCCATTTTGTTTGGATTTTGGCACTTTGTTTGGATCATTTCGCCATTTGACCCGTCTGCCATGGCTCAGTATATGGCAACCACTTTTTTCATAGGCTTGTTGTTTGGCTATTTTTACAGTAAAGCCAAAAACCTGGTTCCATTAATTTTGGCTCATGGGCTTTGGAATAGTGTTTCAATGGGAATAATAGAAAATACTGCAGCAGTGGATTTGCTTAAGCAAACACCGCTTTTAAATCAAATTTTGGTATGGTTTTTGCCGTATGCCATAGCGATTATGGTGGCTTTTCTATTCATAAAATGTTTAGTTAGGGAAATTTAATGCTCACTAAGCGCCAATAAAGTTTCAACAGCCCACCTCACGAATTTGGTGCATTTTTCTTCAAACACATTCGCTTTGCGGGCTTCCTCCAACTCTTTAGGGTCGGAGAGGTCGTATCCAATCAGTTCTCGACATAAGACGCTTCCATTCTGCTTTTCGAACCATCTGTAAAATTTTTGGGCAATTTCGTAGGCTTTTAATCGCTTCTCCAATGATGGTTCATTGGTTCCATACCTAATTCCTAAAGCCATAACGCCACCAGTTAGGGCTCCACAAACAGAGCCACATCTTCCTATTCCTCCACCAAAAGCTGTAGCAATTTTTGGGATAAGCTCGTTTTCGCCGTTCCAATATTCAAAAATAGTCAATAAGACACTTTGGGCACAGTTATAGCCTTCGATGAAACGTTTTGCTGCCATTTCACAAAGCAAACTTTTCTCGTGCATAATATCCCATGCATGCTTGACTTAGTTTAAGGGGAAACTTGAGAAGGTGTTAGAAGTGTTTTGGAATTTTTTGAAGACTTGCAACTGTTAGTTTTACGGCGTATTCTGCATCTTTCAAGCTGAGTAGGGATGCGGGACTGTGGATGTAACGGGTGGGCACTGATATAACACCGCTTGGAACCCCCTCTCTTGTTAAGGATATGCGGGCAGCGTCTGTTGAGCCCGGCAACCCCGCCTCAAGCTGGTAGGGGATTTTGTTTTCTTCAGCCGCCTCCACCAATAGCCGTAAAACTTTTGGATGTGTAATCAAACCCATGTCAGCAACTTCTATTGATGGACCTTTCTTAAGCTTTATCGGTGCTTCAACTTCCTTTACTCCAGGCACGTCGCCTGCAACTGTTACGTCTAAGGCTATGCCCACGTCTGGGTATATGCCGAAGGCTGCGGTGGTTGCCCCTCTTAACCCCACTTCTTCCTGCACTGTTCCAACGGCGTAAACTGTGCATTCTGTTTTCTTCAATTGCTTTATTGCCTCAATCATGACGGCGCAGCCCACACGGTCGTCGAAGGCTTTTCCAATGACTATGTCGTTTCCTATTCTGGCGAATTTTATGTCGAAGCTTGCTGGGTCTCCGATTTTTACGCCCATCTTTTTGGCTTCTTCTTGGCTTTCTGCGCCGATGTCTATGAAAAGTTCGTCGTAGGTCATGACTTTTTTGCGTTCCTCCTCCTTTTGTATGTGGGGCGGTTTAGAACCGATTATCCCGTGTAAGGGACCTTTTTCCGTGTGCACTATAACCTTTTGCGCCAACAGTATGCGGTCGTCTATTCCGCCAATTTTTGTGAATTGGAGGAAGCCTTCCTTAGAGATTGTTTTCACGAAAAGCCCTATCTCGTCCATATGGGCTGCCAGCATAACTTTCGGCGCGTTTTTCTCACCCTTTTTAATGCCTATAACGTTTCCAAGCTTGTCTTCTTTAACTTCGTCCACGTACGGTTTCAACATATCCTTCATAAGTGTTCTAACTTCTTCCTCCCTTCCAGCCACTCCACAAGCATTTGAAAGTTTTTCCAAAGTCTCTGCAAGTGTCACATTTTTCCTCCTTTAAGAGTGAGTTGGAATTCTAAAACTTTATATTAAACAGTTGTGGTTTGATAGGTGAATTTATCTCCGCATAACTAAGGCTAGTGGCATAGCCAGAAGATACTTTGTAATGAACGGTTTTGACGGCGCCATGACCATTTTCGGCATAGTTTTAGGATCGTGGATAGCGGGCGTTTCAAAACCAGAAGTTATTCTGCTAGCCGGCATGGGCGCTTGTCTAGCCATGGGGGTTTCAGGCTTTTTCGGCGCCCTTATGGCTGAAAGAGCTGAAAGAGAACGCCATTTAAAAGACATGGAAAAGTCGACCAACAACCGCGTAGATCCAATACAGTATGAGGCAGCACGCTTCGTCACCTTCTATGTAGCCCTAATAGATGGGTTGTCTCCAGCTTTAACCGCGGTTATTTCCCTAACCCCATTCATCCTAACATCATTAAAGCTGATTTCTATGGTAACCGCCTATATATTCTCGCTGGCTCTTTGCCTAAGCACCCTCTTCCTGCTTGGCATATACCTAGGCAAAGTTGCAAAAGAAAACGGTTGGCTTTACGGCATAGCGATGATCGCCGTCGGCGCATTAACAGCAATAATAATACTCCTAATCCAACTGTTTTTAGGAGCATAAACGTCAAGAAACCCACACGCAAAATTTATTTGCAGTTGAAGGCTACCTTTCAAGGCTTTAAACGAGGCTGAAAGTTTGCGGAAAACACAGAAAGTTGCCTTAACCGCAGTGTTCGCGGCGCTACATGCTGTGCTTTATTTTATCTCGTTTGGTTTATGGCGGAATTGGGGAATATACTTAGAATCCATTGAGGGGGCAATTCTTGGTCCAAAAATTGGATTTACAGCGGCATTAATTGGCTCTTTAGTTGCGCGGATGATTAAGCCAGATGCTTTTTGGATGTTCGGCATAATCGCAGAACCCATAAGCGTCTTAGCCGCTGGCTTGTTGGCTCAAGCAAAATGGAAGCCGGTGTTGGGACTATATGCCATAACTTTGCTGGCTTATTTCCTACATCCTTACGGGCAAAGCCTTCCATTATGGACGATCATCGACGTGTTAGTAGCTGTAATCCTTATCTATCCAGCGGCAAAAATTGGCGGAACACTGTACGCCGTAGACTTTAAACGTTTACCCATCAAGCTGACGTTAATCTCCTTTGTCTGCATCGCCACAGACTCGCTTATGAGAATATTTTTGCTTATCCCATGTGGACTACATGCCTTATTTTTCGAAACTTTTGACCAACTATGTGCTGTTTTTGTCGGAGCCGCTGTTTACTCATATATCGAAGACTTAATCGTTGTGATTGTTTCGCTCTTCGCTGGAGTGCCCTTGCTTTTATCATTATTTAAGTTCGGGGTTTTGAAAAGAGAAAAAAGTGTTGAAAGCTAAACATACTATTGCTGGGTTGACTGTTGTTGTGGCGTGGGTTGCTGTCTCTTAAGTTCTAAATATTCCGTCAGCAGTAAAACGCCCTCGATTATGAGGAATATGCCCAATATGATTCCGACAAGGTATGGTATAGCTATTACAAGGATGCCGAAGACAATGCATAAAATAGCTAGCACTGGTTTTGATACTGTTACACCGATTTTCTTTAAACCTTTCTCAACAACCTCTGTCAAACCTACCTCACTCTCCAACTTGTAATTCATTGATAGATCATTCATTATTTCGATATATAAGCTGTTCTAGCAGCATTATCTATATGATCTATAAAAATATATATTTGTGTTTTCTCGTTAATGTTTTAATGGTGTAGCAATTATGGAACAGCGTAAAATAATGTCTCTTGGTCGTTCTTCGCTGGTTATTTCTCTTCCAAAATATTGGACAGAGCTGAATGAGCTTAAACAGGGGGATGTTGTCTCTATAGCCATTAACCGAGATCGTTCTCTTGTAGTTTTTCCAGGTGCTAGAAAGGAACGAGAACCAGCTAAGATAACTCTTCACGTTGAATCGGAAAAAGATATCGCCTTTATCATTCGCAGCATAATTGCGTGCTACTTGAACGGTTACTCCCACATTAGATTGGTTTCAGATAAATTTTTTACCGTGCCACAACAGAAGGCCATCCGCCGCATAGTGCAGATGCTTTACATGCGAATAATGGATGCAGACACCAAAGAAATGCATATCGCAACCCTCATAGATGAGTCCAAAGCCTCAATTGAAACTGGAATCAACAGAATGTATAAGATATCAAGCTCCATGTGTCGAGACGCCTTTACGGCTTTAAAAAGTCTAGACGCCGCCCTTGCAAAATCCGTTTACATGATTGACGATGAAGTAGACCATTTCTCTTTCTTTCTGCTGAGGCTTGTGCGAAGGGCATTTGTTGACCCATCATTAGCTAATCAGCTTGCCGTGGAACCCGTCGACTGTCTAGATTATCAAACCCTTATTCACCGTATAGAACAAGTTTCCGATCAAGCTGCGAATGTGGCTAAACACATAATTATGATGGAAGGAGGAAAAAAGAAAGTTTCAAAGCCTCTATTAGAGAAAATGTATTATGCCGGATGCGATGCTTTAGCTCTCTACGACAACGCAGTAAACGCCCTATTCGCAAAAGACGTGAAAAGCTCAAACGAAGTTATTGAAAATCAGGCTAAAATAGAGAAATTAGACCGGGAGATAGCGTCCCTAGCCTTTTTGAGGGAGAAAGACACTGAAGTTATTTGTGCTTGTTGCTCCATAAGGGACAGCATTCAACGTATAGCAGAGTATGCCACGGACATCGCAGAGATCACTATTAACCAATCTTTTAAGTCCTCTTCCTAGCTTGTTAAGGGTTTTTCCGTTCCTTTGGAGGATAGCCTACGGTTACAGAGAGTTTAGCAGCTGATATTTCGCCCTTAAGTATTTTCCTTGCCAACTCCATTGCATGGTTGTAATTGTAAACTGTGCCTTTGCCGTTTCTTCTTGCTTCCCTTAGGATTTCCCGTTCAAGTTTATACTTGAGTCTGCCGATAGTCAACGGACCTATGCCGAAAATTCCTGGAAGGAATTCCTTCATGTCGTCGTCAAGTTTCATTCCCTCCACTCCAAGGGGTGGAACAGCATTGACGTCGGCTATAACCTTGACAAGTTTAACCTCGCTTAACATGTCCTTAGTAATTAACCGCACACCAGCAACGGACGCGCAGAGAATAACATCCGCATTGTTTATGACTTCCATCTTCTTCTCTGGAGTGGGAGCAAAAACGCCTTCAACGTCCACTCCATAATTCTCGCGAAGCAGCGCGGACAACTTCGAAACATATTCATCTCCATCCTTCCTGTCAGGATTTGGACTCACAATCGCAACGCTGCATCCAAGTTTGGCTAAAAGGATTGCAGCAACCCTGCCAACAGCGCCTGTGCCGAAAACCGCCACTCGTTTATCCTTCAGATTTCCAAGTTTAGACTTGGCTAAAGCATCCTCAACTTTTGCCACCATGGCAGTAGCCGTTGTGTAAGCACCAGCCGGATCAATTATGGTGTTAGCTTGGAATGGTGGAAACATGGTTTCCCTTACAACCTTTAGGACTTCTTCAGCTTTCTCCATGTCTTTTCCGCCGATGAAGAAGCATGTGCGTTTAATTCCCTTCGGGTCTCTGGAGAAAATGGCGTCTTGCACTATTTTTTTGGCTTCCTCTGGGGTAACATTCTCGTAGGGCACCACCACGCTGAATCCGGCGTCGTAGGCCATGCAGATGTCGAAGGGGCTGGCTCTTTTCTCTGTGTCTAGGAAGAAGAGAATGTAAGGAGCTTCTTCAGAGGATGTTCTGACAACTGGTTTAACTTGAATTTGCATAGAGTTAAGCAAGTCCTCAAGCTCTGCCATAGGAGCCTTTTCCTTTGTGAACACCAACTTTTTTGTAGGATGAACTGTTTCCACGTCAACATCCACGGATTCTAGAAGCTTTTTAACTCCGCTAACATGCTCTGGACTGGAAATGTGTAGGCATGTCACTTCAGCCTTTTCCAGTTTTCTAGCGTTTTCAAGAATGCTCATGGCAATCCAGCTTTCCCTAACTGAAAACTTGGCTTCGCGTTCTATCTCTTCGATTTCCTGCTGCAAACATTGACCATAAGCTATCAAGTACTCTTTCTCTGGACTGTCGTCGGGCATTTCCTCTAAGGCTTTCACTATGCGGTCTCTTAGCTGTTTTTTCTCTTCAAGCAACGATGCCACATAACCCTTTGCATTTTCATCGATGTCTGCGGCGGAAAATGGAATCTTCCTTTTGCTGCTTATTTGGGCGAGAACATTTTCTTCGTTGAACTCTTTTGCTGAACGATTTCCCAATTCCTCTGTGATAAAGTCAGGCTTAACTTCGTCGACTAGTTTTTCAAAGAAGTTGCAGAAAGCGATTGACGGCTTAAACCTCGATGATAAAATGTTTTTAGGTGTATGATTGTTTGTGGGCTCCACTATCCAAAAAGGTTCACTGTACTCTTTCTCAACCATTATGACCTTTAATGTTTTTCCTTCCAATGGTGTTATTTCAAGCGCTTTCATTTTTGTTTCACCTGATAGCGAATAAGGAGGCGGAAAATATATACTTATTCGAAATACCATATATATGTATTAATAACGTATATACAAAAGCTGCTTTTAAAACTCGCTAAAATCCGAGGATTTTAGCCATTCTTGTAATTTTCCTCATCAAAAGTGGGAGGCAACATCAGCTTCTCCTTAAATTTCAATTTTCCCTCTTTAGAGTGGGGTCTCCTAACAAGAGTGTCTGCATACTTTTCGATTTCCCTCGCTTCTTCGGCAAGGTTGGCTGCAACCTGTGCAATTTCATGTGCACACGCCACTAGCGGAATATACTTCTCTTTATCCTTTTCCATGAAACAAGCCCGCGTGTTTATTTCAGCAATCTTTTTTGTTAATTCGTAGGCTGCCATAGCCTTCGCCAAAGCGTAAGGATTCCTAAAATCAGAACCATCCCTAATGCTGTCGGTGTCTATGATTAGCCTAGGCAACTCAAAGGTTAAATTTTCCTTAAAACAGTGGATAATCTTGTCAATTTCTTGGTAAATCATTCTGTAAACGCCTGTAATTGCCAGCACCTTTATTATATTCGAGTTAAAAACTGCCATTTCTGTGGGGTCTAAAAACTCCTTTCTTGCTCCTATGAGAGGGTCTCCCATAACAATAATGTAGCCAAAGCCTTGCGTTTCAAACTCCTCTTTAAGGCGCTTACCTGGAGCATCAGAAATAAACATGCTTGGAATTTTCTTTTCCAAAAGTATTTCCCTAGCCCTTTTCGGTCCCTGAACCGCTGGATTTGGCGAAATAAATATTATGAAGTCTGGGTTGAAATCGAAAATTTTCGGTAGAGCTTCTTCCACTTCTTCAGCAAGCATTTTCGCCCCAGTTGTTACAGTTCTGACGCTTATGTCTTCCCTGTCAGCCAACTCGTCGAAAAGCAGTTCAAGCAGAGGGGCGGTTCCAATATTGCCGCACTTAAAGATGCCAATCTTAGCCTTTTTCAAGGAACGCACCTTAACGTTAGGCTAAAAGCCATATTTAGAAAACATTGTTTATAAGTATTTCAGAGCAAAAACCAACATTTTAATAAGAGCCTCACTCATCCTCTATTTTGCCTATGCTTTTCCATCAGAGGCTTTAACGATGCTGTTAGGACGAAAATTATTTGCATTAATTGTATTGAAAGTTTGCGAAAATGTCATAAATTTAATACTTTATATAACAATACTATTTTATAGAGTGGAAATGTCCGCGCAAGATGAAGTAAGTAGAATTGCATTCGTGTTTGAGGCTATTGGCAATCCAGTGCGTTTCAGAATTTTAACTTTAGTTAGTGAAACTGAAAGGCCTCTTCACATAAAGGCTGTGGCTAAAATCTTAAAAATGGACTATGGGACAGTTTACCGCCACGTAAAAATCCTCAAAAAGAGCGGTCTTCTGGAAATATATGAGGTGGGACGATCAAGGGTGCTTCGTTCTAAAAATGCTGAAGTTATAAGACAAATGGTTGAATTAGCAAAAACAATATAACAAAAATATAAATTAATTTGCAATTTATAAAAATTATATTTAAGAAAAACTTAAATTATCTTCCGTAACGAAATATACTATATGCTTCAGAAACTTCGTCCTAAAAAAATGGGAACACGTGAAATTGCAGTCTCCAGTTTATTGGGCGGTATTTCTGCCTTATGGGAAATTATTCCGGGGCCGCCTTTTGATATTGCATTTCCGCTTTATCCCAAGATTTCATGGGATATCACTGGAATACCAATGGTTATTGCGCTGCTTCTTTATGGGCCTTTATGCGCTGTCTACACGTGTTTTGTTGGCACTTCGATAATTTTCTTTAGAGGCAACATTTCGGGTGGAACGTTTAAATTGCTCGCTGAACTTGCGACTATAATCGGCTACGCCATATTTAGAAGGAATTTCATTGTAGATACCGTTAAGGCAACTGCGTCAAGAGTTGTTGTGATGACGATTGCGAATTATTATCTGCTGCAATTTTTTTATAGCATGTCTTCCCAAGTTGCAGCCGGGCTTTTGTTGCCTATAGCCATCTTTAATGTTTCGCAAGCATTGATCAACATAATACCCGCATATGCTTTGTATACCAGGGTGACTCGGCAAAAGATAAAATAACAACGTTCTAACAATTCCATTTTAGGTTGTCACGAATTTAGACTTGTCGTTTCTTTATTGAAAGTTTTTTCAGCAAATTTGAGGCGTTTGGCTCTTCGTTTGCATCTCTAACCGTAATGGCTCCAGTCTTTTCTGCCACTGAAAAAAGTTCCTCACCCTTCTCTGTCCGTAGGATTGCAAGCGTCCAACCTTCCAGTCCCAGTCCACCTACAGAGATGTCTGCCAACTCTGAACTGAAGTCATCGCAGAAGTGGCAACTCTTTCTAGCGTACTGTTTTGCTTCTGCAAGAGGTATGGCTACGGTTTCGGAATCCAGTGTAACCAGCATCTTACCTTTAATGTTAATTTTTTTAACGCGGTTAAGGTCTATGCCCATTTTTCCGTGAATGTGGTTTTCCATAAGCCCCTCGTAAACGAAGCATTCTGAGCATGCAAGCCCAATCAGAACCTTTAACGGAGCAACGTATTTTTTAAGTCCTGCCAACTGCATTTTTCGAATTGCACGAATCTGACATGGCGTTCCAACAAACGCAACATTGCTTTTTTTTTGTTTGATAGCCTCTGCTATGGCGAGGATGTTAGGCGAGTAAAAGTATTTTGTTCCAGCCGACTGTAAGATTTCATCAACTGTCGTGGCAAGTGTGGAATGCGGATAAAAGGGTTTTTCCTGTTCGCTCTTTGTAACTATTGCGCCGTCGATGAAGCCGTTTTTTAAGGCAGACAACAGCAGAGCCGTCACTGCTCCTCCGTCTTGACAAACTTTAAGGATTTGGCTATCCGTCGCCCGTGCCAATGCGAGTCTTCGGTAAACTCCAAAGGCTTCCTCAGTTTTCCGCTCTCTGCCAAAAACAAAGTTCTCAATTTCGGGCAACGGAAACTCGTATTGTGGACATGCTTGGGCGCATATACCGCAAACTTTGCACTCCTTTACCAAACTAGGTTTCTCGTTAATGTATTCAAGGCAGCCGAAGGGACAGACGAGAACGCATGTGCCGCAGCCAACACATTTCCCAGCTACGACAACCTCCTTTGCTATAGAATCTTCAAAGCTGACCTTAACAGTTTTCATTATGGGCACCTTATGAACTCAAAGAATAGACGGTTTAGGATTTAGGCTTTGCGTGATGTGTACGCGGGCGTCCCTTGGTAACATTACATTTCAAGAATTTTCAGCGAAAATCTTAAAGGAGAATGCGCCATTATCAACGGCTAGGTTTGAATGTGCTGCAGAGTGAAACCAAACCCGAAGTAATCGGCTATGATGAAAAAGACAAGTTTGGACCCTGCTTCATAGTGAAATCTCCCATGGGGCATACTGTAAAGGTTTCAGACACCTTCGCTGAAATGTTCCCCTTATGGGCTGGAAGAGTACTCATAACGGCTGACAGCGAAAAATGGGCTTTGACAGCTGCAGAAGTGGCAACCGGCTTCGCCACAAGCGTTATTATGGCGCCTGCAGAAGCCGGCATAGAAGGTGTTGTTCCGAAAGAGAAAACTCCAGATGGGCGGGTGGGCGCTTTAATCCAAATTTATAACCGCAGCCGATTCGACTTAAAAACGCAGATGATGCTTCGCATAGGTCAATGCATAATGACTTGTCCCACAACAGCGGCTTTTGACGCTTTTCCAAACGCGAAAAGAAGGCTTAAGATAGGAAGAAGCTTACGCTATTTCGGCGACGGCTTCCAAAAGAAAGGCTTAGTCGGCGACAGAAAAGTTTGGCGAATACCAGTAATGGAAGGCGAATTCATAGTTGAAGACTCTTTTGGAGTAGCTGAAGCTGTTGCTGGAGGGAACTTCCTCATACTGGCAAAAGACAAAACCTCTGGACTGCGAGCAGCAGAAGAAGCCATAAAAGCAATAAAAAACAGAGCAAGCGAAGTAATAATGCCCTTTCCAGGCGGAGTCTGCCGTTCAGGCTCTAAGGCAGGCTCCTTAAAATATAAGCTTAAAGCTTCAACCAACCACCCGTTCTGTCCAACATTAAAGAAGATTATAACAGATTCTCAACTTCCAGAAGACGTCAACTCCGTCTACGAAATAGTCGTTAATGGCTTAACGGTTGAAGCAGTCAAAAAAGCCATGGGTGAAGGCGTAAAAGCAGCTATAAACGTTCCAGGGGTTTTAAGGGTTTCCGCTGGCAATTATGGCGGAAAACTCGGCCCTTACAAGGCGTTTCTGAAAGAGGTTTTGGGAATATCCTAAACCCTTATTAATCTAAATTCTTATTTGGCTCTCCGCCATGTAGCTTTATAGCCAACAAACTCCAAGTGAAAAGCTTTGAGTGTTCCTAAAAAAAGAACGTCCCTTGAGCTTTTCAGGCTTAAAAAGATACTGAATGCGCTAGCTAGCAAAGAGGGGCGGGGAACAGAGCTTATTTCGCTTTATGTTCCGCCTGGAAAGCAGATAAGCGAAGTTATGAATATGCTTAGAGAAGAATACGGCACCGCTTCGAACATAAAATCCACGACAACCCGTAAAAACGTCCAAGACGCCATAGTTAAAGTTCAACAACGCCTAAAACTGTTTAAGGAAACCCCTGAAAACGGACTTGTAATCTTCTGTGGAGCGGTTCCACAAAACGGTGCTGGAAGCGAAAAAATAGAAACCTACGTTATAGTGCCGCCAGAGCCTATACACATATACCTTTACCGTTGCGACTCCCGCTTTCACACGGAACACTTGCAAGAACTACTGCGCGAGAAAGAGGCATACGGCATACTTCTCATAGACGCCACAGCTGCAACCCTTGCAACCCTCCAAGGCAGAAGACTTGAAATAATCAGAGAGGTAACATCCGGCGTTCCAGGAAAAACCAGAGCTGGCGGACAATCAGCCAGAAGATTTGAAAGGCTGAGGGAGATGCGCCTCCAAGAATATTTTAGGCGTGTAGGCGAACACGCCAATGAAATTTTCTTGCCCATAGAAAACTTGAAAGGCTTAATAATCGGCGGGCCGGGTCCAACAAAATACGACTTTGAAAAAGGCGATTATCTCAACTATCAGTTGAAAGAGAAAATCATAGACACTGTTGACACGGCTTATGTAGACGAGCAGGGCGTGAAGGAAATTGTTGACAAGGCTCCTGAAATAATGAGGAAAATCCGCTACGTAGAAGAACGCCAAATAATGCAACAGTTCCTATACGAAATAGGCCACGATACGGGCTTAGCCACTTATGGTGAAGAAGCTGTAAGAAAAGCCTTAGAGGCAGGCGCCGTCAAAACCTTGCTCCTGTCAGAAGGCATCGACATCGTGCGGGTAAAAGTCAAATGCAGCGCCTGCGGCTATGAAGAGCAACAGACCATTAAAGGGCCTATGCTGACAAGTTTTGAACAAAGTCTTGTTGGAAAGCCATGCCCAAAATGTAAGGCTCCATCATTAGGCATAATTGAGAAACAGGAGCTTATAGAAAACTTTGCTCAGCTTGCAGAATACACAAACACGGAAGTCGAAATAATCTCCGACAGTACTGAAGAAGGGCAGATGCTTAAAAACTCCTTCGGAGGAATAGCCGCAATTCTACGCTTCAAACTGCAAGAATAAGCATGCTCTGCCATTATGGATTATAGTTTGGCTTTTCATAGCGCCACATTTTAATCTCGTTAGGTAACAGAATGTTCTTGTCTGCGCCAATGGAGCCGTATTCCCACTTGTCGCCGGTCCAACGGAGCCACATCCAATAATATGGATAGCTGTTCCAAACTCCGTCTATGGCGCCCACAAAGGCTGAACCGTCATACCATGTGACGTTTAAGGATGTAGCGACTGACTGCGTCGCGTTATAAACAGCGTCGTTGTCGGATTGCAGTATACATGAAGTCCACTTACGTGTTCCATTTCCATAATCCAGCTGCACATCTACCAGTTTAAAATCGGAGCCTTGTGCAGTACAAGTTCTGACTTGCGGCTGAAGCAATGCCGCACAAAGACAAGCAGTCGCAAACAACATTACAATTATTTTTCTCCTCACACGACAAAATATTCAAAAGAGTTGTGGTGGACCGGGCGG
>FMJZ01054339.1_pt1 | contig 29988 bp, 22 predicted proteins | sample 1987881 | NCBI WGS metagenome assembly FMJZ01 (sample SAMEA4378227, study PRJEB15110) | soil metagenome | biome: soil; feature: Field; material: Soil | place: India | collected 2015-03-11 | depth 0 m
CTCGATTTGCATTAATAGCAAGAAATTCCGATTTATTGAGTCAAATTAAAAAGGAACTTGAGTTGTTCGGCTCAGAAGCCGAAATTTTTCCATGTGACGTTTCGAATTATGCTGAATTTATGGGAACCATAAAAAAATCTGTTGATTTTTTAGCGGGAATAGATATTGCAATTTTAAATGCTGGCATATCTTACAACAAGTGGATAACTGAAGATGGCTTCTCAAAAACTTTTGAAGAAATTTATAAAACGAACGTGTTTAGTATTGCATATGCCTTGGAGAAACTTTACCAACTTATGAAGACAAGAGGTGGCAAGATTGTAATTGTAAGCTCGCTTGCCGACGTTCGTGGCTTCCCTTCAAGCAGTGCTTATTGCTCCAGTAAAGCTGCAGTAAGTAAATTAGCAGAAGCGGCCCGAACAGAATTGAAACCATTTGGTATACAAGTATTAACAGTAAAGCCTGGATTCGTCCAAACTGATATGACTGCAAAGAATAGATTCCCTATGCCATTTCTTATGGATGTAAATAAAGCAAGTAAAATTATTTGGGATGGAATTCAAAAAAATAAAAAGGTTATTTCCTTCCCACTTCCTATGTTTTTAATTACAAAACTAATTTCTTTCATTCCTAATTCGATTTTTGATTTTCTAACAGGATTTTATAGAAAAAATCAGATGTAATTTAACTTTTCTTTGGACGAGTGGGAAAATAATTGTTCAACTTGCTTATAACCAAAATTAATAAACCTATCAAGGGAAAGAAAAAAAACAATGGACCTAACCAAAGTAAACCTTTGAACAAAGCAGTAATCAACCAAAAGTAAATTGACGAGAAAATTATTACCCAAGCCGAAACAAATGGTTTGAAAAAGAAAAGAACAAAACCAGCCATCAAACCGACAAAACCAAAAAGTTGTAAACCAAGAGCAATGTCCCAATTTGTATAATCGTAAAGATCATCAGTCCAAATTAAAAGTATCATTAAAACAAGGAAAATAATAAGGATAATTTTAATTAAATTCATTAAAAGATTTTGAATAAAATTCAACGATTTCTTGCGTTTCATATTTTACTTTTTTCGACTATATTTAGCGTAAAATTGACCTTCGGAAAGAATGTGTCCCTTCATCTCTTTCAGTAATTCCTCTTTAGTTGCCCCAGGTTTTAAATCAAGAACTTTGTCCAGTGCATAAATCTTGAAAAAGTATCGATGCACTCCACTTGGAGGACAAGGACCACCATAGCCAATTTTCCCCCAACTATTTTTCCCCTGCATGGTCCCATCTGGAAGTTTATCCAAGCCCTTTATGTTTTCTGGTAAACCATTTGAATTGGGTGGAATATTATAAATAATCCAATGCACCCAAGTCCCCATAGGGGCATCAGGGTCGTCGTTAATTATGGCAATGGATTTGGCATCTTGGGGAATATTTTTCCAACTCAAGGGTGGAGAAATATTTTCACCATCACAAGTGTATTTTTGAGGAATAAAACCATCGTTGGTAAAAGCGCTGCTTGAAATTTGAATTTCCATTTTTTGACCTCTTAGAAAAATCAAAACAAGAAAAATTAAAGAAAAAAATTTCATTAAACAACCAATGTAACTAAACAAAATTATAAAAGAAAACCTAACCTTTTAAAACTTAAAATAATTAATTTTTTCTTCAAGGGCTAATTTTCCAAACAACTGTTGTAAAAAGAATAATCAGGCTCGTGTTTTATTACACAAGTTCGAATATTAAAATTTGGATTTTTAGGTTGGTCTTTATCGAAGGTAATTAAACCAATTCCAAATTTCATAATTAAGATTCAGTGCAATAAATATCCTGAGAAATTGTCGATGACGGAAGATCTAAATATACTCTATGACTAAACAATTTGTAGGCACAAGCTTGCCCAAAAGCAGTAATTACTTAGGTTTCAACTAATTTAATTTCAGCTGAAACAAACTCTGGGAGCGTAGTTTGGGAATTTATATATTCCAAACACGTCTGGGGTACCCCATTTGCCTTGGAATTGAGAACCACCAAGAGGAATAGCGGCGGTGCATTCTTTTAAATGTTCTACCTAATAATCGGAAAAGGTTGATAGAAGTCTTCTTCCTTTGATGTTTCTTTTAATATTACATTTGAGGTATTTGAAATATTAATTGAAAGAACAAAATTATAAACCAATGAGCAAAACTCATACTTTTACGGGTCAAAGGTCATTTCAGTTATTTTTCTTGCTCTTCTTTTTAGCCTAATATCATCAATTGCGCCATCGATTGTACTATTTTGATATTTTTATTTTGACCTAAAGTATTTTACAACGTCCTTTCTTTGAGCTTTAAAATCTTTTTATTGGAGAAGAAAAGATTTAATTTCGTCATAGATTTTGGTTCTAATAATAGTTGTTTCTCCAAAAGGGGAGGAAGTCGAAGTAGTTGACCTTTAAGTCGAATCATTGGCTTTCGTACTAATAGATTTTTTAAAATTTTCCGTTTAAATTTAGTAAGCTGTTATTTATATTGTCGTAAGAATTCCAACCTATCTTGCAATTTGTGAATCGGTACAAGCAACTTTTCCTTGCCCAAAATTCCATCTTCTCTGTTGGTAAATACTAGTTCATAATCTTTGCTCATTACAATAGCTTCTTCGGGACATACCTCTTCGCAGTAACCACAATAAATACATCGAAGCATATTAATTTCAAATTTCTCTGGGAAACGTTCCTTTTCCATCTCGGTTTCCCCAGCTTGAACTTCAATAGCAAGTGCAGGACACACTCTGGAACACAAGCCACAAGCAACACACCTTTCGCCATCTTCATCTAAAACAAGAACGGGACGCCCACGGTACGAACCTGTTGGTTCCCATCGTTCTTCAGGATACTGACGCGTAAATTTGGGTTTAAACATTTGGCGAAGTGTTAATCCCAATCCTTTGGCTATTTCTGGAAGAAATAATTTCTCCCAAAAAGAAAGTCTTTGGTGTTCTGTATTTTCTATTCTATTCATAATTATTCAAATTATCAAAAAATTTACAAAAATTTATTTTAGAACAAATATAACTATCGAGGTTACAATCAAGTTAATTAACGCCAATGGAAGTAGCACTTTCCAGCCTAAGTACATTAATTGGTCGTAACGAAATCTTGGAACAGACCATCGAACCCAAATAAAGAAAACAACAAATAACAATGTTTTGAATATCAAAATGCAAAACTGTATTAATGAAATCCAGAACGAACCAGGTTCGAGACCAAGCCATTGTGGAGGAATAGGAAGGTTCCAACCACCAAAAAACAGAAGGACAATAATTAATGATGACGTAAACATGCTAGCATATTCAGCTAGAAAGAACATTCCAAATTTCATACCAGAATATTCAGTATTGTACCCCCCAACTAGTTCAGGTTCGGCTTCTGGTAAATCGAATGGGGCTCTGTTGGTTTCGGCAAATGCTGATACTAAAAAGACAAGAAAACCAATGGGCTGGTAGATAACATTCCAGTTCCACAAGGCTTGCTTTTGAACAACTTCTTGCAACGATAAAGTTTGAGCAATTAAGAGAACTCCAACTAAAGACAAACCCATAGACAATTCATAGGAAATCATTTGAGCTGAAGAACGTAAACCACCAAGAAGAGAATACTTGTTATTCGACGACCAACCAGCAAAAGTAATTCCATAGACGCCGACGGATGTTAAAGCAAGAATAAAAAGAATTCCAGCATTTACATCGGGGGTGGTAATTGCAAAGTAAATAACCTTGTCTCCAATTTTAAATGGGTCTGCAAAAGGTATAACTGCATAAACGGACAAGGCAACACCAAGAGATATCACAGGAGCAAGTCGATGGAAAAACTTATCCGCCGCATAAGGAGTAATATCTTCTTTTAAAAATAGTTTCAAAACATCTGCAAATGGTTGCAACAACCCAAATGGACCTACTCGATTTGGACCAATTCTGTTTTGAATCCATGCAGAGATTTTTCTTTCTAAATAAACACCAAATGCAGCAGCTACTAGCAAAATCAATGTTAAAATGATAATAAATTTAACTAAAAATTCCAGTAGAAAAAACGACCAATCTATCATTTCCCCCTCTTTAATCTGGTTTCATATAGTGTGATTCATAAATTGGAACAATTGGGTCTGGGTTTCTGGATTTGCCTAAAACAATACCCAAATGGGTATCTAAAAGTTCGTACGACATACCTCTGAATTCGTTGAAACGCAAAGAAATTTCGGTAAACACCTCTTCGGATTTACGATAACTCCAACCAGCTCCCATCTTGTTTGCTATCATCTGCAAAACTTCCCAACTTTGTCTTATGTCTCTATGTTCATATCTTGTCCATCTATCGTTGAAAGCACCAAATTTATCCAAACGACTCAATTTCATTCCCATAAAACGCAAGTTGTTGCGAGTTACAAGAGCAGGAGCAAAATGTTGAACCCTTCCATCTATGTTAACAAAAGTTCCTTCACTTTCGGCAAAGGTAGTTACGGGAAAAACAATATCCGCTTGCTGAGCCAGACTGTTACTAAAATTGTATTGATGGGTAATCAACAAATCCAATTCAGGCAAAAGCTCTTTCAATTGGGGAAAATCTTCAAAATCGTCTTCCATTACATACAAAGCTTTAATGGTCCCGTCTCGAATCCAATCGGGTAAAAGTTTAAAATTTTTAAAATTTGTTTCTGGTTTTACCCCAACAATTCTTGCACCCTTTAAATTTGGAGTTTTATCGGAACAACGTAGGAAATTGTCGCCAAAAGTCTCATCGAAATGTTCAAGCAGATCAATGTTTTTTGATTTAATAACTTCATGAGCAAATTTCACAAGTAAGTAATTGCTTTCAATACTAGTCTTAGCAGAACCAATAAACATAATTTCTTGGGGTTCAATTGATTTCAGCCTTTCAACAGCAGAATTCACTGCCTCAACCCAATTAATTTTTTGTAATGTATCCCCAATCCTAAGCAAAGGAGAATTTAGTCTATCCTGGTTGATATATTGATAATGTAATCTACCATAATCGCACATCCAGAATTTATTTACATAGGGATTGGTCTTAGGTTCAATTCTTAAAATTTCATTGTTTCTCACACCAATTTTGATATTACAACCCCGAGCACATCCTTCGCAAATTGAATCGTTGAAACTCATATCCCATACACGGGATTTAAATCTAAAATCACGGCTTGTTAATGCACCAACTGGGCAAATATCAATTACATTCATTGAATAGGGATTGTCGAATTCTGTGCCGGGATGAAGCTCGATTGTAACTTTATCCCCGCGTTGAACAAATGTTAATACATCTTGATTTGCAATTTCCTTTGCAAAACGAATGCATCGAGAACAAGAAATACACCTTTCAGCGTCAAATATGATATTTGGACCCCATATAATTCTTTTCGGTTTGTGATTTTTATCCTCATCAAATCGACTTACCCCACGAGAATGGTTAAAAGCATATTCTTGAAGTTTACATTGTCCAGCTTCGTCGCAAATTGGGCAATCCAGTGGATGGTTGATGAGCAAAAATTCCATAACGGCTTCTTGGGCCTTAATTACACGCTCCGAATTAGTTCGAACGTACATACCATCAGTAACTTCGGTAGCACAGGCTATTTGTAGTTTAGGGAAGTAATTTATAATAGGATGACTATTTGAATCAACTTGAATCGAACCATCTGGATTTCTTTTTGGCATACCGACCTCAACCAGACACATACGACAATTCCCTGATATAGAAAGCTCAGGATGCCAGCAAAAATGGGGAATACTCAAACCATTTTCGAAAGCAACTTGAATAATGGTTTGACCCTGCTTAGCCTCGAAAAGTTTTCCATCAATATAAATATGTGGCATTTCCAATTAAAAATTTTAAAACAAAAAAACTAAATTAGCAAAAACAAACGAAAAAGAAAATTTTTTTCGACCGAAATACTTAATGTAAACTTTCTTTTAAACAAAAGCAAAACCGTCGGCAAAATCGGACAGATGCAGAAGTAAAACAAATCGAATATTTAGATAAAAAGCTTAAATCTGTTCTATGAATGCTCTCACTCTACTGATCTCGATTAGAGGCGTCAATTTGTTCAATTCTTCCCGCAGCTTATTAATAAAGTCCATAGCATCTTTTTCTGTTTGAAATTTTTCTTTGGAAGCCAATTTCAAATTTTGCGATTCTTCTTCATCAACCTCGAAACCCATCGATTTCAAAAAGTTACTTAAAAGGACGTAATCTTCAATTGTGCTAACAGGCCCAAAAACTACCCTGAAACATTTTCCAGGGCAAGCTTTGCCTTTGGGTTCTAGGGTAATCTCTGGTTGGACTTGCAGCACGGTGTCCAAATTAACAATGGTGGGTGGAATCCTAACAACATCTGGTTTAATACTTAGTTCTCTTTCTTTTTTCTTTTCTTGATAGGTCAAGTAACTAATCCTTCCACATTCTTCACGGACAAAGGTTTTTCTTTCAACCATTTGTTGACTTACAACATCAACATAAATCATAACTCTACGACTGTGTGGTAGATTACAGGGTTCGTTTAAAGTCGGCGGATAGGGCTTATTTGCTAATTCAACACCAACAATTTCTTTATCGATTTCTGGACAAGGGGGCCTTTCATCGTAGATTCCAAAGGCTTTTAAATTAAATACAACGTACTCGTCAAATAACTTAACTTTTTCTGGGTCACTGGAATATTTCTTCTTAAATCCATTCTTTATAGTCTTTTGGGTAAAATAAGCTCTTAACAAGGCAAGGACATAATTACCTTGCTGTACTCCAATAGGTGGGTTAAAAGATTTTCCTTCGACTGTCTTTAGTTCGGGATATTTCATCAGGGTTCCATTAGGAACTCGTATAGCTGCTCCGTCCATTTCGAAAATAAAAGAATCATCGCAGGTGAAACGTGTACTATCTTGGGTAAGTCTTCCAGATTGGTCTCGGACACTTCTAAGCGGACAGGGATCGGTGTAACCGTGAACGGTGATAACAATCTTTTGGTTTTTATAACAAGTATCTAGTAACTGCAGTAAGGAGTCTATGGTTGGAAAGAAATATCCATCCAACCATCTATCATTTATTTCAGCAGCTGTAACGTAGAAATGCTTTTCATCCGGTTTAAAATCAGTTGAGTCAATGAAATTAGACAAAGAAAGACACCCACTTGCAGAACGTCTCCAAAATTCATTCAAGTTGTCCATTGTTGTTGGATACCAATAACCCGTAATAAAAAATGCCAAACCTCTTTTCATCGAGAAGCTAATCGATTTTGGTTGTTTTTTGATACAATGTTTGCTCAAGGTTAATTCAATAGTGGTATCTTTATAAATCCTCTGTGGGGTGGTAAATTCTATTTTGGTACTAAAACAAGAATCGCAAGCATTGCTGCATCCGTAAGAATTATCTTTTAGCTCGAGAAAATATGTTTTTCCAAGTTCCAATTGATATTTCTTTTTCAAATCGAAAACTTGATTATTTAAAAGGTATTTACCATCAACATTAGCTACGGTATCTGTTACCTCTCCATTATGGTTATAACAATATTCGTTCAAACGAACGATTAAGAATAGTTTTGGTGGTGGTGGAGGCCAACAATTAAACTCTCGATTATCGATGGGAAACCTATACAAATCGTAACTACCAACGTTTTTTGTTATAATTTTAATTTTTTTTCCAGCAGCATCCTTGGAAATTGTTACGGTGGAATCTTTGTTTCTATTAGAAGTAAAGTAAATATTAAGCTCTTGGTTTAATTGATTAACGTGAGGATAAGGAATATAAGGGAAACGTTCATCGGCATTGGTATTAATAGTTTGATATCCTTGTTCGAATTTTCTTATACCGCTTGTAGTTTTTATTTCCTGGTTAATGAAATCAATTTCCAATTTCACGTAGAAAATGTCGTATGTGGAATCCTTGGAATCTCTATTCGATGTAAAAAGTAAAATTGGGTTATAGCATTTACAAAACAAAAAGGGCGTAGCCTCGAAAAATTTAGTGTTAATTTCTTGTAATACCTCGGAAAAATTATGTACTTTTACTTCATTCCAATTTTCAAATGGTCTTTTGAAAGCAAAAAACAAATCAGTATTTCCTGAGTTTTGATATGGAAAACTAAAGCCTACATCAGTTGCGGGTCTATCGGAAGACCAAATCAAAAGTTGATTACCAACTACGTCGTTTGTAATAAATGGGTGGGAATCCCAAAACTCAGAGTTAATTGGCAAAGGTAGGACATTGAAAAAAATTCTGTTATCTTTAGGAAAAAAGTAAAAAATATCCGTCCCACCAATCGAACCATTTATAGGAAGCTCGTATTTAAAGATATATCTTTGATGTGGTGGATGCGAAAACGCAGCGTATCCTTCGTGTGCTGTAAGAAAAGTCACAGACTCCACATTTGAGGTCAAAAAATCGATTGCTTCTTTATTGTAATTCTTCAATGGAAATGTCTTACGAATAAAATCTGAAGAAGTTGTGATACCATCGAAAGGCAAATTTGTAACAAAACTCTCTTCCTTTTCGCAAGGATCAGCTAATGAAACATTCGATGGTATTTGAATTGGTGCAACCTCGTTCTCGACGGTGTTCGGAGATTGCTTAGGAGAAATTTGCGTAAGATTACCAACGGGAAGTTCTCGGATGATCTTTGGTTTCGTACAAGAAGAAATAACGAATCCAAAAAATAACATAAAAATAAATACAACTGAATAATTTTTCATTTTTTCCTCCTTTTAATTCACCTCGCTAAACATAATAGTTAAACGGCGTTTGAATGGGGTCAAAGTACCTTGACGAATGTCTGTTATTGCAAAGATAAAATACTTGCCGTTTCTTGCTTTATAAAGATAAACCTCACCAATACGAACGATTATGTTAATGGATTTTTTTTGAGTCCGTTCAAGAATGTAATCAATATCTCTTTGCGGTGGGTCGACTCCAACAACTGGATTATTTCCTGTATCCAGTACTATCATATCACCTCGGTTGTAATTAAGTTCAATAATATTAGGTAAATCCTGTCCATATAAAGACAACCTACTTTTTAGACGTCTCATTTCGGCGGTATCTCTTGTTAAAGTATTTACAAGGTTGCAAAACCGTTCCGAGTTCTCGGAATTAAAAGTAAGATTAATCCGAACGATTTCACCAGCAACTCTAATTTGGGCATAGGAAAAATCATTGGAAACATCAAAGAGCAAAATATCACCATTTAACATGTTGTTCTGTGGATAGTTATCGACAATTGCAAGGTAGTATGGTCTTTTATCTGAAAATGGGATCTTGACAATAGGAATGGTGGAGCTTTTTGCAAATCTTTCATCATTTAACAATGCTCCAGACATATTGCGGTCAAAAGGGAAAAGAAAAGTATGAATGGAATAAAGAGAATCTGGCAAAAAGACCAAAGATGATGTTCCATCTGGGTTTGTAATATTTTGTAAAGTTCCGCCTGGATTAAACTTTGTGATCGTAGCTTCACGAACCTGACAATTAGAATAAGTGTTTAGTTCTTGCAAGGGACATTCGCAAGATTGAAACAATAGACTAAACACAAGAAATAAAGAATATAAACAAATAACAAAAAGTTTGATTTGTTTCATTTTAATTCTCCTACAAAGTTAGACCAGTTCTGATGAAAAACATATTAATTCTTCTATACGAAGGTACATTTCTAAAACCCAGCAAAGATTGACTTTCACCAAAAGCATAACTCCTCCAGCCGGCATCGATGCTAAAATCAACATAGGAGGAAATTGGAAAATCAAAGCCAAGACCTAAAGCATACGTAAATGGTACCGTGTTAATTCTTAAATACGGGGCAGAAGCTTGGATTTTGTTTTTGCAATCCGCTCTTGAAATATTCAATTTAAATAAGTCAAGTGAAATGCCATCTATTGGTAATCCACCCTGAACATAAAAGTAGGGATTAAAACATTTCAAAAGAGACAAACCCTGAATTTCTTTTCTTGTTTCATCTATTAACTCGGTGGTACCAAAACCTTGTTCTATTTTAATATTCCCTAGACTTGAATTTTCACTTGGTTTAATACAACTTTTGAAGGGGTCCCATCTAAAATGAAATAAAGCTAAAGGTCTTAGAATATCCTCTCCTGTGAAAGAATTGTAAATTGGTACTCCAGTTGAAAACATAATACCAAAACCATATTGTCTATGATAACCAAAACGAATTCCGAAAGTTGCTTCCCCAAAAAACGCATCTTTCCAAATGGAACTTGTCGGTGTTAATTTGTCTTTGTAGGTTGAATACCCGCCTCTTAACTCTACAAAATACCAATTACATGCTCTTGTTGGACACCTAGGACAGAAAACGCAAGGAACCGAAAGGGAAAGTGTAAATGGTTGGCAGGCACATTCTCTACAAGGAACCTTCACCGTATCCCATGGTACAAAACGAAATCTTTTTGGTTCAAGGGGAAAATTATAATCCTCAATTGCATTAAGGGGTTGACCAAATTTGGGTCCAATAAAATCAACATCCTCAAATGGAATATATTCTAAATATCTTATATTTGGTGATTTAATATCCAAAAAAATCAGCCTGTTTTCAGCTTTGAAATTAGGTTGACGATTAGGAATACAACTGTCGGGTATTAAAACTGTTTCAAATTTTAATACTGTTCCTCGTAAAGTGTTTCCGTTTCTAACAACGTTGTAATCGAATGGATAAGCCGAATATTTGTAAGCAGAATCTTTTTTTATTCTCAAAGCATCGTCATTTCTATTCAATGTTCTACAAGCAGAGGAAATAATAAAAAGAAATGCTAAAGGAAAAAGTAGAATAAAATTTTTCATAACCTTACTCCCAATGTTAAACCAAAGTTATAATTAGTAAGGGTAGGTCTTCTTCCGGATTTCAAAATGAAGTTTGGAGCAGAAAACAAAGCATCAAACTCTACAGCCCAGCATAAATTGAAAAGAAAAAAACCAAAACCAAGACCAGTTCCAACCGAGACTCCTAAACCATTATTATTTTCATCGACTTTTTGTTTTCTTGAAATTGAAGAATAATTAAGTAGACCTTGAAGAAAAAGATAAAATGTATCGTCGTAATTATTTTTGCCCGAAAGAACAAAAACATATCGTATTTCGGGAGACAAAAGTAAGTATGATGCGAAGTAATTAGTTCCAACAGCTACATTCTCAATAGAGTCGAGTTTTGCAAAATCCATACGCAATCCATACCAAAGATTGCAAAAAGTCCTATCTTGAAGATGAAAATTTAAACCAAGAGATAGTTTGTTAGTTTCTTTAAATTTGCCTAATGGTACCAAATTGCTACCCCCAAGAGAAAAGTAAAACGGTGAAGACAACGCCGAAAAAACAAAAGACAACGAGAAAAGTATTATTAACTTGAGTTTCATATGGCCACCTTATTTTGGTGAAAAACATAGTTAAAACACAAATATAAAAAATAAAAAAATTGTTTATTTAATTTAATTTTAAGAAATTTGTCTTTGTTTTTTTTGCAATATGTATTAAAGGTGAAAGAATATGAGTTTAAGTTTGATTGGTAAGTCAATTAAGGCGTCAGCAACTTTAAGGCTTAACGAAATCGCAGCCATACTTAGAGACAAAGGTGAACCGGTAATTCATCTTGGAGGAGGCGAGCCCAAAAGCAAAGCCCCTTTGGAAGCTTTGATCGCCGCATCTAATCTAATCAACTCGGGAGAAGTAAGATATACTCCCGCCGATGGAATACCTACACTTAAAAAAGCAATAATTCGCTATACTGAAGAATTCTATGATAGGCTGGTTGCACCTGAAAACGTAATTGCTTCAAGCGGTGCGAAACAAGCAATAATGGTCTGCCTTCAAGCTATACTTAATCCCCAAGAAGAAGTAATTTTCCCTGCACCATATTGGGTTAGCTATCCCGAAATGGTTAAACTTTGCGGTGGAGTTCCAGTTCCAGTTTTCCCCGAAGATGGTTCCTTTTACCCAAGGTTAAAAGACATCGAGGAAAGAGTTACTTCGTACACTAAAGCGATAATTATCAATAGTCCAAACAACCCAACAGGAGCAATGTATTCAGAAGAATTCATTGCTCAAATTGTGGAATTCTGCGAAAAAAGAAGCTTATATTTAATAATGGACGATATTTATCATAGGCTGATTTTCGATGGGAAAAAACCCATTAATTGCTACAAATTCGCTAAGGATTTGAGCGAAAACTCAAAACTTGTTGTAATTAATGGTGTATCCAAAATGTATGCTATGACCGGTTTTCGCATTGGTTGGGCTATAGCAAACAAAAAGCTAGTTGAAGCCATGACAAATATCCAAGCCCACCAAACATCCGGTCCACCGGTTGTAACACAAATTGCTGCCGCAGCTGCATTAAATGGTCCTCAAACTCAAGTTGAAAGCCTCAGGATTACTTTAGAAAATAATCGTAACATTATGATGGATAGGCTTAATGCATTTAAAGGTGTTAAGGCATTCAAACCCGATGGAACCTTTTACTGTTTCGCTGATTTTAGTTATTATTTTAAAAATTCCGTTAAATTGTCGCAATTCTTGTTAGACAAAGTTCGCGTTCTTGCTGTTCCCGGTTCTGAATTTGGGCTTGATGGTTGGCTTAGACTTTCAACTTGTGGAATAGTCAAGGATATTACAGAAGGTATTGAAAGAATCAAATGGGCTTTAGATCCAGACTCTCCAAATGAACTATACATTGGTGAAAGAAAATTAATAAGGGATTGGTTATGAAATATTTAGAATTTGAAACTCCATCTGCTAAGCATGCCAATGCTTTGGCAAGCGAATTTAAGTTGTCAAATCATGGTTTAATTAATTTGGACCGTGTTTACTGGAATCTTCCGACTCCAGCTTTGTACGAAGAAGCAGTTTTTCGAGGGGAAGGTCATATTGTTAACGGCGGACCATTGCTTGTTTACACTGGTAAATGGACCGCTCGTGCCGCAAACGATAAGTATATTGTGCACGAACCAACAACCGAAAACAAAATTTGGTGGGGGGTATATAACAGACCTTTCCCACAAGACAAATTCTACAATCTTTTGTATAGGCTTCAGGCATATTTAGAGGGTGAAGAACTTTTCGTCCAAGATTTATATGTCGGTGCAGATCCAAATTATAGAATGCCGATTAGAATCATTACAGACAGCGCTTGGCAAAGCTTATTCGCAAGGAACATGTTTCTCCAACCTAAAACACAAGATGAATATAAACGACACGTGCCCGAATTTACCTTAATAGCCTCACCATCCTTCCGTTGTGATTCACGAGTTGATGGAACTCGTACAGAAACAGCTATTATTATCAATTTCGGTGCAAGGATGGCATTGGTGCTTGGGTCGAGCTATGGTGGCGAGATCAAGAAATCTATTTTCACTATAATGAATTTCCTTCTCCCAATGCAAAATGTAATGGCAATGCATTGCTCTGCGAATGTTGGAAAAAAAGGCGACGTTGCTTTGTTTTTTGGATTAAGTGGTACTGGTAAAACAACACTTTCCGCAGATCCCAACAGAAGTCTAATTGGTGACGACGAACATGGATGGAGCGACGAGGGAGTATTTAATTTCGAAGGAGGTTGTTATGCAAAAGTAATTCGCCTTTCTGCAGAACATGAACCACAGATTTGGGCTGCAACTCGCCGGTTTGGATGTATTCTCGAAAATGTTGTTTACGACCCTGTCACGCGTAATGTCGACCTCAACGACGATCAATTTACCGAAAATACACGAGCGTCTTATCCTTTAGAATTTATTCCAAACATAGTAGAAGCTAAGATGGTAAGAACCCATCCAAAAAACGTTGTGTTCCTAACCTGCGATGCCTCTGGTGTTTTTCCACCAATTGCACGTTTAGACATGAACCAAGCAATGTATCATTTTATTAGTGGGTACACCTCTAAAATTGCTGGTACAGAAATTGGATTAGGAATTGAGCCTGAAATTACTTTTTCAGCATGTTTCGGCGCACCATTCATGGTCCATCACCCATTTTATTATGCAAACCTCTTGAAAGATAAAATGGTTAAGCATAACGCAAAATGCTGGTTAGTAAATACTGGATGGGTGGGTGGAAAATTCGGTGTTGGAAAGCGAATCAGTATACGTCATACTAGGACTCTTCTTAACGCTGCTTTAGACGGATTGCTTGATGATGTTCCATACCGTAAGGATAAAATCTTTGGCTTCGAAGTTCCTCTTCATTGTCCTGGGGTTCCAGATGATGTATTAAAACCATCTACATCGTGGGGTAACAAAGAAGAATACTGGCAAAGATACGACAGTTTAGCAGCTAGGTACATCGAAAATTTCAAGCTTTTTGCTGATGGTTGCCCAAGCGAAGTAATACAAGCTGGACCTAAAAGACTTAAAGACATAGGACAAGTTTCGGAAGAATAAATTTTACATTTGCAAACTTGCCGGCGAGACATATTTTTCTAAGTTTCGCCGGCTTTTTTAGTAATTAATTTAAAAAAATTTAGTAATTAATTTAAAAAAATTATATTAAAAAAATTATTTTGCAATTTTTATCGGAGTAAAATGAAAAAGCTACTTAATGAGTTCAAGAGTTTTGCAATGAGAGGCAATGTGCTGGATATGGCAGTGGGTATAATTCTTGGCTCCGCATTCGGAAAAATTGTATCTTCTCTCGTCAACGATGTAATAATGCCCCCTATTGGGCTTTTGTTGGGTGGTGTTAATTTCACCGAGATTAAAATTATTCTAAAAGAAGCTTCCCTGAATCAAGCAGCAGTTTCATTAAACATTGGTAATTTCATTCAAGTCCTATTTGACTTTATAATTGTTGCATTTGCAATCTTTGTTTTTGTAAAGTCAATCAATGTTTTCAGAAGGAAGGAAGAAGAAGTTACATTGCCACCACCAGAACCTAGTAAAACTGAAATTTTATTAGAAGAAATTCGTGACCTTCTGAAAAAATAGTAAGAAAAAATACTTTCAAATAATAACATTCTGAATATTACTCCGGAAAGTAATGGGAACTGCCCTTTTTTTTCTAATTTTGAGTTTTTTAAAAATTCAAAATTGTTATGGAAGAAACGGAACAAAAAAGATATCTTGTAACATCTGCTTTGCCATACGCCAATGGATACATTCATCTTGGTCATTGCGCCGGAGCTTACCTTCCTGCAGATATATATGTTCGATTTCTACGCCTACAAGGAAAGCCAACTCTATGGATATGTGGTTCCGACGAGCATGGGGTTGCCATAACAATTGCTGCAGAGAAAGAAGGGGTTTCACCCAAAGATATTATTGATAAATATCACCAAGCCAACAAAGATGCATTCGAAAAATTTGGAATGACTTTTGATATTTTTAGCAGAACTTCGCTTCAAATTCATCACGAAACCGCGAAAGAGTTCTTCAAGGACTTCTACCATAAAGGATATTTAATCGAAAAAGAAGAAGAGCAATTCTTTGACCCGGTAGCAAATATGTTTCTTCCAGATAGATACGTAGAGGGAGTTTGTCCCAACTGCGGTTTCAACCAAGCACGTGGAGACCAATGTGACAATTGTGGTGCTTATTACAACCAACTTGATCTGATTTCACCCAAAAGCCTTATTACGGGACAAAAACCCATAGTAAAAAAAACTACTCATTGGTTCTTTAGGTTTGATTTATTCCAAGAATTCATGGAAAACTATATCGATAGCCATTCAAAGGATTGGAAAGAAAATGTGCTCCAGCAAAGTCGTAGTTGGCTGAAGCAAGGAATGAAAGAACGTGCAATTACAAGGGATTTAACTTGGGGTGTTTCAATCGAAGGAATTGAGGGAATTGACCCCGAAAAAGCAAAAGGCAAAGTAATGTATGTATGGTTCGAAGCAGTATTAGGTTACATCTCTGCAACAAAACATTTATTTCAAGAGTTAAAGAAGGAAAATATTCATGCTGATTTTGACTGGCAAGACTGGTGGAAAAATCCTGAAACAAAATACATAGCCTTTATCGGCAAGGATAATATAGTTTTTCATACCTTGCTTTTTCCAACCCTTCTTTACGCAAAAGACGATGGTTTTATTCTCCCAGAAAATGTTCCAGCAAATGAATTTTTGAACCTTGAAGGACAAAAATTTTCCAAGTCACGTAATTGGACAATCGACCTGCGTGATTTTTTGGATGAATTTCATGATAAAGCTTCAATAGATGCTTTACGTTATGCTTTAGCATGCAATTTACCCGAAATGAAAGACTCTGATTTCTCTTGGAAAGATTTTCAACTTCGAAACAATAGCGAACTTGCTGCAATTTTCGGTAATTTTATCAATCGAACAATACAATTTCTTTTAAAAAATTTCGATAGCAAGGTCCCTGTATTACCAGAAAAATATAAAAATTTAAAAAACGAATGGGAAATGCTTCTTGAACAAATTTCAAAAGGTGAAGAAATATTACAAAACAAATTTAACGTGTTAAAATTTAACGAAATAGAGCTTGCAAAGGGAATCTTAAACTCATTTAGGAATGCAACTAACAACTTGAGCAATTTCAAATTTCGAGACTCGATTTTCGATATCCTAAACTCGGTACGATACGCAAATAAGTATTTCAACGACGAAGAGCCTTGGAAAACGTTAAAAAATAACCCCGATGAATGTTCCAAAACATTATTCATTTGTTCCCAATTGATTTTTTCTTTTGCACTATTTTTTGCTCCAATTATTCCATTTACAAGCAAAAAAATTTTTGAAGCACTCGAATTAGAACCAAAAACTGGGGAGCCAAACTATGGTAATAGTTCAGAAAAACTTTGGGATAAAATACCGCACTTTAATTTAAACGAGGGCCACAAGATCCACAATCCGGGAATTTTGTTCCCAAATGTTGACGATAAAACAATACAAAAACAAATAGACAAACTCGGAAAAAGCCCAGAACAACTTTGGGAAGAAAAGAAAATTAATAGAATAACCTTTTCGGACTTTGCCAAAGTTAATCTTAGAACGGCAAAAGTTTTGGAGGCTGAAAGAGTAAAAAAATCAAAGAAACTTATCAAGTTAATAGTTGATGTTGGGTCTGAAAAAAGGCAAATTGTCGCTGGTATTGGCGAACATTATTCTCCCGAAGAACTTATTGGAACAACAATTGTCATCGTGTCGAACCTTGAACCAGCCAAATTGATGGGCGTCGAATCCGATGGTATGTTATTAGCTGCAAGTACAGAGGACGGTTCCAAACTCACATTAATTACAACACTCTCTGATATCGTTCCTGGAGCAGTTGTTAAATAACTTTAATATTTAGCTTCTAACTTATTGTCCAAAACATATTGAACAATTGAAATCGCTCCTTTTTTTGAATAACCAAACTTATTCACCAAGTTCGAAATTAAAAATTCGATTGTGCGCCTTATTTTGTCGTCGTATTTTTCAATTCCTTTATCAAATTCAACCAAAGCGGATCTAAAATTAATATTACCGGAAAAAGGTACCAATGCATTTTCTTTCAAAACGTTAGTAAATCTTGTATATAGATTTTTAAACTGTTGTGTTTCAAAAATGTTTTTTCCTTGAATACTAATTTCTTGGGCCAGTGTTGTATTAACATAAAAATGTTGATTTTCTTTTCGAAACTTTTTTCTTTCCAACAAAGAAGCATTTTCGCCCAGAACCGATTTTTCGAATTGAGAAAAATATTCTTCTGTGATTTCTATTTCTTCTTGGGTAAATGGGCAGAAAACCTTTTCTCCAACATCAAAATTAATTGCATAGAGATAATTTGAAATTTGTGTTTCTATTTCCTCTTTATTAAAAAAATAAATGGATTCCTTTACTTCCTGGGTAACGGTATAATCATAATCATTAGCAATTGCAATCAAAACATTTTGAGAAACACTTTTAATTTCGGGAATATCCAAATTCATTAAGTAATTTAAAACTTTATCTAGCCCTATTAGATTATTGCCAATTGCAAATTTCTCAAAAAAATCACCAAATATTTGCAAAGATTGTCTACCAGAAATACCTTTGAAGCCATCAGCTTCGGATTCCTTATAGATTTCTTGATAAATCTCCGGGTCGAGCTTCTTTACATCCGAATCGTCCAACCATTTAGGGATTAAATTTGCATAAGAATAAATTTTAAGAAGAACATAATCATTGTCCAAGAATTTATCATACTTCATTGGATCTGGTATCCACTTTTTAAGTGCTTTGCAGATTTTTTCCAACCTTGTTGCAACAATGATTTTAGCAAATACTTCTAAAACATGAGGTAAAAAATATTTGTCAATTTCTTTTCCAAACTTACTTCTGTAAATAACAGTCTCTGTTTTGAAATCCAAAACATATGGAATTCTTACGTAAATGATCCTATCTTTCAACGAAGGAACATTTTCAAATTTTTGTTTGTCCTCGGGATTGACTAATCCTATAAACATTGATTTTATTCGCTCCTCGATTGTACCAACTTTATGAACCCCATCACTAATTATACCATGCAAACGAAATAATCTTTCTAAATTTTTCTCTTTTATATCCATTAAAGCAAGAACACCATTATTAGTCAATGCAAGGTCAGAGTAAATAAACTCAATATTATCTGTCCGTAATAAATTCCTCAGATAATCTTGCACAAAAGAATTTGTTTGCGGTTCGGAATAAATAGGATCGCTTGGATTGTAAACACTAACTCCAACACCAAACAATCTTCGAAAAACAGCCCTTCGCGCGTAGATCATTTCGAAAATTTTTTCTTCTTTTTTCAATCGGTCGAAGAGAATATCATAAAGAGAAAGACAGATATTGCAGGGATTTTCCTTGAAAACCCATTCGTATTCTGTATCTTCAAACAATTTCTTTTTAAATTTTTTGTCTTTAATCAGTTGATCCAGCAAACTATATCGCAAATTTTTAGGTATTTGAAGAATAGGATGATCAAATCTTGGACAAGAAAAATCCAAAGATTTTCTAATTTTTACATCTTCTTTGAAGTTTGCTATTTGGTCACCAATACCATATCCTTCATCAATAGGAAGATTATTAATTCCGTTTTGCACCATTGCTTCCACGACCATTGGGATATCGATTTTCCAATAAGTCTTAAACAAAGCACCCTGCTCGGTTCTGGCATATTCCTCTATCTTGTTAATTAAGTTATTTAGAAAAGTTGATTTTCCACTACCAGGTGGCCCTTCGAATAAAATCAAATGATTTTGAAGGGTTCTTTTTTTGAATGATTTAACGAGGTCGATTAATCTTTCACTAAAAACTGGATCTGCAAAGAAAGGATTTTCGCAATTTTCCACAAGCAATCTATCTATATCAAATTCTTTGAAAATCTGGTTGATTGTATAGCCTTTAGAAATATCTTTTTTGCCAATAAAATAAAAAACCATATCGTAAAAAAACTGAAATATATCGCGTAAATAGAATCCTGGCTCTTGGTTAACAAATTTCAAAAATTGTTCGAATTTTATTGGATCTCTGACTATCTTTTTTTCTTTTTCTTTTCTTGATTGAAAAAAATATTTTAAAAAATTTTCCATTATTTTAAGTGTTATTTACTAAATTTCAATTTGCTAAAATAATTTTTGATTACAAAAAATTTTTTTAAATTGCTTTTTGGTTATATTTTCATAATTAGAGGTTTTTATGGCAGAAGTAGAACTCCTTTCTAGAATCCAATTTGCCATAACTGCTGCCTTCCATTTCTTTTACCCACCTATGAGCATTGGATTAGGCATCGCTTTGATAATTATGGAAGGTATGTACTTAAAGACCAAAGACAAAAAATGGGAAGACCTTACTCGCTTTTGGGTTAAGATTTTTGGTATCATCTTTGCAATGGGGGTTGCATCGGGAATTGTAATGGAATTCCAATTTGGAACAAACTGGGCAACGTACTCTCGTTTTGTTGGAGACGTTTTTGGTAGCGCACTTGCTGCAGAAGGCATCTTTGCATTCTTCCTCGAATCTGGATTTTTGGCAATTCTCCTCTTTGGTTGGAACAAAGTAAAACCAATTACTCACTTCATCTCAACAATTTTGGTAACATTCGGAGCCCATCTTAGTGCTGTTTGGATTCTTGTGGCAAATTCTTGGCAACAAACCCCGGCAGGGCATCATTTGGTTACCCGGCAAGTAGGGGATACTATCGTAACACGAGCTGAAATAGTAGACTTCTGGCAAGTTGTATTCAACCCATCCACGATTGATAGGTTAACTCATACAATATTTGCTTCTTGGTTGACGGGGGCATTTCTTATTTTGAGTATTTCAGCGTATTACATTATTAAAAAAAGGTATTTAGATCACTCCAAGTCTGCTATCAAAGTCGGTCTTATAATTGCAATTATTGCCTCATTTCTTCAACTAATTACTGGTCACTCCAGTGCCGTTGGTGTTTCGAAAAATCAGCCAGCAAAGCTTGCCGCGATGGAAGGACTTTTCGAAACTCAAGGCAATGCTCCTTTGCATATTTTCGGGTGGGTAGATGAAAAAGAACAAAAAGTTAAATATGGGATTGCAATACCGGGCCTGCTTAGTTGGCTTGTTCATTTCGATGCGTCAAAACCTGTTACAGGATTAAAGGAATTTCCCCCAGAGGATCAGCCTCCAGTTAATATTGTTTTTCAATCATTCCATATCATGATTTCACTTGGAATACTATTTATTATAGTTTCAATTATTGGAATTGTGCTTTGGGCAACAAATAAATTATGGACTACGAAATGGTTTCTTTGGGTACTTGTTATCGGAGTACTGCTGCCTCATATTGCAAACCAAACTGGTTGGATTGCCGCTGAAGTTGGAAGACAACCCTGGATTGTTTATGGATTGCTAAGGACATCCGAAGGTCTTTCCAAAACATTAACCCCAGAAAGTGTTTGGTTCTCTTTAATTCTATTCACACTTATCTATCTTCTGATATTCTTACTTTTTATTTTCCTACTCGATAGAAAAATCAAGCAGGGAATTGTGACCGAAGCTGAAGCAGAAATTTATTCAAAGCAAAAAGCAATAATTGAAAAACAATAAATGGAGGTACTTATGGACCTAAATATTACTTGGTTCATTTTAATAGGTGTACTTTTTGCTGGGTATGCAATTCTGGATGGCTTTGATCTCGGAGTTGGTAGCATGCACTTATTTGTAAAGGAAGACACAAATCGTCGAATTTTTCTAAACGCAATTGGCCCAGTTTGGGACGGAAATGAAGTTTGGTTAATAACAGGGGGTGGAGCACTTTTTGCTGCTTTCCCAGAAGTTTATGCAACTGTCTTTTCTGGCTTCTATATTGCTTTATTTTTGCTTCTTGTGGTGCTTGTATTCCGTGCTATTGCAATTGAATTTCGCAGCAAGAGGGAAAGTGTTCGTTGGCGTCGCAATTGGGATATTGCTTTTTCAATTTCAAGCTATTTAATTGCATTACTACTTGGTGTTGCAATGGGCAATATTATCGTAGGTGTCCCCTTGAACCAATTTCACGAATTTACTGGTAACTTCTGGACCCTTATTTCTCCCTATACTGTTTTAACTGGAATCACAACAGTTGCACTTTTTATGATGCATGGTGCTATTTACTTAGTTATGAAAACAGAAGGAGAATTACAAGAAAGAGTTAGGAAATGGGTAAATAATACAATTATTTTCTTCGTTATTTGCTATGTTTCAACAACAATGGTTACTTTAGTATATGTTCCTCACATGACACAGCATTTCAAAAATTTTCCAATTCTCTTTATAGTACCTCTGCTAAATATGCTTGCAATAGCAAATATTCCCCGTGAAATTCATCATAAACGTTATGGATGGGCTTTTATATCTTCTTGTGCAAGTATTGCAGCCTTGCTCGCATTATTTGCAATAGGTATCTTCCCAAATCTTGTCCCATCGAATCCAAATCCCGAATATAGTTTGAATATATACAATGCTGCCTCGTCACAAAAGACACTTTCTATTATGTTAATTATTGCAATAATTGGTGTTCCTTTTGTATTAGCCTACACATCCGGTATTTATTGGGTCTTTCGAGGAAAAGTTAAAACTGAAGATTTAAACTATTGAAATACTCTATTTGTTGCTAATTGAAAATGTTCACTGTATTTTCCAAGAAGAGAGGGCAAATGCCCTTTTTTCTTTTTCTTTTAACTTTTGTTATCGATAATAATTCATATTATTTTTAAATAAAAAAGTTTGTTTCTATTTCAATTTGGCAATTTTTATTGCTTCTGGGAAAAGTTCCAAAGCCTTCTTAAATTGATTATCGACAGAGAAAAGTACTTCCAAAAATTGTTCACGAGTCCAAATAATTCTTGCAATTTGCGCTTTTAAATAAATTGAAATATATTCTTTGTCCTTATTCCAATCCTGATTTTCAATCTTAATTCCTTTTTTCTCCACAAAAGATTTAAAATCGATTAAAGTTTGCTCAGAGACATTAAATTTTCTATTAAACTCTTTAAAATCTTTGAATGTTTTCTTTAAATTTTCAACCTCGTTCATTAAGTTCTTGTCGATAAATTCAAAGAAAAGATTTTCACGCCGAATAGCAGCAGTCATTCTAGTAATTGTATCGGATTTCACAATGTAGTCGGGAGTAATGCCGCCACCACCAAAAACAACTCTTTTGGACCTCGTATAATAAATTGGTAACGATTCGAGGGATATCTTATCTTTTTCATTTTTAATTGTGTCATTGATTCTTTTTACCTGTTCAACAATCTTGTCGTATGCATTATAGATGTATGAACCTTCTTCGAGCTCCAAACGACCAACAAGGTGACGATATTTATCTTTGTCTTTGTATGGCCTCTGAATGCATCTTCCAGACGGTGTGTAATATTTGGCTATAGTCAGTCGAAATGCAGAACCGTCTCCAAGTTCAAACTGCCTTTGAACAAGTCCTTTGCCAAAAGAAGTTTCGCCAACTATCAAACCTCTGTCAAGATCTTGAATAGCGCCGGAAACAATCTCGCTTGCCGATGCTGATCCTTCGTTAATGAGCACTATTAGAGGCAAGTTAACAAAGGAGGAGACTCCGGAAGCAACATAAACCTCTTGAAATTCGGCAACCCTTCCTTTCGTATAGACTATTGTATCTTTGTTTCTGAGAAAAATTTCCCCCATCAAAAAGGCTTGGTTTAAATAGCCACCGGGATTTCCACGTAAGTCAAGAACTAATTTTTTCATTCCTTGATTTTCAAGTTTATGTAGCGCTTTTATCACCTCGTCGTATGTAGTTGCTGCAAACCTATTGACAACAACAACACCAATATCCGTTCCCTCGACCATAAAAGCTGCGTCGACAGTATTTAAAGGAATTTTGTCTCTTTTGATTTTAAATTGCAATAAATCCTTTGAGCTTTCTCTCTTAATTGCAACATTAACTATAGTACCTTTAGGGCCACGAAGCTTTTTAGGAACTTCAGAGCGACTCATTCCAACTGCATTTTGCCCATCAATTTCTATAATTTTGTCTCCGGAGCGTATCCCAAGAGCTTCGCTTGGTCCACCTGGAATAGGCGACACAACAACTATAGTATCATTTATCACATCAAATTCAATTCCTATACCCTCGAAGCTGCCTTGAAAGTCTTCACTTACTCGTTTCATTTCTTCAGCAGATATATAAACGCTATGCACATCAAGCTCATTTAAAATTCCTTTTACAGCAGCTTCTCCAAGCTTCTGGGTATCTACTTGTTCAAGGTAGTTTTTTACAGCAATATTCAAAACCTTGTCAATCTTTTTTATTTGCTGATAAACGTTATCAGTTGAAAGAAGTGGTGAGAAATAAATCCCGATAACTAAACCAAAAACCACTCCACCTATGATCAAAAAAATCTTTTTCATGATATACCTAAAAACCAACAACTAGAAACGAACTAAATTAATATTTATTAATTGGGAATTAAATTTTTTCAAATATTATTACTTCTACATTTCCAAACCTGTCTGTAACAGTAAAGAAATAAATTCCTTGTGGTAAGTCGGAAATATTAATTTCAAGTACAATATTATTTTTCAAAATAGATTTTGAACTATAAACTTCCCTACCCAATAAGTCCTTTATACTAATATCAATTGGTGTTGGTAAAGTATTGGACAGTTGAACATACAATACATTATTGCTTGGATTTGGGTAAAGCACAGATCTGTTTGTTCTATTTACTAAAGTAGTTAATTTTCCTGTAACTGTTACATTACATTTTGAACGGCTTTCCAAAAGAATTTCTTGACCTTCGGCAACAAAAGCAAACTCCCAGCGAACACAATGATAATTACTTTCCAAAATTAGGGTATCTCTATCAATACCTGTGCTAGTTGGATTAAAGCAAAAAGCTAATGGAAAAGTCGTTTTAGGTTGTATGATTATTGGGAAGTTGGAGGGCAAGACGCTAAATGTGTTATTCTGTATAAAGTAAGCCTTATCTATAACTTGAGTGAAATTTCCGTAATTGTATATATAAAAGAAATCACAATAAAAGCTTCCTAAAAAATGCTTTCCGAGACTAATAGGTAAGTCTGGATCATTTTCAACCCTTAAAGTAAATCCTGGAATTGTTAAAAAATATTCTTTCTTGTTTCCAGAGGAATCTATTGCAATTACAGAAATAAAAGCGTCTTCTCTGAAATTAATAATGTTAACTTGAATTTTTACATCTTTCGGGTAATTTGTGAAAATATTTGCATGGCAATTTGTGTATTCTTCTATAGTAACTTGCTTCAGACCCTTATCGATACTTTGATCATCAGTTACAATAATTTCAATAAACTTATTGCAACTATCAACTTTTGAGGTAATTTCTGGGGGTTGTTTGTCCGAAACAAAAGTAATTTCTATTGCCAAGATTTCCCTACCAAAGCAACTATTTTCAATAACCAAAGTGTCAAACAATGTGGTTTCCTCTGTCGAAGTAACACAAAAATTAAAAACTATCTCGCCTCCAGGAGGAATATCTGTTGGAACAAAACTATTTGGGAACTTTTTTGAATTTTTCAAATATATACCGACTATTCTTTTTTGGATAAAACCATTATTTACAATTGGTACATCAAAACAGAAATCTTTGCCCGTTGAGGTTTCTCCTTTGACTAATTGAATTTGACCTGGTGTTTGATTCTTAATTGCAAAAGTAAATCCAGGTATCCACTCTTCTAGAACTTGGCTGTACAAATTCATAGTGTCCGATACATAAACTGCATACCTTCCATCCTGGTATATGTCTTTTAACCTAAACCCAAAGAAAATAGTATCTCTCTTATTCAAAAAAGAGTATAGTTCGCAGTTAAAAGTAAGAGAATCAACTAAATTGAATTGTGCTAAAGGGGCATCTTGAGCTCTCCTTTTATATGCAATTCCTTTTCCAATGAAACAAGAGTCATTCGGAAGTGACGTAATCTGTGGTTCAAGGAAATTCAATCTAAGGAAATTGCTTCCTCCAATGTAACCATAGGAATTTGCATTGCCATAACCATAAACAACAATACCGAAACTAGTATCTGCCTTAAGAAAATGAACACCGTCGCTCACACGAATATTAGCATAAACATGCTGACTTCCTGGAACATCGATGATGTCGGAAAGTGAAAGAGTCGACCCATCTATCCTAAAACTTTGCCAACTTACCTTTGGAATAATAACTGAAATGTACTGTTCTTGATACACTTTCGGTATATCTATTTCGGATGCTTGAGCATTCAATACACGATATTCATCTAAATATTGTTCCATAGGAGGCATAATTGCAAAAAATGGATCCCCTAGATAACTAGGCCCTGTGCCACATGTTTTTTTGTAAGCACCAACAAGAATCGGTTTATTTGATGATATGTAATATGGTCTGTCTAATGTTCCTTCATAAAACCCGCCTTGAGACAAAGTTGCAACCCTAACACCATTGACAGTAATAACGGTCTCATCTTCTGCTGCTAAAACACGGTAAATACTTTCGCCTGAAGGAATTTCATTTCTAGATTTAGCAAAAGGCACCACAATTGAATTTTTCCCCCAAGTAGAAACCGGGGGTAATTGCTCTATTAAAATATCTCTCGATGGGTTTGGAGTGCTAAACCTTGTTGTGTATGGAATTGTTGCTCTTTGATGACCAGCAAAAACTGCTATAGGTTTAGAAGAAATAATTTCAGTACCTGTTAAGTCAGAATTTAGATTTTGTGTAGAAATTCTGGCTTGGACTAAATATACTTCGCCTTTATTCAGATTTATTTTCTGTGTTTGAATTCCAAATCTATATGTTTCGGCTTTGGGATAAATTGTTACATTGGTATTATCTTCGACAGCTACAATTGCAAATTCAGAAGGTGTACTTTGTCCATCTAATATATTTCCGCTCCTAATTCCATCGCTATTATACGAGAGAATAAAGTAGCGATTGCCTAATACATCAGTTGGAAGTACCAGAAAAGCATCGGAAGTGGTATTAGCCTGGCTAAGCCCATAGACCGATATTTCCTTGTCGCTTGTTATATGAAAAGCATTTGTTGCAACCCTCTCCGTTTGAACTGAAGCATTAGATTGGTCAAGCAAAAAACTGCTCTCGTTATAACCAAGAAGAGCAAAATTGTAGCTGGGGATTCTAAATATATACATTTGCGATGGATCTGTTATTTCAAAATTGGTAAAAAAGACTTGACCTTGTCTATCAACATATTCAATTGTACCTTTTGTGGGTTCCGATGTAGCAATAAAAATATATAAAGAGTCCCCATACCTTCTCCTTGGATCCATATGATCCCAATTGTTATGGTAATTTGGAAGAAAGGTAAACCAGAAATCAGTGCCCTTGCTATCTTTTACTATTTCAACCTTTGAAAATGTCAGATTAGGAAGGACAAAAAAGACAAGGTATGAAAGGAAAAAAAACTTCTTCATTGTCTATAACCTTAAAAAAACTTAAACACTAAAGAAAAATATAAGTTACAACTTTTTTTGATAATAATTACAGTAATAATTGATGGGACAAATATTGCACTTCGGATTTCGGCTAATGCAGTATTTCCTACCAAAAGCTATAATAAGGTGAGTAAACATAACCCATTTATCTTTGGGGAGTAATTCCATCAACCTAAACTCAATTTTTTTTGGGTTCTTTGTATCGACAATGCCTAAACGGTTTGTGATTCGAATCACATGGGTATCTACTACTATACCGGGTTTATCATATGAATGGGAAAGGATAACATTTGCTGTTTTCCTTCCGACTCCTGGAAGCTGAAGGATAGCCTCCATGGAATCTGGAACTTTCCCATCGAACTTATCCAAAATCATTTTTGCGCAACCTATAATGTGTTTTGCCTTAGATTTATAATATCCAGTTGAATAGACAAGTTTTTCTAATTCTTCATAATTTAAATTAGCAAAATCCTTTGGCGTTTTGAATTTAGCAAATAAATTGGAGGTTACTATATTAACCCTTTCATCTGTACATTGGGCAGAAAGAATAGTTGCTACGAGCAATTCAAATGGATTAGAATGATTAAGTCTAATCTTTGCCTCGGGAAATTCCTTTTCCAAAATTGTAATTATCTTACGTAACTTTTCCACGGGCAACTTTTTCAATAACTTTTGTTCTGGAAGATTCGTGTTCACGATGGTAGATATAAGTTGGAAATTCAACTTTCTTAACTATTAATCCTTTCTTTTTAACCAAATCATACAATCGGGTGTCTTCACCATAATCAAGTTTAGGAATCCCACCAAGTTTTTCGACTACGGTTCTACGAATGAAAAATGTTCCACCAACCACGCATTCATCTAATGAAATCATTTTATTTGGATTATGAATATCTGGTACGTACTTAGAGCCAATAACTTTATAACCACCATAAAGAAAATCGATAAAAGGATTTTCGACAAGAATTCTTTTCCTTAATTTCAAATGTTCTAAATCGTATTCGTCGTCGGAGTCCAAAAAAGTAACATATTTCCCTTTCGAAATTTTAATTCCAGTTTCTCTTGCAAAAGCAGGTCCTCGATTTTGCTGGAAAATATATGCAAAGCGGTTATCACTTCTGCAAAGCGAGATGGAAAATTCGTAAGTCTCGTCCTCACTTCCATCGTCAACAATTATTGCTTCCCAATCGTTTTCATTCTGTTTAATCAACGATGTAATAGCTCTTTTAACTAACAAAAGCCTATTGTAAGTAGTTATAACGACAGAGAAAAAAGGTAAATCCATAATAGGTTTTAAATAAAAGCTAAATTAAAAATAATAATAAAAAAATCAAAGTAATTGGAAAACAATTTTTTTTGCTTATTTTTGTCATTGGTTAATCCTATCTTTTATCATTCCTATTAAAAGATAGATAACCAAGTGTTTTATTAATAACTATTTGAGGTTCTCTTTATGAATATCTATGTTGGAAATCTCAGTTTCTCGACCACACAAGAGGAACTGGAAAATCTCTTTTCCCAATTTGGGAACGTTGAATCTGTTCGAATTGTTCGCGATCGTCAAACTGGTCGTTCTCGCGGCTTTGGTTTTGTTGAAATGAATGCTGAGCATGGGAAAATTGCTATCAAAGAACTAAACGGAAAAGAATTTGGCGGACGAAACATTTTGGTAAACGAAGCAAAACAGCAAGAACGACCACAAAGAAATTTCTCGCGTACTAATAACTCAAGAAATTACCAAGACCGTTATTAATAAAGTTCTTGGTTCTATTTATAGGGGGTTCATTTATGAACCCCTTTTTTCTAAAAATTAAAATGAAATTGCAACTCTTCAGATAATAATTTTCATAATAAAATAACAATAACTTTTGCTCGCCCTACGCAAGATTTTAATATATAATCTGCTTTGTTTGGTTTTTTTGTGGTTTTTAAATTTTTTTTATGGACTTTACTTATCTCCAAAGAGTAAAATAATCTTTAGATCGTGATTTACGCAAATCTATTTGTAAACATAATTGCTTCAGTTTTTGATTGGTCCTATGAAAATTACGGAACGCTAACTACTAAATTTTGATATTAAAACCACGCCACAATAAACCATTGATACTTTCCCCGTGTCGTTGATTGATCCCGAGAGATATTTTAATAGAAATGCACAGAATAGGAAAATATTCCTTCTGAAATTTATCTAAACATTAATATAAGTAATCTATGTATAAACATTAATTAAGATCAGTTGCTAAACATTCAAGGAAGTTCGCAAGAAGTTCATTCACCCCAAGAACCAATTTGTTTAAAGTAAAACAACATTCTGAAATACCCCAGTAAATAAAATTTGTCATTAATAAATACATAACAAAAAGCTAGAACTGTTTTTTTTCTTTAAGAGGTTTCTTTTGTTTCGAAGTTATTTTGATAACCCAATAAATCTAATAGAAGGTACATCACATCTAACAGGATGAAAAGCTTGCAAACAATACTTCTAGCATATGGAACAATGTAATAAATTTATATGGAAGAAAATTGATAAATTAAGTATTTGAGGATGTATGGATTTGAAAAAGTAACGATTAAATTGATAAATGAAAAATTTTTAAACAAATCTTAATCTTCATCTAAAAAACAAAAATAGAGGGGAAAATGAAAGAAACTCTTCAAAAGGTAAGCTTGTTTGTTTTATTAATCTTTTGTGTTAGCTTTTTCAAAATGGCGTATTCCTGTAAACATGAACACTTAGAAAAATTTTCAGAGCCTAAAGTAATTCATTACAATCCTTATACTTCTGAATATCAACCAATCCTCGAGGGAGAAACTGATTCGGTGGGGTTTTACTCTGGCATAGTCACTATCGAACCAAATAAATATGGAGAAACGCATAGTACAAAGATTTACGAAGAGATTATTGTGGTATTCGAAGGAGAAGGTAAAATTAAAATTAACGAAACTGGAGAACTTAATATCAAATTCGGTAATGTAGCTTATATACCACCAAATACCAAGCACCAAGTTTTTAATATAGGCACCAAGAATTTAAAATATATTTATATTGCCTCAAAATCGATTAAAAAATAAATTATTTCACAACACAAAACAAC
>FMJZ01015363.1_pt1 | contig 29970 bp, 22 predicted proteins | sample 1987881 | NCBI WGS metagenome assembly FMJZ01 (sample SAMEA4378227, study PRJEB15110) | soil metagenome | biome: soil; feature: Field; material: Soil | place: India | collected 2015-03-11 | depth 0 m
CGGCGACACGAACTTACACCCCTTCACGCACTTCCACACCAACCGCTACGGCGACGCGTACCTTCACCGTCACCGCGACCCCGACACCCACCTTTACCTGGACGCCTACACGCACCCCCTCCGCAACCCCGACCAGCTCCAGCACGCCCACTCTGACGCCGACGCGTACGCCAACACCATCTTCTTCCCCCACATCCTCACTCACCCCCAGCCGTACGCCGACGGCAACGGTGACAAGTACGTCCACGCGCACCCCATCTGCTACCGGCACAGCAACACGAACCCTGAGCCCCTCCCCGTCGCCCACTCCCACGCTCGCGGCAATTCGGTTGAGTGGGGCAGTCGCTTATTTTGCCCCAGATCGGCCTCTTCCCAACGTGCCGGTGCGCGCCGATAGCAATGGGGTCACTCGGAGTGGGACCACGGGCACGGATGGGATCTACAACATCCAAGACGTTCCTCCCGGTGAGGTCAGCGTTGTCCCACTGCCGGAAGAAGCCCAAGGTCTGATTCCGAGAATGAGCGGCAACGCTGCGATCGTCACTGCCGCCGACGCCGTGATCGTGTTACGGGCCATGACCGGTGTTTCGCAGTTGACCCCGATGCAACAAGTCCTGTGCGACGCAAACGGAAGCGGGGACCTTACTGCGGGAGACGCTGCAGCCATCTTGAGGTATGTAGTTGGCGCGTCCGACCCCAACTCCTGCATCGGTTCCTGGGCAGTTCAACCGAATGGGGCTCTACCTCCGATCGCCACGCCAACGCCGGCTCGAACGGGCCAGTGCAATCCGGTGCTACAAGTATCGCTCGCCGATGCAAGGAGTGACGTAACCGGCATCGACTTTTTGGCTGGGATCGTCGGTGACTGCAACGGCAGCTTCGATGCTGCAGGTTCCACAATGGTTGCGCGGTCGAGGCACATGGGCACCAGGGCACCCGATCGAGCACTCGTGCGCGTGGGAAAACCGGCCCGCAAACGCGGTGGGTGGCGTGTGCCGATAACGGTCAGTTCGCAAGGTTCGTGGAATGCGGCGACGATCCGTGTGTGGTTCGATAGCAGGCGACTCGAACCGCCACGTGTCTCACTGCCTACGAATAGCGACAAATCCCTCGCCGCCTACGTAGTCCATGCCGATTCGCTCGGTATTGCTTTGGCCCGTACGCAAGCCCGGGGCGGAAACGAAGTCGTTGCTTGGCTCGTGTTCGACCGTAACACGGCACCTCGTGCCCCGTGGATTCGGATTGTCAGCGCGATCGTCGAGTAGCGGTCACGGCCCCACCTACCCTGGGCCGAAAATTTCTTGCTTGTGAGCTGGCCCTTCCCTCTGGCAAAAAACAAGTGGTGGAACCCGAATTCGATGTAGCGTCTCATGATTCTCCAGTTACCTTTGTTCTTAACCTGCTTGCTCACCCTTATGTTCACAATCGTCGCCTCGACGAGCGAAGGGACGACGTTCGTGCCGATGAGCGACGAGGCACTGGTAGAAAGTTCGGAAGCGATTGTGCTCGGCCGGGTCGGCTCCATCGGATCAGCTCTCGACGACGATCGAGGCATCTTCACTCGGATCGAAATCGAGGTGTACGAGGTTCTCAAAGGGGTGCTCCCCCACCCCAACCTTGTCGTGCAACTGCCTGGCGGTCAGGTGGGTGACCGCGTGGAGTGGATTTTTGGCTTGCCGCAGTTCTTCCTGCACGAAGAAGTCGTCTTGTTCCTCGTGCGGAATGGGGAGGGGAGCTGGCAGCCTAACGCTCTTGGGTGGGGCAAATTCGGGATTCGCCGACATCGTGATGGGGACTCAGTAGTCGTTCGGGAACTTGGCCAGGGCACGGTACTCCTCAACCCGGGTGGGGGTTTTGCCTCACCGGCGCCATACGAAGAAAATTTGCAGACCTTTGTCGAGCGCATTCGGCGCATGGTTGGCTCCGGTGCGGCAACTTCCGCCCAACTGCCGGATCCTACTCCGCTGTCTGGGTCCGACGACACACTCTACGAATACCGAGCGGCGTTCACCCTGCTCGGCAGCCCGCCTGCGCGCTGGCACGAGGCAGACAGTGGCACACCCGTGTCCTACGTGAGCACCACCGACGCTGGCCTCGGCGTCGCTGCTTCGATGCAAGCAGTGAGCGATGCTCTAGCAGCTTGGAGCAGTGTTTCCGGAGCCGGTCTCGTTCTGAATTACGGCGGACTCATTAGTCCCACGCCCACGCCGGCCCCGGGTTTTCCGACACCGACACCACTGGGTTACGGCGGCTGCGCGTTCAATCGAATCGTCTTCGATGACCCACGAGGCGAGATCGCCGATCCGAGTGGCTGCTCCGGAACACTTGGCATCGGTGGGTACTGCGCCAGCGGCTTCGACCAAAGGACCATCAACGGCACGACCTTCGTGAAGATTACCGCGGGCAAGATCGTGCTCAACAACGGCTGGTCAACCCAATGCCCGAGCTTCTGGACTCCGTGCCTCGTAGCCGAGGTGCTGACTCACGAAGTGGGCCACAGCATTGGACTCGGGCACTCTTCGGAAAACTCTTCCGAGCCCAACTTCACGTTGAAAGACGCCACAATGTACTTTCGGGCCCATAACGACGGTCGATGCGCCCAAGTCCGGGCCGACGATATTGCCGCAATGCAGTTCGTGTATCCGTACGCGGGTCCTTCATTTACGCCGACCGATACCCGCACGCCAACATCCACGCCGACGATCACACCCACGGCAACATGGACCAATACCAGGTCGCCCACCGCAACGCCGACCGCATCGCCAACCCGCACGTTTACGCTCACCACAACGCCGACTCGCACCCCGAGCCCGACCTACACCATGACCCCAACCCGCACGTTCACTCCTTCACGAACGCCCACTCCCGCGCGTACCGAAACACCAACGGCAACGCCCTCCCGAACGGCCACACCGAGTTCGACCCCCTCCCTCACAGCCACACCCAGTGCGACAGCCACTCACACATTGACGCCCACTACCTCTCCCACGGCGACGGAAACGGCCACACCGAGCATCACCGCAACGCCCTCCGACACACCAACGATCACTCCGACCTTGCCCCCGAGTCATACACCCACGATTACGTTGACACCCACCGAAACCCTTTCACCGGTGCCCAGTCCCACCGCGTCCGCGACGGCAACTCCCACGTTAACCGCAACCCCAAGCCTGACCCTGACCCCAACGTCGACCGCCACTTACACCTCCACCCGAACGCCAACAGCAACATGGACGTCCACACCGTCGCGTTCACCCAGCCCCACAAGGACTTTCACCCGCACGCACACCGCCAGCCCAACCGCCACTCACACGCCTCTACCAAGCTTTACCCCCACGGTAACCGCTACCCCGTCTTCGTCTCCCACGCGTACTTTAACGCCATCTTTTTCGCCGACACCAAGTGGCACCTCCACTCGAACTCCTACAGCTACTGTGCCCTTTACCGCCACACGCACAGCTACACCGTCTTTCACAGCAACTCGCTCTCCAACTGCCACTCCACCCCCATCACCGACGGCAAGCCCAACAGCGACCCAAACTCGCACCTGGACGCACACCCCATCGCCCAGCAGCACTCCGAGTTCGACCGGCACAGCCTCCTTCACGCCTTCGCCTACGAGTACGCCCGTGCCAACCACCTCGGTTTTTGGGGCCGTTCGACACTACGCAAGCCAACAGCCGATAGCTGGAGTTCACGTCCGACTTTCGAACCCACCGACCGAAGTGACCACCGATGCCAGTGGCAATTTCGCTTTGACCTCGGTGCCGATGGGGACCGTTCAAGTCGAGCCTTCGTTCTCCCTCGTGCCGTCGTCCCCTGTGGTCACGGCGAGCGATGCTGTGGTAATCTTACAGTACCTTGTGGGGATGCAGCCACTCGACGCTGCCGAGCTTTTGGCCGCCGACGTAAATGGTTCGAGCGAAGTGACGGCCGCTGACGCTGCCCTGGTCCTACAGTATGTGGTTGGCGCGATCAGTGCCTTCCCTGCAGCAATCCATTGTGGCTCACCCTGGGTTTTTGTGCCGGTACCCGAGCCGGTGCCCAACCAGCAAATCATTCCACCGCAGCCCTCTGCAAACCCGTGTGTCGCCGGAGCCATAGCGTATGCTCCGTTAACCCAAGCCGCGGCTGGGCAAAACTTTGCCGCCTTGCTCCTCGGCGATGTGAACGGGTCGTGGCAAGCATCATCGGCTTTGGACCGGCACATCTCCACCGCCTTCCACGTGCGCTCCGCGGTCCTGGTACGGCGTGGCCGCAGGCTGGTCTATCGAGTGTCTTACGAGATCAACTCTTCGCAACCGTTCACTGCTCTCGAGGCCACGGTTGGTTACGATCCCAAGCTGCTCCGATCGGTTCGGGCGCGCTTTCGAGCCAACAATCGCTCTGCTCGGCTCCTGGCTCAACATGCAAGCGAGGGGCGACTGCGGGTTGCCGTCGCCAGCGCCCAGGAGTTCGCGGGCCCCGTCACTTTGTGGATCGAAGCAAACAGTAGCTCACCGTCCGTACCGCGCCGTGCCTTGCGGCTGGAGTCCATTCACGCGGAATGACGTTGTGGGCGGGACTTCCGTTGCTTCTGATCTGCTCGAGATGCCCCAGCGGCACCCCGCATCGTTCCCGCCATGGCCAGCAATTGCCGAAAGTGGATTCCCGCCCAAATCATGAAGGGGACAACCTGGGTATCCAAATACATGGCCAAATTCGTGAACAAAGCTAGCCGGTATCTCGTGCTTGCGGTGTAAGAGTGCGGATCCAATTGGGTCGCGTACCCGAACTCGATGGCCAAGGTTACATCGAGCACTTGCCACAGCAGCACGAAAAGAAAAGCCATGGCCGAACGCTTGATCTTCGTCCACCACGTCGAAGCTGGGGTAGCCACCATCAAGGCGAGGAGCAGGATGGTGTTCGCATGAATCCACTCCGCAGCAATGCTCGGCGGTGTGTTGGGCGGCTGATGGCCTCGCGGCCAAAAGAACAACGTCGTTCCCGCAGACCATACGTGCGTTGGCCGGTCCACCACGCTTACGGTCAACTCAGCCAGCGCCGCCAAGAAGCGTGTATACCCCGGACCAACAAGCAGCCAAGCAGCAAAAAACCCGATAAAGGCCAGCAGCAGGCGAGCAAAAAACTTTAGAGGCTCAACGGCTAGGGACATGAACAAACCGTTGGGCCCAGTACAACCAAGTGGCCACCGCAGCGACGATGATCACGGCCTGAGCCAGGTACACATGCGTGTAGTGAAAGTACGGGTTGGCAAACAGTCCAACCAAAAACAGGCCAACGACCCGAAACACATTTAACGTGTGAATCACCACGCCCCCGAGAAGCAACCCAAGCAACCGAGCGCTCCATGATGCTGGATAGGCGATCACTGCAGCACTGTAAATCGCGGTCGGAACCACACCGGAGCAGGCTTCCGTAACGTCCACCGCAAAGCCTGCAGCACTAATTCGGGTTCCCTCTACAGCAACAGTAAAGCCTAGAAACGGGCCGAGGAGCTGCAGCAAAACCGAGCTGCCCCACGTAGCGAACCGTGCCATCCACGCGGCGAAATTCACGCGGTCGGCCACTGGTGCGTAGTCGGTGGCCACGAAGACCAAGAGAATGACCAGCAAAAAAGTTCCAACCACACGAACAACCAACCACTGCTCCCGTAGCCAGCGCGTCCAAGTCGACACCTTTCCGGTTCCTCCTCGCCTTTGGGCGCTCGAAGTGTCGCGAGCCTGAGCAAGCCTGTCAACTACTTGCTTCGCCTCCGCGCGCGCACCGCCAGCGGCCTAGCGCTCATTGACATGAGCCAGCAAGGATACGTATGAACCGCGCGCATGCTTGCGTGGGCTCGAAGAGTCGCCCGGTTTGCCCAGGGGTTGGTGGACGTGGGCGCGTGGCTGGTGGCGGTGGTACTTCTGGTAGTCGTGTTTCTTTGCTGGCACACGGTGCACGCTCCAGACTTGACGGTGATGCGAGCGGCATTGGCCCGGCTCCATTCCATCGTGGCGGGCCAGCAGATCGAAGCTCTCTCGCTCGAAGCCCGAGTGGAACCAGAGCGGAGAGAACTCGTCGCCGCGGCCACCTTGCGCCTCCGCAGCCTCGGGCACGAACGTACCGCTTGGTACTTTCTGCTCGACCCTGGTTTCCATGTACTTCGGATCCAAAACGTAAGTTCCACGGCAGAACCAACGCCCGTGCCCTGGGTCCAACTCGGGCCTGTGGTGCAAATTCTATCCAGTGGCGTTGGCACCTCTCTGCAAGCAATCCGGGTGGAGTACGAAGGCAGCCCACGCCTGCACCCGGAAGACTGCCGGATTACCGCCGCTGAAGTTTTGTTAGGTCCGGACTGCCTTTGGTACCCGTTGGACGCCCAGAGTTTTTTCTCCCTGGAAGCCCGCGTGGAGTTACCAAGCTCCTGGGAACTGGTGGACACGGCGACAGCCACGGAGGTCAACTGGCGAGGAACTCATCGCGAACGCCGGTGGGAAAGCGGCGAACCGATTGCTGGGTTTGGCCTCGTGGCTGGCGCCTACCGATACCAAGAGCGCTGGGCTGGCGCGACTCGGCTACGCGCATACGTGCCCCAGGGAGACGAGCTTGACCCAGTTGCTCTGCTCGACACCATCGAGACGGGGTACCAAACACTGGTCGACCGGTTGGGCGCTTGTCGCCTACCCGTCGTCAGCCTTTTCGTGCACCCTACGCTCCAACGTGCGTTTCATGATGGGGCCGGCGGAATTGGCATCCCCCGCCGTGCCCTGGCTAGCGAAGATGCAGGCTTCGGCCTGGTGACTCATGAGCTTGCGCATTGTTGGTGGGGCGCAACGGTCACCGGAGGCTGGTTACGCACGGGAAGTGCGGCACAGTGGATTATCGAAGGCTTTGCCGAGCTAAGCAGTCTTCTCGCAAGCGAGGCGGTGTACGGGCCAGACGCCGCCGTGAAACGGCTGCTCGGCGAATTTTACGACCCGGTGGAACAAAAGGCGCTCACCGACATGACGGTGCTCGACAACGCCCTGCCGCAAGCGCGCGGGCGCGAAACGATTTACCGCAAGGGAGCGTACGTTCTGTGGATGTTGCGCCACATCGTGGGCGACAGTGCTTTCCTCAATGCGTTGCGAGAAATCCTGCAAACCTACCCAACCAAGGAGATCGGGGCATCCGAGGTACAGGAAGTGTTCGAGCGGGTGAGTGGCCGATCCCTGGGGGATTTCTTCGAGGCGTTCGTCAGAGGCCGAGGAACCCTAGACTTCGCGGTGGATCCCCAGGCCCCTGGAACTTTAGTCCTGAGCAACACGGGAAACGCAAAATGGCAGTGGCCAGTCACGGTGCTCATCCGTGAGCCAGGTGGGGACGAGCCGCGGCGTCTGGAGCTCGTACCCCCAAGCGAAATCCGTCTGGACCATGCCGAGGCCGAAGTGCTCGTCGACCCTTTCCTGCAATGGGCAGACACCAACCGCGAGAACAATCGCTACCCTCGACGGTCGGAGCCTCTGTTCGTCGCGCCGAGCGAGCGCGGAACGTTGGTCGTCACGGGTGAACCCTTTGCCTGGTCCAAGCCTCGAGCGCGTTTGCGGGTGTCGGGAGAAGAGGTGAGGGAGTGGGAGTTCGAACGCGGAATTCTCCAAGCTCCGCGCCTCGACCCTGAGCACGGGTGGTTCGTGACCAGTTTGGCTGGCCCGACACGGGAACAAGGCACGGTCGTTGTGTTGGAGGCCGACGGTAGCCGTCGGCGAGTCGGCGGCGGAACGGCCGCGGTGCCTGCCGACGGAGGGGCCATTGTGGCGGCAGTGGGCAAGAAGGTAGTGCGCTACGGTCCTTCCGGCCGAGCACACGTGCTTCTGCGTGTAGCTGACAGCTCCATCGAAGCGATCCTACCCCTTCCGAATCTGAACCATCTTGGGGTGGTGGCGAGTGATGCGGGGCAAAGCTCGCTGCTGATGTGGAACGAAAATCAAAAGTCTTTGGAGACCGTTTTGCGCGTAGACGGAAGCCTGCCCTTTGTCGATTGGAGCGCGACGAACGACTCCTTTGTCGTTGGCTTTCCCGATGGGCTCACGTGGGACATTTGGGAAGTCCCGCGCGAAGCAACGCCAGCACGTGCCGTGGTGCAAGGGGCGATCATGCTCAGCGACATGGCCCTGAGCCCCGACGGCAGTAGCCTCGCCCTGGCGGCAGCCCCGACACGTCAGTACCCGCGCACACGCCGGCAAGTTTACGTCTTGGACCTAACCGAGCGTACGGTAAAAACTTGGTCCGACCCGGAGCTGGATTTCTTTGAAGTCGCTTGGATCGATGACTCCTCGCTCCTTGCCGTGGCGCGACACGACCCCCCCAATGCCCCCCTGCTCTACCCGTGGTCGCGTAAGGTAGTACGCATCCATCTCGACCGAGACGACCTCGAGCTTTTGCAACCTGGCTCCGACTTGTAAGTGGCCCAGAACCTCTCGGGTGCCACTGGGGCAATGGCGGACTAACGGATGCACGGAACCACACCGGCAGAAGAACACCGCACCTTTTCTTACACGTTCGGCCCCCGGCAGGCTGCATCCCAACGTGTAGCTTTGCCCACCCGTTGCCCGAAGGATCCCGCGTCACCCGCCGTCGCGAGAATGCACGAGATGGCGGGGTGAAGGTGGCAGGTTTAGCACTTCGGTGCGGAAGACTTCGACCATGTAGTCGACCACGTTGCGCATGGACACGACTCCTGCGGGTCGGCCGCCCTCGTCTACCAGCGGTACATGGCGAAAGCCTCCGACGGTCATCAAGTTCAAGGCAAAGCTCACGCGATCGTCGGGCGAGAGCACCTCTGGGTCCGGCGTCATGAACGCTTGTACTTGCTCGTGATCGAGGTCGAGAGGCTGGCCGACAACTTTCGTCAGCACGTCGCGCTCGGTAAAGATTCCACACAAGCGACCGTGATCCTCGATCAGAACGCAACCCACGCCCGACTCGTTCATGCGCCGAATCGCCTCCCGCAAGGAAGCCTCTCTCGGAACGCAAACCGGCGGCTTCAGAGTAGAAAGCTCTTTGATCGGTAGCCCCAGCACCTGTGCTCCTAACCTAGCCGCCTCTGCTTCGCGTTCGGCTTGGATCTCTTCCTCTTCGGAGAAGATCTCGTCCAGCATGGGTGTTGTCTCCTTGCGTCGACGGTTTTTTTTCTATCACGCTTCTACGCCGCAATAAACGTGCAACGAGTCGGAAAATCTCCCCCCGAACCGAGGGGGCCACGGGCGAGCGCTCGGGTCCCGTGCCCGTGCTTGCCGAACACCATCCATCTTCGAGCATGCTGTTTTCAGGTGGCGGCACCGCCTCAACGTCTTCGTCTCGGCTCGCCAAGCCCTGGCAAGGTTACCCGGCAAGATTCATCGGATTCGCACCGTGTGGCCGGTCTGTTTTCCTTCATGAAAAGCTTTCGCTATCCAGTGAGGGCATGCACTCACTTTCCGTAGCGCGGCGTGTCGAGTGGGCTTACGACGTTGGCGGCTTACGCACTGCCGGCAAGTTTTTCTTCCGTGGGCAGGAAAAGGTTTATCTTCGTGGTGTAACGTACGGCCCCTTCGCGCCGCGGGATGGCGCGCCGTTTCCCCAGCGAGACATGGTGTTGCGCGATTTCGCACTCATGCGCGAACTCGGGGCCAATTGTTTGCGCACGTTCACGGTGCCCCCCAAGTGGTTTCTCGACCTTGTTGCGGAACACGGCTTGATGACCTTGGTGGGCATCCCGTGGACCCAACACGTTTGCTTCCTGGACGATCGTGCCATCGTCAGGGACATCCGGTCGGCGGTCACCACTGCCGTACACGACCTCGGAAACCATCCGGCCGTTGCGGGCATCTTGATTGGCAATGAAATTCCTCCGGACGTGGTCCGTTGGCACGGCCCCCGGCGCGTGGCCCGCTTCCTCGGAGAACTCTATGCGATTGCGAAACAAGCCGCACCCGACGCGTTGGTCAGCTACGCCAACTTTCCACCAACGGAGTACCTCGAACTCGATTTTGTCGATTTTGTCGCGTTCAACGTGTACTTGCACCGCGAAGCAGACTTTCGCCGATACCTGTCACGCTTACAGAATCTCGCTGGCGATAAACCACTCGTACTGACAGAGTTTGGAATCGACTCGCTGCGCGAAGGAACCAGGCAACAGGCCGAGATCTTAAGTCGGCAACTGCGGGCGGCGTTCGAGTGTGGCGTAGCTGGAACGTTCGTGTTTTCCTGGACCGATGATTGGTTTACCGGCGGTTTCCAAGTGGAGGACTGGGCTTTCGGCCTAGTCGATCGGAATCGCTCTCGGAAACCAGCATTCCAGGCGGTGCAGCAGCTCTATCGCTCTCCCCTGCCCCCTGCGCTTTCACAACCACCGAAAATCTCCGTGGTCATTTGCGCGTACAACGCGGAACGGACGATGGACGCTTGTTTGGCTTCGCTGCGCGAGCTGCGCTATCCGAACTACGAGGTCATCGTCGTCAACGATGGTTCCACAGACGGAACAGAAGCCATCGCCCGGCGGTATCCAGAGTTCCGGCTTCTTTCGCAACCGAACAAAGGCTTGAGTGCAGCCCGCAACGCTGGCTTGGAGGCCGCGCGTGGCGAGATCGTCGCTTACACAGACTCGGACTGTGTGGCCGATCCAGATTGGTTGACGTACCTTGCGTACAAATTCGCCTCCTCCGACTTTGCTGGCGTCGGGGGCCCGAACCTACCTCCACCCGAGGATTCCGCCACTGCAGCTTACGTGGCTGCCGCCCCCGGAGGTCCTACGCACGTCCTGCTCGACGACGAGGTGGCGGAGCACATCCCCGGTTGCAACATGGCGTTTCGGAAATCCGCTTTAGAGCACATCGGTGGCTTCGACCCCGTGCATCGAGCAGCCGGAGACGATGTCGACGTGTGCTGGCGGCTTCAGGATGCCGGGTACCGGATTGGTTTCAGTCCGGCCGCTCAGGTGTGGCACTTTCGACGCAACACGATTCGGGCCTACCTAAAGCAACAAATGGGTTACGGGCAAGCCGAGGCCCAGCTCTACTTCAAACATCCCTTTCGCTTCAACATGCTCGGTCAATCGCAATGGATCGGGAGGATCTATGGGGACATCGGGCTGCCACTGCTCTCAGCTCGGCCCATCATTTACTACGGGGTTTTCGGGCGGGGACTTTTTCAAACGCTTTACGAAACGCCGTCCTCGCTTCTCGCGTATTTACCCTTTACCTTGGAGTGGAACCTGCTCGGTGTGACCTTGCTGTCCGGGGCGCTCCTTGCGGGCCGATGGCGTCTCGTGGCGGCACTTCCCCTGGTTCTCACCGCCATCCTCGCTCTCGGCCGCGCTTGGAAGGCGAAGATCGATCCGCGTTTTGACCACTGGCGTGGCCGCCTGTTGGTTGCGGCACTGATTTACCTTGGGCCGCTCGTGCGGAGCATGCAGCGCTACCTTTACCGACTGCAGGGGCAAAATGGCGCGGCGCGGATTCAGTTTACCGGTGTTCCGCAGAGGCCAGAAATCGAGTGGCGCCGGCGTGAGATTTTGCTGCGCTTTTGGAGCGAGCACGGTACGGAAAAAGAAAATTTCCTTCACGCCTTGATCGAGTTTTTGGCGCCGAGAAAGTACCTGGTGGCCGTTGACCAAGGCTGGAGCGACCATGATATCACCGTGCATCGTGGGCTCTGGTCGCGCGTGGAGCTCACCGTGGCAGCCGAAAACCACGGAGGCAACAAGCGCTTGCTGCGTACGCGCAGCCGTGTGCGTGCCTCTTGGTTTGCCCGTTCCCTTACGGCAATTCTGGTTACGATCGCCACCCTAGCCCTGCTCGGCAGTTTGCGCGAGATCAGCGAAATGGCCTTGCTCCTGCTTGCCATTACCCTCGGCGTTACCGTGGTGGAAAGCTTCCGGCTCGGGCAAACCGTGTGGCACGCGCAGGAAATCGTTGCGCAGCAGCTTCGCCTGGTCAGCAACGGAGAACAAACCAGTGGCTGATTCTCGGCCGCCCACGCCGCGGATTCTCCCGTTCGTGTTGAACGCGCTTTGGCCGTATCGGGGGCGCTTTGTCCTCGGTTTGGCGCAGGTGGCGCTGATCACGGTGCTCGAGTTGGCCAAGCCCTGGCCGCTGAAGATCGCCTTGGACTACGTGCTGCCCAATCAACCACCAGCGTGGCTTCCCCCCAGCATGGCCGAAAGATCCAGATTGTTGATCCTGGCCACACTAGGCTTGGTGGCAATCTACGCCGTTCTTGGCGTAGTGCAGGTTTGGAACAACTACACCACGATCGCCATAGGCCAAAACATGGTGGCCGACTTACGCAGCCGCTTGTACCAACACCTCCAGCGCTTGTCGCTTTCGTTCCACACGCGCGCCTCGGTGGGGGACCTAATTTACCGTGTGACCAGCGACACCTATGCGATCCAGACTCTCGCCATGAATGGGGTTTTCCCGGTTCTGGCGTCGGCCACACTGCTGGCAGGCATGTTCCTCGTGCTTCTCCAGATGGATTGGCTCCTCACGGCGCTCGCTGCCGCGGTATGCCCGGCTTTGGTTGCCGTCCTGTTCCTCATGGAGCGGAAACTAGCAGGCACGGCACGCGAGGCGCGGGAGCGCGAAAGCCGTGTCTACGACCACGTGCAGCGGACGATGTCGGCGGTCAAAGTCGTGCAAGCTTTTAGCAAGGAACCGGAGGAGCATGCCGCATTCACCGAACGCAGCGAAGCCAGCTTGCAGGCGCACTTGCGGCTATACCTGTGGCAAACCGCCTTTGGCGCTTCCACCGGCTTGTTGCTTGCAGCAGGTAGCGCCGCGGTGTTGTGGTTTGGAACGCAGCGGGTGTGGGGCGGGCGCCTGAGCGCCGGCGACTTGGTAGTGTTTCTCAACTACCTCGCGTCCTTGTACGGACCGCTGCAAGCCATTTTCTCCACATACGGCTCGGTACAAGGAGCGCGTGCGGGATTGCGGCGCGTTCTGGAACTGCTGGCCACGGCGCCCGAGGTCAGGGACGGTTCACGGGTTTTTGCCCGAAGACCCGCCGGTCGCGTGCGGTTCGAACACGTGAGTTTTTCCTACGAGCGAGGCAAGCAGACATTGGTGGATATCGACTTCGAAGCCGCTCCAGGGGAACTCATCGCCATTGTCGGCCCCACGGGAGCCGGCAAGAGCACGCTAGTGAGTTTGATCCCTCGTTTTTACGATCCCGATGTCGGGCGCATCCTGATCGATGGAATCGACATTCGTGACCTCACCCTGCGGTCTTTACGGGAAGCGATCACGATGGTGTTACAGCCGCCCATTGTGTTTCCGCTCTCCGTTTGGGAAAACATTGCCTATGGCCGACCTGAGGCCTCGCCAGCCGAGATCGAGCGTGCCGCGCGGCTCGCCCAGGCTCACTCCTTCATCGAACGCCTGCCGAACGGGTACGAGACGGTCTTGGGGAGCCAAGGCACGACCTTGTCGGAAGGCGAGCGTCAACGCCTAACCATCGCACGCGCGCTCCTGCGGGACTCGCCCATCCTCATCCTCGACGAGCCGACGTCTTCCGTCGATCTGGCTACGGAAACAGCCATCCTCGACGCTCTGTTCACGGTGACGCGGAATCGAACCACCTTCGTCATTGCACATCGGCTGGCCACGGTGCAGCGAGCGGATCAGATTCTCGTCTTGGATCGCGGCCGCATCGTCGAACGGGGAACGTTCGCGCAACTGCTCGCGCGCAAAGGGTTTTTCTATCGCTTGTACAGCCACGGGCTCATCATGCCCCAAGTAGGAACAGCGGGATGAAGGTTGTCGTGACTGGCCTGGTGGCCACCTATCCGCTCGGTGGGGTCGCCTGGGACTACCTGGCTTACGTGCGCGGGTTCGAAGCATTGGGCTGCGACGTACTCTACCTCGAAGATACCGGGCAATGGTTTTACGATCCCCGAGCGGGAACCTTTACTGCGGATCCATCTTTCAACGTTCGCTATCTGGCTGCGGCACTGCGGCAACACAGCAAGCGTTGCGCAAACCAGTGGGCCGTTCGGGGGGTAGATGGGTCCCTTTATGGGTGGAGCGAGCAAAAGGTCACGGACTTCTGTGCTAACGCGGACTTGTTTCTCAACGTCTCCGGAGCATGTTGGCTGCGCGAATCCTACCGTGGGGCGCGCTGCACAGCCTATTTGGATTCAGACCCGGGCTACACCCAGGCAAAATTGTGGGCGGCCGAAAACGGCGTAGCCAACGAGGACGAGCTTTTCTCTGTCGGGCTCATCCGGTCGCACACCCATTTCTTTTCCCTCGCGGAAAACCTCGGAGGGCAAGATTGCCGGCTGCCAACGTGTGGTTTCGAGTGGAAGCGGACGCGGCAGCCGATTTGCCTCGAAGACTGGCCTCTGGTCTACACCCCCCAAGCACGCTGGTATACCACCGTGATGTCGTGGAAGATCGACGTGACTCCACCCCGCATCGGAAACGAGCATTACGGGGATAAAAACGTGGAGTTCGAAAAATTCTTCGATCTGCCTCGTCGAGCGCCGGTGCGACTCCGGGTAGCCTTATCCGGCGCAGCACCTCGCGCAGAATTAAAAGCGCACGGATGGTGCGTCAGCGACGGGTACCGTTGTTCGCGCACCATGGGCATTTATCGACGATTTATTCAACGCTCCCGTGCAGAGTGGAGCGTGGCCAAGAATGCTTATGTGGCAACGAGAAGCGGGTGGTTTGCTACGCGAAGCGTGAGTTACCTAGCCAGCGGGAAACCTGTCGTCTTGCAAGACACGGGTTTTTCTCGCTTTTTGCCTGTCGGGGAAGGACTTTTCACCTTCGGGACGGAGGACGAAGCTTTAGCAGCCTTCGACTCGATCGAGGCCGACTACCGCAAGCACTGCGAGGCAGCTCGAGCCCTAGCCGAGCAATTTTTCTCCGCCGAACGGGTTCTGTCGCAGCTTCTCGTAGACTGTGGGCTTGCTTGAACGCCAATCATGAGTGCGCAGGCACCAAATCAACCGCGTCGTGGCCGCATTCTCGTCGCCGGTGCGATTGCGGCCCAACCCATTGGCGGAGGTGGAAATACTTGGGCGTTTCTCCAATACGTTCTCGGCCTCAAGCGGCTTGGCTTCGAGGTCTTTTACGTGGAGGAACTCTCGGCGGAGCGCAGCTTCGACGCGCAATGGAACCCGAAGCCGCTCCTCCTGTCGTACAACGCGGCTTACTTCCTCGAAGTTGTGCGCGCATTCGATCTGGTGGAGCATGCTGCCCTTTGGTTGGATTCCGACCCGAGTGTCGGTGTGGGCCTATCCTTCGCAGACGTAGAGGCCGTGGCCAAAAGCGCCGACGCCATCCTCAACTTATCCGGGCGCATGCACCGGCAGGAAGTGTTGCAAGGCCCGGCTAAACGCATTTACGTGGATCTCGACCCTGGCTTTACCCAAATTTGGCAGGAGCAGTACGGCGTCGACATGAATTTGCAGGGCCACGATGCATACTTCACGGTTGGCCTCTGTCTGCCCTTCGAGGAGTGTAACGTGCCCAGGTGCGGGATCTCTTGGAAAGCCACCGTTCCACCGGTAGTGCTAGAGGTGTGGCACACTGAGGTGCCTCCTGGACTGCGCTACACCACCGTAGCCGATTGGCGTGGCTACAGCCCAGTCGAGTGGCAAGGCAAATGGTATGGGCAGAAAAGCGAAGAATTCCTTCGCGTCCTCGACTTGCCTCGTCGAACTCAGGCCGAGCTGGAGCTGTGCCTCGCGATCCACCCCGACGAGCCCGACCGGAACGCGCTGCTTCGAGCAGGCTGGCGCCTTGTCGATCCCCGCGTGCAAGCAAAAGACCCCACAGCGTATCGAGACTATATCCACCATTCTCGCGGGGAGTTCACGGTGGTGAAAAATGGTTACCGCGTTGGGCGAACCGGCTGGTTCAGCGACCGCAGCGCGTGTTACCTTGCGTCCGGCCGCCCCGCCATCGTACAAGAAACAGGTTTTAGCCGCGTACTGCCAACGGGGTTTGGGCTAGTGTCGTTCACCACCATCGAGGAGGCTTGCGAAGCATTGCAAGCAGTAGAGTCGAACTACGATCGCCATGCCCGCAAGGCCCGTGAGCTCGCACGGGAGCACTTCGATTCGGATGTCGTTTTGGAGAGAATGTTGAACCTTGCCGGAGTCTGAAACTGGCCGAGGGGCGTTCCGCGCTATGGCATCGCCAGAGGTTGTCGTCGTCGCCGGGTACTTTGCACGCTGTCCGCTGGGTGGATACGCGTGGCAGGTCCTCCACTACTTACTCGGCTTCGAGGAACTCGGGTTCGAAGCGTATTTTTACGAGGACACGGAACTCGTTAGCGACTGTTTCGACCCCGTCACCCGCTGCGTTCCTGCGCCTTGCGATCGTGGCGTGCAAACCCTCTCCCGGTTTTTTCAAGCTCACGGTTTTGGGCAGCGTTGGCACTTTTGGGACGCCACCAGTGGCCGCCGATTCGGGCTGAAGCAAAGTGAATTTGAAAGCATCTTGGAAAGGGCGCGGGTGGTGGTGACACTGGCTGCGGTCACACGAGTGCCTCGTGTGGGTCGTCCGGTACGAGTGTTTGTCGATCTCGACCCCGGTTACACGCAGTTTCGTTGCCAACAGGGAGACCATGCCCTTCGGGAACTGCTTTTGGAACACGACCGCCATTTCACCATCGGAGAGCTCATCGGTTCGAGCCACTGCCCGGTTCCCGCCGGTGGTTTTGCTTGGTTGCCGACACGACAGCCCATTGTCACACGCCTCTGGGAGAGCCCCCTCCCACCCCCGGATGCGCCCTTCACCACCGTTGGGCGCTGGCACGAAGCTCGACGCGACGTGGTTACCGGAGGCGAGCGTTACGGCTGGAGCAAACGGCAAGAGTGGCAGCGGTTCCTGGCACTTCCCAGCCGGGTCCCGAAACGCTTCGCACTTGCCATGGATGTTGCCAAGGATCCTGAGGACCTCGACTTGCTGCGCCACCATGGCTGGCATGTGATCGACCCTTTGGTGGTTTCGGCTGACCCTTTCCAGTACCGTGACTTTATTTTTTCCTCCGCTGGTGAGTTCACTACAGCCAAGGACCTAAACGTTCGCCTACGTACCGGATGGTTTTCCGACCGGAGCGCTTGCTACCTGGCGGCGGGTCGACCAGTGGTCACCCAGCCGACGGGCTTCGAGTTTCTGCTTCCCACCGGGGAAGGGCTGTTTGCTGTCTCCAACCTCGACGAAGCCGCGGCGGCAATCGAGGAGATCGAGCAGGATCCGGACCGACACCGCGTGAAAGCCCGAAGCATCGCCCGCAGGAGCTTCGAGGCAAAGCAGGTGTTAGCCGAATTGGTGGCCCGGCTTTAGGCTGCCGAGCCGTGCCAAAATCCGGCAACTCTGTCAGCTTTGCATCATCCCAACGCTCGACGGAGGGCCCATGTTCGGTGTTGACTCATGTCGTTTCTGGCCCGACGATAAGGCCCAAAAATCGCTACGCGGACGGGTGCCGTTTCACGCGAGGGAGAAGCGGAGGGAGAAATGGGTGACGAAAACACGGTGTTAGGTGCTCTTCATGCACGGCACCTACTCCGCCGCACGGGCTTTGGCGCGCGCAAGAGCGAGGTGGAAGCTTTTGCCCCCCTCACTCGCGGAGCGGCTGCCGACCGACTGACGAACTTCAAGCCCGCTAAATTCCGGCCCGCGGGGCGAGATATCTGGCGGCGTCGCGTGTCGTGGCTGAAGTATATGGTGCGAACCCGCGTGCCGCTGCAAGAAAAACTGGTGCTGTTTTGGCACGACCACTTCGCCACGGGTTACGACAAGGTACAGAACCACCAGTGGATGGCCGACCAAAACCGGCTCCTACGCCTCCATTGCAAAGGGAACTTCAAGGACTTCGTGAAGGCGATCAACCTCGACCCGGCCATGATGGAGTACCTGGATACTTTCCGAAACTTCAAGGAGCAGCCAAACGAAAACTACGCACGGGAGCTCATGGAGCTGTTCACCCTTGGGGTCACGGACCTTGCAGGGCAGCCGAACTACGATCAGCAAGACATCGTGCAAATATCCCGTGCCTTCTCTGGTTGGGGCTGGGATTGGAGCCGCAACCGCGTGCGCTTCAATGACTGGGCGCATGACTACATGAGCGAGTACGGTGCGGAACGGGGTCCGAAGGTGATTTTCCGAAATCGCGGTGGCTTTGGTCCAGCGGGGCGTGACTTCACCCAACCTGGAGGCGAGGGGCCGCAAGAAATCTCGCAGGTCGTGGATATTCTCTTCGAGCACCGTGACAGCGACGGGAAGAGCACCGTAGCCCGTTTCATCACAAAGAAATTGCTCGAATACTTTGGCCATCCCCTACCGCCTTACCCCGACAATGCCACGATTATCGACCGCGTGATTCTGCGCTCGGGGTTCGATGTGACGTGGGACCTCCGGCGGCTCGTGCGAGAGATTCTTGTGGATGACTTCTTTTACGAAACCGCCAGTGCACCCCCATTTGCTTCCAGCACACCAAAATCGGTCGTGTGGCCCGTGGATTTTGTCGTGTCCACCCTCCGACTGCTCCGCGTCAACCCCCGCAGCGACAAATGGGGCAACTGGTATATCGAGGGTGGGCAGTACGGAAACGTTCCTGGCTACCTAGCGGACATGGGCCAAATCCTCTTCGAGCCGCCCAGCGTGTTTGGTTGGGACTGGGAGGAGGGCTGGATCAACAGTGCCACGCTTCTTGCACGGTACGCGTTCGCACGAGACGTTGCCATGGCCCGAGGCACGAAAGCCTATCATCTCCGTCCGCAAGTCCTGATGAATCTCGGCCTCACGGCTCCCGGGGACATCGTCGATGCGGTCACCGAGGTCGTGGGCATTCGGGATTATCTTACAGCGAACGAGCGACAGGCACTGATGGACTACCTCGGTGGTCCCCTGGATCTCAATGACCCTGACGTGCGCTACCGCAAGCTTCACGGGCTATTTGCTTTGGTGCTGCAAATGCCCCAGTTCCACCTTCACTGAACAGAGGAGGTAGGGATGTCACTCTCTCGCCGCGACTTCCTGATTCGCTCCGGGCTCCTGGCCGGCGGACTCATGGCCAATGGCCTTTGGGCTCGGCCGCTCGTGCGCAAAGCCTTCGCAGACATTGGGGATCGCTTTTTAGTGTCGCTCTTTCTGGATGGCGGAAACGACGGGCTCAATACCGTGGTCCCGATTGCTAACGGTAGCTTCGCTACCTTTCGCGCTAGTTACGAATTACTGCGACGCACGGGCCCAGGGGGTCTCAGGCTGGAGCCCAGCGTCCTTAGCCCATACGCAATCGACAACGATCCGCCGACAAACACGCCGCTCGCGCTTCACCCGGGACTCGAAGGACTTCACCGGCTGTATCAGCTTGGCAAAGTGGCAATCATTCAGGGGTGCGGCTACCCGGAGTACAACCTTTCGCATGCCGTGTCGCGTTCAATTTGGGAAACTGCGTCACGCGCAGCCATGGGACCTGGCTGGGTTGGCCGTTACCTGGCCTCGCGCTACGGGGCGTCGCAAATACCTGGGCTTTCGGTGGGTTATTGGATGGCCGGGGAGTTTCGGCAGCAAGTCACGAGCGTGCTGACGGCGAGTCGTCTCTCGGAACTCCAGTTCCCCCTCGACGACTGGTATCCCGACGACAACTCGGCAAAACTTTCGGCGTTTCAAGCTGTGTACGCTTCTGCCCAGGCATCCTCCCAGCCGTTGCTGCGTTATGTGGGAAACAGCGGGCAGGCAACGCTCACGGCAACCCAAGCGTACCCCACATTGGACAACCTTTACCAAACCGACCGTCCTTCGTGGCTACAGCAGTACAATAACCTAGACACCGGAACTGCGCGCCGGCTGCGTGAAATTGCCAAGGTGATTTACGGCGTTGTCCAGGGTGTTCCCAACATTACCGCGCGGCACTTTGCCCTGTCTAACGGCGGCTACGACACCCACGCGAACCAAGGGACCGTTGGCCCCAACCAGATTCATTACCGGTTGCACCGCGAAGTCGGTGACGCCTTGGAAGTGTTTTACCACGACCTCGACGACATGGGTGTTGCGGATAAAGTGCTGGTGATGATTTGGAGCGAATTTTCCCGACGACCCCAGCAGAACGACAATGGCACGGATCACGGTTCACAGGGGCCAGTATTCCTCGTCGGCGGCAAAATCAACGGCGGGGTGTACGGGAATCACCCCAACATCTCCGACAGCAGGGTTCTCAACCCCGGCGCGACGTGGGATGGCAACACGATTTACTCACAGGACAATTCTGATCCTCACCGCTCGACGGATTTCCGCGACGTTTACGGTGCAGTGCTGAAGCACTGGCTTGCGATTCCCGAGAGCGAGATTTTGTCCTCGCTCTTACAGCTAGACACCGGCGACCCCACCCAGTACTGGACGTCGCCCCAGTTTGACTTCGTTCACCCCGTCAACAGTCAGCCCTTGTTTTTGCCATGACGCCAGCCGCCGTTTCCGTTCTCAGGTGCCCCGTGTGCTTCATGATCATGCTGGTCCTGGCGCTGTCGTTGCCAGTAGCGGCTCAAGTCGGTGGTGGTGGCCCGACTGCGACCGACTGCTGGGTTGTCTTCCAGTCCAATCCGGCTCCGAACACGCCGGTTACCAATCCGAAATACGTTCGTTGCCGCGATCAAGACGCTGCCTGCGGCGACGGCGACACGACTTTAGGCCAGTGCAGCTTTCAGGTTCGGGTCGGGCTCAATTCGACAGCCTTTGGTGGGTGTAGCCCCTCTAGCTTCCCCGCTGGAAGCTTCGCGATTCCGTACACCGGTCCCAGCTTTGACGACCACCCGAAGCACGTACCCGATTTCGAACCCTTTCAACTTTTTGCCGACGGGGAACTTCCGCTGACGAGTGCAGATGTCGACCGTTGGTCGAGCTGGTCAACCGTGCGGGTCGTCCTTCCAGTCCGACAAACCAGCGCAGGCCCAAAGTTTGGACCGTTCACCCTGAAGCTGCAAACCACGCTTTGCGCGGTTTCCCTTTTGAGCGGAGGGAAGTGCCCGGCCGGGGTGAGCCAAGACAAAGACACGTTCAAGCTCGTTTGCCAACCTCCAGTCGATCCCTTGACGAACCAGCCGATTAGCGCCTGTAGCGATGTCACCAGCACGTTCGAACAGATTCAAAAGCACATCTTCGATCGCAAGTGCTCGAACCTGGCCGGCTGCCATGGGGCGGTCGAACCCTCACACGACTTGTGCTTGAAGCCATCGTGTGGTGGACGTTCAGCTTACACCGACCTTTACAACGCACCGCCCCACAACTTTGCCGCTTCTTCCGATGGGCTCTTGCGGGTCAAACCCGGCGACCCGGATGGTAGCTTGTTGTACCTCAAGGTTTTAGGAGGAGCCCGCTTGAACAGCCCTGTGTTCGGGCCCAATGCCTACGGACTGCGAATGCCGTACCACAACCCTTCCGCCGACCGAGCTCGTCCACGTTTAACGGCCGGCGAGATTCGGCTTCTGAAAGACTGGATTTTGGCTGGTGCTCCGTCGTCCGGCTTCATCGCCAGCTCTTACTCGTGTCAGTAACTTCGACGTAGGAGGTGCCGCGATGCCCAATGTCACGGCCGAGCAGTGGAATTACGAAACCGCCGCACACCTTTTGCTACGCTCCGGCTTCGGCCATCACGGCGTCGTGCGCAAGAGTACCGGTGAGGCCACACTCGTTCGGTCCCTAGCCAATAAAACGCCGGAGGAGGCGGTCGACTGGGTGTTGAGGCTGCGGGTGCCGAGGGTCGTGCAGGGGCCCGGGAATCTGACGACTCGCGACTGGCCATCGTTCGATGCACTCCGCGCCTGGTGGCTAGAACGAATGATCAAGCCAAAGAACCCGGCGCTCGAAAAGATCGTCTTGTTTCTGCACACGCATTTCGCCACGGCACAGTCGCGCGTGAACAAGTCCTTGTACATGGCCAAGCAAAACGCGCTGTTTCGCGCCTATGCTCTCGGCGATTTTCGCGAGTTGGTGAAAGCGATCAACATCGATCCGGCCATGCTCTGGTGGCTCGACGGGCAGTCGAACTCTCGCCGTGCCCCGAACGAAAACTACGCACGGGAACTCATGGAGTTGTTCACCCTCGGCGTGTTCGACTTCGCAGGCAACAAAAACTACTCGCAGAACGACGTCACTCAGGCAGCACGAATGCTGACTGGTTGGCGCATTCGCGAGCTGGATAACGACGTCGAAGCTTACTTCAACATGAACCGGCACGACCCCGGAGAAAAAATCCTGTTTGCGCCCGATCCGAACGAAACCCCGATGCAAAACCCAGCCAACGCTTACACCGAGGCCGCCTCGAACGATCCCAGTGTTGCCGTCGACGAACATCGTCGCCTCGTCGACGCCATCTTCAACCATCGCGACACTGAGGGTCGGCCCACGGCCGCGCGCTTCCTGGTTCGGAAACTGTGGAACTTTTACGCATACGACCCAGTGGTCGACGCAGGTACGACTCGAGAAGACCTCAACCTGATCGACGAGTTAACCGATGTGTTTGTCGCCAGTGGCTACCGGATACCGGCAGTGCTGCGGGCGATGTTCCTGCGCGTCGAGTTCTACGCAGACCGCACGCGCACAGTCAAAAGTCCAGTGGAATTCGTGGTTGGCTCTCTCCGAATGCTCAGAGCCCGCCGAACGGAGTCGGGTCGGTACACTTTTCAGGACACACTCGAGGAGCTGAGTGACCAAGGCAATCAAAGAAAGGGCGGTCTCGGCCAGATGGGCCAAACCTTGTTGGATCCTCCAGATGTGTTCAGTTGGAAGGGCAACCGATATTGGATCACCTCCCACGCACTCCTTCAGCGAGCCATCTTCGCCGCTCGACTGTGCACTCGGCGATGGCCCCCCAAAAGGTACAAGGACCCTGTGAAAGCGGAGCGTCTCCTTCCCGCGCGCGCGATGCCCCGCGCCGAGGTTGTGGATCGGCTCTTGCTGCTGCTCGGACCGGTGCGAGTTGATGAAGCAACGCGCAACCAGCTCATCGGTTTGCTCGGTCCTGCGGATCCGTTCGATCCCCGCGACGACAGCAATATTTTCCTCCGACTTCACCCCCTCGTCCAGATGATCCTCATGTTGCCGCAGTACCACGTGCACTGAGCAAGAAAGGAGGCACGGCCAGCCATGCGGTTCACGCGAAGAGAATTCTTAAAAGCAACCGTTGGAGCCTCTGCCGTATTCTCCCTGCCCGGTATTTGGCTCCGAGCACGTGAGGCGAGCGCACTGGAAGCCTGCGAACAAGGGCCCAATTTAATCCTGGTCGAACTCGATGGCGGAAACGATGGGATCAACACCGTCGTCCCCGTGAGTGACGGAACCGGCCAAAATCGCACGCGGTACGACGCTGCCCGCCAGTGGCTCAACATCGCGGTATCCGAACTTGGGCCAACGCAAATCGATAACGACCCGCTCCACAACGGCGAGCTGGCGCTTCACCCCCACATGACTGGACTCAAAAGCCTTTACGACAGTGGGAACGTCGCGGTCATTCTCGGGGCTCATTATGCGAACGGGAACCTTTCCCATGATGTGTCGAAGTCCATCTGGTACAAAGCCGATCCGCTGCTCTCTGGCGTGAGCGAGGGGTGGATGGGACGAACCATTGACCATCTCTGCTCTGGCCAAAACATGCCCGTGCCGGCCGTGGATGTTGGCCGCTCCTTGAATCCTTTGTTCTTCGGACAGACCTCTACTTTGGCGTTCACCAGTGTCAGCGACCTGGTCATCCCCAGCAACCCAGTGTTCACCCAGCCGGAGCAGAGGCAGCCTCTCGAAGAAGCTTTTCGCACGGTGTACCAAGAGTTGGCCGCGAACGCTGGCGGCTTCATTGGAAGTTGGGCCAGAGCCGGCAACGCTGTTGCGTTGAGAATGGATGCCTACCGTTCTGTCTCTTCCTCAGGGGCGGAAAATTTAAACGCCCTCATCAATGGAGCGTCAGGTCACCCGATCGCCTCGCCAACACCACAACGGTACGGACTGGCTACTGCACTGCGCCTTGTTTACGCGCTTCTTCGCGGAGCACAACCCGGCAACCAGCCATTAGGATGCCGCATTTTCCGCGTAGGGATCGGCGGCTTTGACACCCACTCCGACCAAGGCAGGCACATCTCCCTCAGCCAGAAGTCCCTTCACCAAAAGGTCGCCGAAAATTTTCCGGACGAGCTTCACGGGAAGCTCTTACATCAAGTGGACAAGGCGATCACCGCATTCTGGCGCGATCTCGAGGCGGCGAACCTCCACCGAAACACGTTGATCATGACCTTCACCGAGTTCGGCCGCAGAATTGCCGAAAACGGCAACAACAACGCCGATAGCGGCACGGACCATGGCACGGCGAGCCCTGTGTTCGTGATCGGACCCACCAAGGCTCAGGCCTCAACCAATTCGTTTGTCGCGGGTGGCGTCTATGGTGCGTATCCCGAGCTGCACCTACCTGATCGAAATGGCAACATGGTTCACACCGTAGATTTCCGCCACGTTTACGGCGAGATCATGGTGAAGTGGCTCGGCTTGTCGAACGCGACGGCAAACCAGATTTTGGGGTCGGGAGGCTTCACCTACCAACCACAAGGGTTTTTGGGCTGAGAACGAGCCTCCATTGGCAGGTCAATCTTTCGGCACGCTCAGCCGAAGCCCCGGGGGTGCCAGTTTGCCTCGATCGATCCGTTGCAAGGAGCACAAATGCGCAACAGTCTCGAACAGTTGCTCGGTTAGCGAGTGTGACACGAGGCCGCAGTGCCAATACTCGCGATCGAACCACGTGCTGGAGCACAGGTAACTCCACGGGTCCTCGATCCCGAGCAAGCGCAGGTACTGAAACTCGTAAGCGTACCGCACCAAGCGCTGGAACAGAGCCGTCGGACGCATCGACTGCTTTAAGCACGTAACGTTGTTGCGCACATACGTCTCCAACTCGAGCGGAGACAGAAACTCGCGGGCAACCACATTGGCGCGGTAGTCTTCCATGCGGGCATATACGATTTGAGCCAAAGCCCGTCCGACGGAACCTTCCTTTTCCAGGCGTTCCAACTCGTTGGACAACGCCGCGCGAATTGCCGCTGGCGCGTCTCGGACTACCTGTGCGCATAGCTCCTCGAGCCGCGCGCAAGATTCTGCAAACTCCCCACTCTTCTCCGGCGGAACACCCACCCAACCCGCGGCCGAAGCGAGGTGGCCCCACTCGTGCATTGTGCGAGCGCCAAGCATGAGCCGCTCGTACGGGGGAGCCGGAAGCCTCAAACGATCCATGCCCGGCTCGCAGAGGCGATAAGCGATGATGGGTCGGTCGCGCCACAAAAAGCTCAGTCCACCTGGGTCGACGCTGGCCGCTGTCGCGGGGGACGGGGCACGGATCGCATCGCGGAAGCGACGCGAATGCACATCGATGACTTCCAGGTCTGCTCGCAAACTTTCCGCCACTGCCGGAGCGAGTTCCCCCAGCACGCGGCTGAGTTTGCTCGTGTCAGGAGGCTGCTGCGGATCCCATACAACCTCGAGCTCCTCACCCACGAGGAGAACCTCCGGCCTGTGCTCGCTTAACCACTGGCAAAAGAGCGCCACTGGTTTTCGTTCTCGCTTTGCGTACAGGGTATAATGGTGCATCACCACCTTTTCGGCATTTTCCTGCCACTTTAGCCGCAATTTCTCCCAGTGCCGCACCTCCCCTCGCGGTGCGAGTAAGCCGCTCGTACCCAAAGCCACGAGCCCTCCGGGCACGCTCAAGGCCGGCGGACGAAGTCGCCTGTGGTACAAGCGTCTCAACCAGGGGAGCACCTCGGACAGAGCCCGGAAGGCAGCAGCATCCGGACGGGACGAACGGGAACAACCCTGGCAGAAGTCCGCAACTTCCTCTTCCTTGCGCACCAGCCAGTAAGGCAAGTTTTCCTCGAAAGCGGCCAACACTTGCCTGCGCCAGCTCATGCGCTCGGCATGAAAGAAGAGATACGTTGCCAGTTCGATCGATGAGGTCTCGAGGTCGAAATCATCCTCGTAAAAAAGCCAAGAGCTGTTGTAGATGGGCTGGAAGTAAGGCCTAACGTGATGTCCCTTGCGGATCACGCAAATGTGTTGCGCCCTCGGCGGAAACCACTGCGCCTCATCGGCCTCGTGTAAGGCCAGGCTACGCTCCCAATAACGAGCGAACGCTTCGCTGATGCATTGGACGACGTGTTGGGCTACCCCCGCAGCCTGTTCCGCTTCCGCGCCGAATGCAGGCAACGCCCCATTGGGCGAGAGCGCCTCCACGGGAACAACGAACATCTCCTCGTGGGCAAAGCACCAACGCCAACGCTGCTCCCACCTGGTTCCACCTTGCTCCTGCGCACCCATAATTTGCCGGTTTTGCCGCCTGAAATTCCGCTCGAGGGACAACGAGCCTACGACGCGAATGCCGCAGTGGGAGACCAACTGCAAGCATGTGCAGCGCTCTCCACGGTATCCAAGCGTGGACATTGCGACCAGGATTACGCGGAAGCCCCAAAATGTTCCTGCTCGCCCGCCGAGAGATCGGAATGGTTGGCTTGCTCGGTCGCACGCCTCCCCGACGTGGCAGGTGGTCTCGAGATCCGTCGGCTGGGCGAATTGGTCGAGCTCTCCTGTTCCCCAGATGACGCTGGTCCTAGCAAGCCCTTGCACTCGGCTTGGCCATCGTTCCAGCACTGGCTCCCGCTACAGTGGGTTAGAGAGCGTGCTTCGCTTCAACGATAGCTGGCGCGCATGCTCGATGTTCGCGGATCTCCTTAACGGATGAGATGGAACTAGGCCCATGGGCTCCAGTCGCCGCAACCGCTGGCATTGCATGCCCGCACCCGCCAGAAATAGCTCCGGTTCCGCCGCAAAGCTCGCGTGCGATACAGCGACTCCTTTAGATTCCACCGTCCCCCCACCCGCCGACCATCCAGCGCACCCTGCCGCACCACCACCTCGTGGTGCGTGGCACAGCTCACATCGGCCCAGTCCAGCCATACCCGGCGCACGTTGAGTGTGGTGCCATCCGGCGGCTCCGCCTTCGCCCGCACCATTGGCCCCCCCACACACTGTGGGAGTTGCGCTTGGCACCACCGTACTCATCACCGTGGCTGTGGGCACCGGTGTGTCCGTTAACGTTGGCGTCGGAGTCCCCACCACCGCCGTGTCGGTTGGCGTCGGTGTCGACGTCGGTGTCGCCCCCACCGCCAGCCCGCTGCGAAACTCGTACGCGCCCATATCGGCAACCGGGGGTGTTCCTTGCCCCGTACCCACGGTAGCGGGATCATCAACAAAGCGCGCCCCACCATCCAAGTCCGTAGTAACTCCCACGAAACCGGCGTTGCCCGGGGCGTCGAGTACCGGTGAACCCGTAGCGAGACGCAGATGATCGTCGACGGTACCGACAAGCCCGTCCTGAGCAGAGCCACGGACGAACAAGGGGTCCGCATCGAGACACGCCGTGCACTGTGGCGGATCCTCACCGGGGATCCCAGCAATCAGCTCCTCGATATCGTCATACCGTAGATCCACGGCACCGTGAACCTGTTCCTGGAACCGAGCCAACTGGCCGTTGTTCGAGCGGTTGCTCCAAAGGATACTGTTTTCCACCAATGGGGGCTCCGGTCCTACCGTACCTCTGAAGTAAATTCCGCCCGCGTCTTCCGCTGCGTCGTTACCGACAATTGTGACACCCTGCAGGGTTATTTGCCGAGGCCGATAGGACAAGATGGCCAGTGCTCCCCCGTGACCAGTGGCCCAGAAAGTCGCACCGCTTGCAACCGCGTAGTTCCCGCTGAAGACGGAGTTGACGATCGTGGCGTCGCCGTACAGAGCCAACGCACCGCCATTGTTCGCCTGGTTGCCACCAAAATAGCAACCTTGCACTACCAGAGGCTCGAGGCTCTGAATTGCACCCCCAGTCGCTCTGGGGCAGTTCCCTCCGAGAGCGAGCCGGGTCCTGATGAATGCCGAGTCGAAAATAGCGAGCATCTGCCCTTCGTGTTTGATTGCGGCCCCACCCATGCTCGCGCTGGCCCCCACCGCCTCGTTACCGCCAAAGAGGCACCGCGACACCAAAGTTGTGCTGTTCGGGCCGTTGTAAATTGCAGCTCCATAGCAGTGACCGGCATAATTCTGCCGAAGCCCGCAGTTGGTCATGGTGACCGCGCTGTTGACGATACTTCCCCGCGCGCGTAAGAAGCCAGGTTCTCCAGGATCCTACAGTTCTCCAATGTCAGCGTATCGTCCCGGATCACCACACCGGCACCGTAGGCTGGTCCGAGCCCACCCTCTACCTGGCCCCCGCGAACGACGAAGCCGTCGAGCCGTGTTCCCGGTGCAGTGTTCGCAGCCGTTACCACTTGGTAGCTGTTGTCCCATCGGTTTGACCGGTTCGGCGGATCATCTCCATCGAGGTCGCCGCTAAGGATAGTCGGATGAGCAGCCGGGTCGCGCTGTTCCCGTGCATTTTCATTGCCGGCGAAACCGCCGTACAACGCCGCGCCACTCGGCAACGTGAACGTCAAAGTGCGATCGCCGCCGCTGGGTGCGGGACGAGCCCCTCGGCAACGCGATTTCCCGAGCACTTCTATTCGCTATCGCCTGCTGCAGGTCAACGTAAGCATCGGCCCAACTCGTCCGGTCGTTTCGCCCGGCTGCGTTACGGTTCACGTAAGTGACGCTTTGCGCACGTGCCTGGCGCGGCGCGAGCACCAGAGGCACCACGGTTCCTAGTGCCAGGCAAATAGGCAAGGTCCAGGCTATCAGGTCGCTACCACTCGATACTCGCCCGCGGAGCAACGTGCCACCCTCCTTTCCGTTATCGACCCCACGGCACGATCGACACCCTGTTCGGGACTGCGATTGCATTGGAGGGTCAGTGGTGTTCCCTAACCCGCTTAGCCCGGCCCGCACTCCGCACAACACGCGCCGCGGGTTTGTGCCGCTGATGATAAATTTTTTTTTCGACTTTATTGCTTCCGCGGGCCCGGCCTTTAGTAACTTTCCGAAAAAAGCGGAGGGAATGGGTGGCATCTTGGCTGGGTCACAAAAGCCTGCGAACGCGGAGACCCCCGCTCAGGGCGCCCACGGAGGCCCGTCCCTCGTGGAAACCACTCGCTACGCGGCCAAGGCCTGAAACGCAGATCGTCTCACTAACGCGTTTCCCAGTACAAGGCTTCCCTTGCAAAAGGATGCCGCACCGTCGAGCCGCTTTCCGCTACTGACCTCGCGCCTAGGAGCCCGGGGGGCCCTCTGTGGCTTCTGTTTCCACCCCACTGTTGGGCTGCGATGGCGCAACTTCCCTGCCCGCGCGCGGAGGGAACTCCAGCGGGTTCCACGAGGAAAGCTCGCTCCACACTCGTTCCCGCAACTCGAGCGCCAATTCGATCCACGGCCGCAACTGTTCTGGCAACCAATCTCCAGTCGGGTAGAGAAGTTTTAAGAAGGCGGCCAGAAAACGCTGCACAGCGCGCACATCCCTTTCCTTAAAAGCCGAGGGCAAATCCTTACCCAGGCTCATGTGCACGCTTTCTTTCCTCAAGAGGCGGAAAATTTCGGCCAGGTAGTCTACGGCCAAACCAGGGCCGTCGTGAATCAACTGGCGAGTGACTTTAGGTAATTCGTGTCCGGGGATAAGTCCGCTCAAGCGATCCAAAAATCCCGTTTCGCCAGCCAGTCCGCGAGGTAAAAGTTTTGTCTGTGGCACCGAAGGTGAATCGGTGTTCCCCAAAAACACGAGCGAAGTTTGTACGGCAAATGGTCGACCGCCCCGAGTAAACCGCGCTGACTCCATGAGATCGTTGAGGGTCCCGATCAGCTCGCGGTCGACCCATCGTCCGTGACCGATCTCGTCGAACACCACCACTGCATAAGCCGACACCAGGCCGGGCCGCCGCGACACTTGGTGGTAAAAAAGCGTGGCAGGGCTCACGGTTCCACTGGAAACGAGGAACACCTCGGGCGAACAGTTCCTCAGCAAAAACGACTTTCCCGTTTGGCGCGGACCGAGCTCCATGAGGTGGAGGCGCGG
>FMJZ01048853.1_pt1 | contig 29933 bp, 19 predicted proteins | sample 1987881 | NCBI WGS metagenome assembly FMJZ01 (sample SAMEA4378227, study PRJEB15110) | soil metagenome | biome: soil; feature: Field; material: Soil | place: India | collected 2015-03-11 | depth 0 m
CTGACACCTCAAACGGCTCGGCGGGAGCCTCGCCCTCCAGAGACGATACCCCTCTCCCTGCCTCTCCCCGACGCGGGGAGAGGAGATACGCCCCTTCCCTCGCAGAGAAGGGACTGGGGGGCAGGTAGACAACAGTTGTCTACTCGGCGCGGGCTTCCAGTGTCAGCCTCAGCTCCACTTCCTTGCCGTCGCGCAGAACGACCACGGTCACCGTGTCGCCCGGTTTGTAACGGTTGAGAGCGTCCATATAATCGTAGATGCTTTCCACCTTCGTCTCACCGAAGCGGATGATGACGTCTCCTGCACGCAGTCCTGCCTTGTGGGCGGGGCTACCCTCGCGTACTCCGGTCAGGCGCATGCCCTTTACATCCTCGCTGTAATCGGGCACCGTGCCCACGTATACGCGGATGCCACGCTCCGGTCCCTGGCGACGGGGCTGAGCCTGCTGCGGCTCGCTGAAGGCGATGCGCTCGGACAGGTTCGCGATATGTTCGGTTATCTCCGCTACCAGTCGCGCCACCCGTGCTGCGCCGGGTGCGTTGATGGTCTCAGGTTTGTCGGCAGGGGTGTGATACTCGCGATGCATGCCGGTGAAGAAGAACAACACCGGAATCTTTTTGGCGAAGAAGGGGGTGTGGTCACTCCCCCCGAAACCACCGCCGCTGAGCGCAAGGTCAAAGCCCGCCTCGCGGTTCAGCTCTTCCAGCAAAGGTCGCCACACGGGGGAGGTGTCGACGCCGCTGATGCTCAGTTTGTCGTCGCGCAGGCGCCCAATCATATCCATGTTCAGCATGGCGACCGTTTTCTCCAGCGGGATAATCGGATGGCTGGTGTAATGAGCCGAGCCGAGCAGTCCCAGCTCCTCGCCGGAGAACGCCATGAAGATGAGCGAGCGTTTGGGTGGGTTGCCTGCGAAGTATTGCGCCAGCTCCAGCACGCCTGCTGTGCCGGAGGCGTTGTCGTCCGCTCCGTAGTGGATCGCGGGCAGTTTGCCAGTGTACATCGAGCCTCCCTGCAAGCCCCAGCCGAGGTGGTCCATGTGCGCGCCGATGACGATGTATTCGTTCTTCAACTGCGGGTCGGTGCCTTCCACCAGCCCAATGATGTTTGCCGTGGCGCCGTATCGCTGAATGACCTCGGTTTGCACCGTCGCGGAGGCGCGTTCCAGTGGTCTGCTCTTCGGGTTCTGCCACAGGTCGCTCAGTGAGACCCCACACGCGGAGAACAGCCTCTCCGCCGCCTGCCGGCGCAGGGTCACCACCGGAATGCCCGAATCGGCGCCGCGCCCTGCCAGCATCGCGGACAGGGGAGCGTCTTCCTTCTGCACAATCACCAGCGCCACCGCTCCCTGTTCTTTGGCGGTACGCGCCTTCGCCCGGGCGGATTGATAGGCGCGAAGCAGGTTCGGTCCCTCGGTAACGGGCGGCGTTCCCTCCAGAGCAATTACCACCTTGCCCTTTACGTCAATGCCAGCATAGTCCTCATGACCTGCCAGGCTGGAATGAATGCCATAGCCCACAAACACAAGTTCACCGCTGGCGGTGCCGGTGGCGGCTACCGGTTCAGGCATGAAGTCCTCGCGCAGTTTGAAGGCAAGTTTCTTACCTTTGACCTGCGCTTCCAGCCGGTTTGCCCTGCCCGCTTCTGTGCCGACATACACACGGAACGGCTGGAAGTATCCACTGCCATCCATCGGCGCCTGCAGGTCATGGTAGCGCGACGTGCCAATCGGTTTCAGACCGTATTCCGCGAAGCGTTCGGCGATGTAGTGCGCGGCGGCTTCGTTTCCTGCACTGCCCGAGCCGCGCCCTTCAAACTCTTCGGATGCCAGCGTGTAGATGTGCGACCAGATACGCCACGAGTAGATGCCCGTGGAACCTTTGCGCACATCCCCTGCCTGAGCAACCAGCCCTGCAAACAGCAGGACGAGAACCAGCAAAGCACTACAACGACGAAAACGCATCAGCGTATCCCCCTTCTAAACGACCATAGTGTCTTATTTTACCTTTTATTCCAGCGGCCAGGTGCGCAGCTCCTCCAGCAGTGCCTCGGCGGTGAGGTCCAGATGGATGGGCGTTACCGAAATCTTGCCCGCGCGGATGGCGGCGACGTCACTGTCGGGAGGCACTTCCTCGTTGGCGAGGCTTCCCGTGAGCCAGTAGTATTTGCGCCCCCAGGGGTCCACACGCGCTTCCACGCGGTCCACATACTGCCTCGTGCCCTGTCGGGTGACCGCCACTCCGTTCACCTGTGCAAAGGTGCAGTTGGGCACGTTCACGTTCAGCAGGGTATGGGCAGGTAGTCGGTGTTCGCGCAGAATCTGTGCCAGCTTGCGAGCAAAGTGAAAGGCGGCATCGTACTCGGGCGTCTCGTCGTCGCCACAGCATACCGAAATCGCCACAGAGGGGATATTGAAGATAGCCCCTTCCATCGCCGCCGAGACCGTGCCCGAGTAGGTGACGTCCCATCCCAGGTTCGCCCCCTGATTGATGCCTGAAAAGACCAGGTCGCACCGCCCGTTCATAACCACGGTCGTGCCGAGTGTCACACAGTCGGAGGGCGTGCCGTTGGTGGAATAGCCCAGCGAACCATCGTTCAGGCGAACGGTATGCAGTCGCAGGGGCTTGTGCAGGGTGATAGAGTGCCCGGAACCACTGCGTGGGCGCTCGGGGGCAACCACAAACACCTCGCCCAGCGGCTCCAGAGCGCGTTTGAGCACCAGCAATCCTTCGGCTAAAATGCCGTCGTCATTCGTCACCAGTATTCGCATAGCGGTCATATCTTAGCACAAAGTGCGGGCATGTGCAAAGGGGGGGTGAAGGGGAAAAGTTCTCTCAAACCGAATCTGTGGACTGCGGAAGTTTACTCGCGCGGTCCAAAATACAGGTACAGCGAACAGGTGGTTGCAGAGCGCACAGTTACCGATTCTTCCAACAGGCACAAAGATGGTCATCCCTCGGGAACCATCTCGCTTCGCGCTCTTGTACTGGGCGTTTTGCTTATCCCGCTGAATGTATACTGGGTGATTGTTGCCGAACTGCGCTGGTATGCTATCCTCACCCTCAACCCGCTGTTTGTGACGCCAGTGTTTTACCTGTTTGTGCTGGTGCTTCTGAATGCTCTTTTGCACCGTTTTGCCCCACGCTGGGCGTTCAGCGCGGCGGAACTGGTGGTGATTTACCTGATGCTGGTGATGTCCTGCACCATCGCCACGCACGATTTCATCATCAACCTCATCTCGCTGATGGGCTGGGCGCGGTGGTTTGCCACACCCACCAACCGCTGGGAGGATACGCTTTTTCCCCATCTGCCTCGCTGGCTCTTGGTGTGGGACAAGGAGCTGCTGGAGGGCTACTTTCAGGGCAACAGCACGCTCTATCGTTTAGATGTGTTGCGGATGTGGCTGGCGCCGCTGGCGTTCTGGAGCCTTTTCATCCTAATTGCTGGCTGGACGATGCTGTGCCTGAACGTGCTGTTCCGCCGCGCGTGGATGGACCAAACCCGTCTCTCGTTCCCCATCGTGCGCCTGCCACTTGCCCTCACCGAGCCGTTCGCTCCCGGCTCGATGATACGCTCCCGCGCTCTGTGGATCGGCTTCGTGGCGGCGGCGGGGCTTGACCTGTTGAACGGTTTGCACGAATGGTTTCCCAGCCTGCCCTATTTCCAAACGCGGGCGGTTCCCATCCAGTTTACCCAGCCTCCCTGGACGGCGGTGGGCTGGTTCGTGCGAACGTTCTATCCCTTCGCGATTGGGCTGGCGTATCTGGTGCCGCTGGACGTCTCCTTCTCGTGCTGGTTTTTCTATCTGTTTATCAAGGCGCAGATGGTTATCGGCTATCAGCTGGGCTACGGCAACATTCCCGATTTTCCCTACGTCAGCGAGCAGGGCATCGGCGCGTGGGTTACCTTTGGGGTATTGCTGTTATACTCCAGCAGGGGCTATTTGAAGGAGATATTTACCGCTGTGTGGCGCGGCGACCGCACGCTGGACACGGGAGAGCCTCTGCCGTATCGCGTGGCGCTGTGGGGTGCGCTGGTAGGGCTGGTGGCGTTTGCGGGCTTCTGGTGGCTGGCGGGAATGAGCCTGCTGTGGGTGCTGATGATGGTTGCCACTTATTTTCTGCTGGCGCTGTGCATCACGCGAGTGCGGGCGGAGGCAGGCGGACAGCACACCGTGTGGGACCTGGAGCCGATACGCCTGTTTCGGCTCTTCGATTCCAGCCTGATGACTCCTGCCACAATGTCTGCCGCTGCACTCAGCCACTGGTTCTGGCGCCTGAACCGCAGTCACATCATGCCCAGCCAGATGGAGGGGTTCAAGCTGGCGCAGGAGCATGGCATCCCACTTCGCCGGCTGGTGCTGCCGATACTGCTGTCGCTGGCGGTGGCGACGGTGGCGGGGCAGTGGGCATGTCTGCACGTGCTGTATCGCGAGGGCGCACTGGCAAAATGTCGCGGGTTCGCCGTGTGGACGGGCGTGGAGAGCTTTGGATGGCTGGATAGCGCTATCAATTCAGGATTCAAGGCAGAGGTCAATCGCTGGGGAGTGGTGGGTGTGTCCAGCCTGTTCACGCTGTTTCTGTATGCCATGCGCACGCGCTTTGTGGGTTTTCCGTTTCATCCGCTGGGGTATTGCATCGGTCCGGGGCTGGTGTGGCTGTGGTTGCCGTTCTTTATTGCATGGCTGGTAAAGTTCTTCGTGTTGCGCTATGGAGGATTGCGCATGTATCGGCGCACGTTGCCGTTCTTCTTAGGACTGGTTCTGGGAGACTACACGATGGGGGCATTGTGGTCGTTGATTGGCGTGGCGTGGGATGTGCCCACTCTGCAGATATTCCACTGAGCTCAGCAGGCAGAACAAAGGGATGGGGGGAAGGCATTCTTCACTGCGTTTAGGGTAACCATCACGTCGTGCGGAGCATCAGTGAAGCATCTCTGTTCGTTGTCCTATTGATGAATTTTTTTGATTAAACGCTTCATCATATTGACTCTTGCGGCCAGTTTTCGTATACTAAGGATACAGTTACTTAATCGTTTCATGTCAGCCGTGTTCGCGGTTCTTCCGCAGTTCCTGCCGAGTCCAAAATGTACATTGACAAACACTTTGATGAAGGAGGTCTCTCAGATGAAAAGGGCTTTCACCCTCATCGAGTTGCTCGTCGTCATTGCGATTATTGCGATTCTGGCGGCGATACTGTTCCCCGTGTTTTCGCAGGCACGCGAGAAGGCCCGTCAGACGCAATGCCTTTCGAATACCAAGCAAATTGGTCTGGCGTGCATGATGTACATTCAGGACTACGACGAAGTCATGCCGCCTGGATACGACTACCGTCAGGGGGGCGATACCACCGTCTGGTACATGCAGTTGCTCTATCCGTATCTTAAGGACCTGAACGAGGGCGGTATTCGCACCTGCCCCTCCGCGACCTATCGCCATGCGTGGGCGTATGCCTATAACGACTTGCTCAACTACAAGTCGCAGGCAGCGATGCCACGCCCTGCGGAGACCATCCTGCAAGGGGACACCGGGCAGGTTCCCGAGTGGGGCGGCTACTGCTCCTCCACCTTCTGGAACTGGTGGACGCCCGAAGTGTGGCAGGATCCTGCTACGGGGCAGATTCCGCCGGCTAACTACTGGAGCGACAGCCAGGTGAACCCGCAGTCGGTGCTGCTGTGGAGACTGCCCGACGGCACCAACATCGACGATGATGCGCCGAACCCCATCCAGATCTGGAGTGCGGTCGGCAAAGTGGGCAACCTGCGCTTCCGCCACAACATGACGGCGAATGTCACGTTTGCCGACGGACACGCCGCGAACGTGAAGCGCACTGCCAGCCCCGGTGCCGGAGGTGCAGGAGGCACCACCGTGAAGCTGTATTACTTCCGCTTCAGCCTGCAGAACCGGCTGTAGGTTCGTTGTCTCGGCACGGCTGACATGAACAGAGGGGGAGCCGCAAGGCTCCCCCTTAACGTTCCTCTATGGCAATCTGTGCCCAGTAGCCCGCTTCCCACGACCAGCCGCTCGGTTCGTTGAGCAGCTCCACACGGACGCTTTGCCCCGCGTATCGCGACAGGTCTATCGCCACGTCCAGCCAGCCGTTCCGCGCCGTCTCCCTGCCCACCACCTGGCGCAGTATCTGCTCGCCGTTTGCCTTCACCACCAGCGTCCAGTCGCCCTGTGGATGATGTCCTACCGTCAACTTCAGCAGGCTTTTCCTGCCGGCAGGCAGGTTCAGGGTGCGAACGATGCGACAGGCGGTTTGCTGGTTCAGCGGATGGGTAACGAACACATTGCGCCTGCCGTTCCATTCCTGGCGCAGTCCGGGCTCCATGTCTTCGCCGCAGTCCAGCAATGTCCAGCCCGATGACCATTCTTCAAAGCTCTTCGCCAGCGCCTTCGCCCAGGGCAGTTCGCGGATTCGCGCCATCTCCGCAAGGCTGAAACGTGCGCCTGCTATCCGTTCGGGTGACCACGATTGCACCAGACGCGATGGACGCGGCGGGCGTACAGGTATCAGCCAGACCTCCTTGCCGCTGCCATCGCGCTGTATCCTGCCGCCATAACGGATAACTGCCTGCCTTGCCAAACGAAGACAAACATCCACCAGCCGGTCAAAGGTGTATTCGCTGAAGGCGAAAGTGGCTTTGGGGTCCAGATGCAATTTGAACCGTTCCGGCAGGCGCGCATAGCCGATGGTGGTGAACAGAATGCCCCCGGCGTTTGAAGGGTTGCAGTCCGAATCCTGCCCACAGCGCATCGCGACCGTAATGGTGCGTTCGATATCGCCCCCTCCATATAGCAAGCCCATCACGATATATGCACCGTTCAGCTTGGCGTCGATGTTGAACTCGCCTTTCGTGCACGAGAAGCGGCGATATTCGGGCGTACGGTTGTACTTGCGCTCTACCAGCTCCCAGGTTCTCTGCCACTCATTCGGATACTGGCGATACCAGCGAAGCACATCGCGAATAGCCTCGGCGTACTGGCTCCGGGACGGGATGCATCGCAGTCCCGCCTCCACAATCTTCACGGGGTCGCTCTCGAAAAAGGCGGTGGCGTACATCCCTCCCACAAATTGCCCGCCGTACACGCCGTCCCCGTAGTTCATCAGTCTGCCGAAGACCTCCCCAAGGTCTACAGCAGCCTGCGGTATTCCGGGCGCAATCAGTCCGGAGAAATCCGCCTCTATCTGGTAGTCGATATCGTCGGCATGTGGGTTGAACTGCGGATGCCCGGAGTCGGGTGGGGCGATGCCGTTTCGCAGATTTTCCCGTCCCTGACGGTTGGCGTGCCAGAGCGGGTAGCGGCTGTTGGCGAAGTCAATCCCTGCCTGGCGGATGTTCACCTTCAACCCGTGTTGTTCCAACGTGCGCAGGAAGGTCATCTCCACGTACAGGTCGTCCTGCCAGAACTGACTGACCATCTCCGGGCGCCAGGCAGGTACTTCCGCTTCGGGGATGATGGCGCCGGTGTAACGAAACTCGGTGGGCGCGCCCCATCCCACGCCCACCATCTGTCCAATCCATCCCGCCTTCATCCGGTCCAGATACTCGTCGGCGGAGATGCGTAACCACGGTGCGGATGCCGGCATGGGTACTATTTCCCTTCCTGCAACATACTGGCGTCTATTCTGCCTTTGATTTTTCCGTCCGCGCCGTAGAACACGACGCTCTCGGTGCCGACCAGCGTGCGCAGCCGCCCCTGCCCGTCGTACAGCGCAAGGAGAGTATCTTCTCCCGATGTTTTCAGCTCGGCGCGGATTCTGCCTTCCCTGTCCATCAGCTCGATGCGCTGGGTACGCACGACCGCAGGTATTTGCGTCCGCGACTGCGCCCACAGTGCGCCTATCAGGAGCAGAATCCCCGCCACAGGTAGCATCGTCACACGAACCACTCGTTTCATCTCTGCTCGCCTCCTGTCTGTTTCTTTCACCATAGCATATTTTTCTGGGGCGAGGCAACCCGCAAGGAGTGCACAGACGGAAGCACGAAATATCAGCCTGTACGCCGTCTGGAAAAACGGAGGAACCGAAACGATGCCCCTCACCGCACGGGTGGCAGTTCGCCGGGGAGTGCCCGCCCTGTTGATAAATGGCAAGCCCGTGGCGCCGCTAATGGTGTTCGTCAACCTGGTGGGCGAAAATCGGGAGGCGGGCTTGAGCACCATCCGTCGCGCCGCGCAGGCGGGGGTGAATCTTGTGTCCTTCGTGGAGCACTATTTCCCGCTGACGCCGCCCGGCGAGAAGCCGAACTATCAGCCCTACGAGGCACAGATAGAAGCCATCCTGCGCGAGAATCCTAATGCTCTGCTACTGCCTCGGTTCGGCTTGAACAACCTTCCTGACTGGTGGGTGCAGCGCAACCCCGAAGAGATGATGATGTACGACAACGGTCAGCGTGGGTTGGTCAGCATGGCGTCCCGCAAATGGCGCGACGAGGCAAGCGAGGCACTGCGTCTGCTGGTGCGCCATCTGGAGTCGCGCTACGGTGAACATATCTTTGGCTATCATCCCTGCGCACAAAACACGGGCGAATGGTTTTACGACCGCGTGTGGGAGGGTCTCCTTCCCAGTTTCGAGATGCCCATGCGGTCTGCCTTCCAAACCTACCTGCGCGACGGGAGTGTGCCGCTACCTGCCGCTTACGAGCGCACGGCAAAGGGCAGAGGGGCGTTCCTGCATCCTTTCGCGCAACGCCGGCTGATTCAGTTCTGGCGGTTCCAGCAAGAGGTGATGGTAGAGGCGATGGAAGAGTTCGCCCGGATCATCAAGGAGGAGACGCAGGGTCGCAAACTGGTGGTGTATTTCTACGGCTATCTGTTCGAACTGGCAGGCTTGCCCGGCGGCGCGGCGGTGTCGGGGCATCTGGCGTTAGAGCGTTTGCTGAAGTGTCCCCATGTGGACATCCTTTGCTCGCCCATCTCTTACCTTGACCGCCAGGCAGGCGGAACCGGTGGGTTTATGGCGCCGGTGGACTCGGTGCATCTGCACGGTAAGCTCTGGCTGAACGAAGACGACACGCGCACCTACCTTTCCAAACCCGAAGACAACTACGGCAGAGCCGAGACGCTGGCGGAGACGGTGGCGGTGCATCAACGCAACTTCGCCCATATCGCCTCGCGGGGGGCAGCGTGCTGGTGGATGGACCTCATGGGCGCGGGCTGGCTGGACAGCAAAGAGATATGGGACAACCTCGCCGGGCTGAGCAGGCTGTATGCCGACCTCCTGCCCAGCATGAGACCGTACCGCCCCGAAATCGCGGTGGTGGTGGATGAAGCCAGCCTGTGTTACCTCTCTTACGGCAACGCGGTAACGCTTCCTCTGCTCTCGCAGATGCGTCAGGCACTGTATCGGATTGGTGCGCCGGTGGGGCTTTACCTGCTCAGCGATGTTTGCGCGGGAAAGGTGGAACACGCCCGCCTGTTTCTGGTACTGAACGCTTTCGCTCCGATGGATGCCCAGCGACGCGCCCTGCAGGGCTTGATGCATCGGGGCAAGATGGTGGTCTGGTTTTACGCGCCCGGCTACATCCGGGGCAGTTCCATTTCCGCCGAGAACATCTCCGAGCTGGTCGGCATCCGTGTCGCCGAGAGGGAGCGGATACCTTCCGGGCGGGTGTCCGTTCTGCCTCTGGATGCCACGCAGGCTCAGCGTGAGCGGTTCGGTGTGGATGCGCCGCTTGAACCCGCCTTTGTGGTGGACGACCCCGCGGCGCGTTCCCTCGCCACGTTCGATGCGACCGGAGAGGTGGCAGTAGCGATGAAGAAGGCAGGGCAGGGCTGGTCGGTCTTTGTCGGCACGTTAGGCGCGAGCGCCAGCTTCCTGAAATCGCTTGCGGAACAGGCAGGAGTGCACATCTACACCCGCCCTGGCGATGTGGTGATAGCGGGGAACAGCCTGCTGGCGATACATGGCGCAGAGAAGTATTCCCAGATTCGTCTGCCCGCACGCGCTACCGTGTACGACGCCATCCGCGGCGAGCCCCTGGCGAAACACGTGCAGGAGGTAAAGGTGCGGGCTGAGAAAGCAAAAACACTGTTGTTCAGACTGCGATAAGGAGGCTGTCAGTGAAGCGCAAACGAGTGGTAGCAATGCTGGTGGAGCCGCGGCGATTTGAGCTGCAGGAAGAGGAAGTAGAGGTTCGTCCCGACCAGGTATGGGTTCGGGTAGAAGCATGTGGTGTCTGCCACAGCGAGATGGTGTTCTATCTGGGCAAATGGGAGGGCATGCGCTTTCCCACGAAGCTGGGACACGAACACAGCGGCGTCATTGAGGAGGTAGGTAGCGAGGTCAAAGGCTGGCAGGTGGGCGACAGGGTAACGTGTCTGCCCTGGCCCGGCTTTGCCACGCACGTGGCAGCGGACCCCTCTGAAATCGCCCGTGTGCCCGATGGTCTGGACCTGGACCATGCGCTGGGTGAGCCGCTACAGTGTGCAGCGCGCTGTGCCCGAGCCAGCGCGATAGAGTTCGGGGATACCGTTCTGCTTGTCGGCTGTGGGTTCATGGGGCTGTTGACCATGTGCGGTCTGGTTGGCAACGGTGCGGCAGAAATTATCGCGGTGGACACCAACCCCTATCGCCTGCAGGTAGCAAAGTCGCTGGGCGCAACAGTTACTTTGAACCCAAAGGAGGTGGACGTGGTCGCCGAGACCTTACGCATCACCGAAGGGCGCGGAGTGGACGTTGCCATTGAAGCCACCGGCAAGCCCGAGCCGCTGGAGATAGCGAGCCGGGTGCTGCGCAGACCTCGCCCCAAGCTGGTGCTGGTTGGCTGGCACAATGTGCCTGCGACCTATAACCTCAGCCACTGGGCGAACGGCGCGGTGGTGCACAATCCTCATCCCGACTACTCCCTGAACCCGACAGAAGACATCCGCCGCGGTCTGTGGGCAGCGCAAAAAGGCGTCTTTCCCATGGACAGAATGGTAACCCATCGCTTTGCCTTCAAAGACATCGGCAGGGCGTTTGAGATGGCGCTGTCGCAGGAGGATGGATACATCAAAGGGGTGGTCAAACCGAACTGGCTTTAGAGTAGTAGTGCAAACACCCCTTCTCTGTCGTGCTGAACGACAGTGAAGCATCTCTTGAGACCCCGCGCTGTGCTCAGGCGGTTTAAATTAGTTTCGCGCCCGTCAGCGGCAGGTAACTGCGCCCCATCAGGTATTTATCCACGTAGTGCGCGGCTTCGCGCCCCTCGGCGATCGCCCACACAATCAGCGACTGCCCCCGGCGCATATCACCCGCCGCAAACACACCCGGCACGCTGGTCGCGTAGTCTACCGTCTTCACATTGCCCCGCGCGTCATACTCCACGCCCAGCGCGTCCAGCAAGCCGTCGTGCTGGGGATGCAGGAAACCCATTGCCAGCAGCACCAGGTCCACCTCGATGCTGAACTCACTGCCCGGTATCTCGCGGAACTGTCGGCGTCCACTGGAATCGGTGTACCACTCGAGGCGCACTGCGTGCAGGCGTTTCACGTTGCCGTGCTCGTCGCCTTCGAACCATTTGGTGTTGATGCTCCAGTCGCGGATGCCGCCCTCCTCATGCGCGCTGGAGGTGCGCAGGATCATCGGATAGGTGGGCCAGGGCTGGGTCAGCTCGTCGCGCTCTGCCGGTGGCTTTGGCAGAAGCTCTATCTGATAGACCTCTTTTGCCCCCTGCCGAATCGCCGTGCCCAGACAGTCCGCGCCCGTGTCTCCTCCACCGATAATCACCACTCGCTTGCCCTCGGCGGTGATGCGCTGTTCAGGCGGAATATGGTCGCCGGCGTTGATCCGGTTCTGCTGGGTGAGATATTCCATCGCGAAGTGGATGCCTTTCAGCTCTCGCCCGGGTACGGGCAGGTCGCGTGGAATGGTGGAGCCGCCCGTTAACAGCACGGCATCAAAGCCAGCCAGCAGTTCCGCAGGGCTCAGGTCAACGCCCACGTTCACACACGGCTCGAAGCGGATACCTTCCGCTTCCATCAGCTGCAGGCGACGGTCCAGGATCTTTTTATCCAGTTTGAAGTCGGGAATACCGTAGCGCAGAAGCCCGCCGATGCGGTCGGCACGCTCGAAGACGGTAACCCAGTGCCCCGCACGGTTGAGCTGCTGTGCCGCCGCCAGCCCCGCCGGTCCCGAACCCACCACCGCCACATGCTTGCCAGTGCGCAGTGGTGGAGGCTCAGGCTCCACCCAGCCTTTCTCAAAGCCGTGTTCGATGATATGCTCTTCAATCTGCTTGATGGTGACCGCCGGTTGATTGATGCCCAGCACGCAGGCGGTCTCACACGGGGCGGGGCACAACCTGCCGGTGAACTCCGGGAAGTTGTTGGTTGCGTGCAGGCGCCTCAGCGCCTCGTGCCACTTGTTGCGGTACACCAGGTCGTTCCAGTCCGGGATGATGTTGCCCAGCGGACAGCCCAGGTGGCAGAAAGGCACGCCACAATCCATGCACCGTGCCGCCTGAATGCGCAGGCGCTCGGGTGGCATGTGCGTGTGTACCTCCAGCCAGTCGCGCTTGCGCTCCTCTACCGGGCGGTAGGGCGCTACTTCACGGGTATATTTCAGGAAGCCTTTCGGGTCTGCCATCGGTTGCACCTCAATCCAGCATGACCTGCGCGTCGGACTTTTCCTTCGCCATCTCGGCAAGCACGGTCTTGTACTCCACCGAAATCACCTTCACGAACTGCGGAAGCACCTCGTTCCAGTGGTCCAGTACCTCTTTCGCCCGCACACTGCCAGTGTAGCGATAGTGCCGTTCCACCAGGTCGCGCAGCAGCGAGATGTCTTCGGGGTCTTCCACTGGCTCGAGCAGGATGGAGCCGCCGCCGTAGTTGACGCGCTTCTCAAACAGCCCGTCAATATCCCACACGAAGGCGACACCACCGCTCATGCCCGCGGCGAAGTTGCGCCCCGTCTTGCCCAGCACCACCACCACGCCGCCGGTCATGTACTCACAGCAGTGGTCGCCTGCGCCTTCCACGACCGCTCGCGCGCCGCTGTTGCGCACGGCAAACCGCTCGCCCACCACACCGCTCAGGAACACCTCGCCGCCCGTTGCGCCGTACAGCAGGGTGTTGCCCGCGATGATGTTCTCGTGCGCCGGGAAGTCGCATTCCTTTGGCGGATAGGCGATGATGCGCCCACCCGAGATGCCCTTGCCAAGGTAGTCGTTGGCGTCGCCCTCGAGGATTAATGTGACGCCGTTGTGCAGGAACGCGCCGAAGCTCTGTCCCGCTGAACCCTTGAAGTGGATGCGGATGGTGTCGTCGGGCAAGCCCTCTTCGCCGTAGCGACGGGCAATCTCGCCGCTGAGCATCGTGCCCACGGTGCGGTGACAGTTGCGGATGGGCAGTCGCAGTTCCACCTTCTCGCCGCGCTCCAGCGCCGGTTTGCACCAGTCCAGCAGGTGGATGTCCAGCTGTTTCTCCAGCCCATGGTCCTGCTTCTCCACACAGCGAATGGGCACACTCGGGTCAACGTCGGGCTTTTGCAGGAGCACGCTGACGTCCACACCCTTCGCCTTCCAGTGGTCAATCGCCTCGCGCGTCTCCAGCATGTCCACGCGACCGACCATCTCGTCAAACTTGCGGAAGCCCAGTTCCGCCATAATCTCGCGCACCTCCTGCGCGACAAAGGTGAAGAAGTTCACCACATGCTCGGGCTTGCCGGCAAAGCGTTCGCGAAGCACCGGGTCCTGCGTGGCGATGCCCACCGGACAGGTGTTCAGGTGACAGACGCGCATCATGACACAGCCCAGCGCCACCAGCGCCGCGCTGGAGAAGCCGAACTCCTCTGCGCCCAGCAGGGCAGCTATCACCACATCGCGCCCCGTCTTCAGCTGTCCGTCCGTCTGGAGCACCACGCGCCCGCGCAGGTTGTTCTTCACCAGCACCTGCTGTGTCTCCGCAATGCCCAGCTCCCACGGGATGCCCGCGTGCTTGATGGACGACAGCGGGGATGCTCCCGTGCCTCCCTCGAAACCGCTGATAAGGATATGGTCGGCATGTGCTTTGGCGACGCCAGCCGCCACCGTGCCCACGCCTACCTCCGCCACCAGCTTCACCGAGATGCGCGCGTACGGGTTGACGTTCTTCAGGTCAAAGATCAGCTGCGCCAGGTCTTCAATAGAGTAGATGTCGTGGTGTGGCGGCGGCGAGATGAGCGTCACGCCCGGCGTGGAGTGGCGCACCTTGGCGATGTATTTGCTCACCTTGTGTCCGGGCAGTTGCCCGCCCTCGCCCGGCTTCGCGCCCTGCGCCATCTTAATCTGCAGTTCGTCGGCGTTCACCAGATAGTGCGTGGTTACGCCAAACCGCCCCGAAGCCACCTGCTTGATGGCGCTGCGCTTGCTGTCGCCGTTGGGCAGAGGGATATATCGTTCAGGGTCTTCGCCGCCCTCGCCCGTGTTGCTCTTGCCGCCCAAGCGGTTCATGGCAATCGCCAGCGTCTCGTGCGCCTCCTTGCTGATGGAGCCGAGCGACATCGCCCCCGTGGCAAACCGTTTCACGATTTCGCTGACCGGCTCTACCTCCTCAATGGGGATGGGGTTGCCTTTCTTGAAGCGGAACAGCCCGCGCAGGGTCGCCAGCTGCTCGTTCTGCTTGTTCACCAGCTCGGCGTATTCCTTGTATATCTGGTAGTTGCCCGTGCGCACCGCGTGCTGAAGCTTGGCGATGACGTCGGGGTTCATCTGGTGGAACTCGCCGCCGCGCCGCCACTTGTACCAGCCGCCCGGGTCCAGGTCCAGATTCTCGGGCACAGGCGCCGGCGGATAGGCAAAGCGGTGCCGCGCTAAGGTCTCCTCGGCGATGACGTCCAGCTTCACGCCGCTGATGCGCGAGGCGGTGTGCGTGAAGTATTTGTCGATAACCTCCTGGTGCAAGCCTATCGCCTCGAAAATCTGCGCACCGCGATAGCTCTGCAGGGTAGAGATGCCCATCTTGGACATCGTCTTCAGCAAGCCCTTGTTGATGGACTTGATGAAGTTCTTGCACGCCTGCTCGTAGCTCAGGTCTTCTGGCAGAAGCCCTTCGCGCTTCATGTCCGCCAGCGTTTCGAACACCAGATAGGGGTTCACCGCGCTGGCGCCGTAGCCGATAAGCAGGGCGAAGTGGTGCACCTCGCGCGGCTCGCCCGATTCCACCACCAGCCCCACGGCGGTGCGTGTGCCCTCGCGAATCAGGTGGTGATGCACCGCCGAAGTCGCCAGCAGGGCGGGAATGGGCACGTGGTGACGGTCTACCCCTCTGTCCGAAAGGATGATGATGCTCACCCCGTCGGCAACAGCGCGGCTCGCCTCTTTGCACAGGCGGGTGAGTGCCACCTCCATGCCCGCCGCGCCGGCATCGGGGTCAAACAGCATGGACAGCGTGCGTGCGCTGAAGCTGCCCGTCTGGATATGGCGCAGCTTCTCCAGCTCCACGTTGGTCAGGATAGGCGTTTCAATGCGCAGCTGCCGGCAGTGCTCCGGCGTCTCCTCCAGCAGGCTGCCGTCCTTGCCGATGTAGTCCGCCAGCGACATCACAATCTCTTCGCGGATATGGTCAATGGGCGGATTGGTCACCTGCGCGAACAGCTGCTTGAAGTAGTTATAAAGCAGTTGCGGTCGCTGCGACAGCACCGCGATAGGCGTATCGTTGCCCATCGAGCCGACGGGTTCCTCGCCGTCGATAGCCATTGGAGCCAGAATCATGTTCAGGTCTTCCAGCGTGTAGCCGAACACTTTCTGGCGCTCCAGAATGGTCTCGTGGTCGGGCAGGTGCACGTGCGGCGGGTCGGGCAGTTTGCTCAGCTCGATGCGGTTCTGCATGAGCCACTGCCGATAGGGCTTCTGGTGCACCAGACGGTCTTTAATCTCCTCGTCGTCAATGATTCGCCCCTCTTCGGTGTCCACCAGGAAAATCTTGCCCGGCTGCAGTCGCCATTTCGAGCGGATGTTCTTGTCCGGAATATCCAGCACGCCCGTTTCGGACGCCATGATGACATGGTCGTCTTTGGTGACCAGATAGCGGGCGGGGCGCAGTCCGTTGCGGTCGAGCATGGCACCGATCTGGCGTCCATCGGTGAACGCCACCGCCGCCGGACCGTCCCACGGCTCCATGATGCAGGCGTGGTACTCGTAGAACGCCTTGCGGTCCTCGTCCATGAATTGATGGTTGCCCCAGGCTTCGGGGATGAGCATCAGCATGGCGTGGGCAAGGCTTCGCCCGCCGCGCACCAGCAGCTCCAGCGCGTTGTCCAGCGTGGCGGAGTCACTGCCCGTCTCGGTAACCAGCGGGGTCAGTTTCTTCACGTCGTCACCGAACAGGGGCGAACGCAGCTGCGCCTCGCGTGCACGCATCCAGTTGCGGTTGCCGCGCAGGGTGTTAATCTCGCCGTTGTGCGCAATCATGCGATAGGGGTGCGCCAGCGGCCACGTGGGGAAGGTGTTGGTGCTGAACCGCTGGTGCACCAGCGCCAGCGAGGTCACCACATCCGGCTCGGCGAGGTCCAGATAGAAGCCGCTGATCTGATGTGCCAGCAACAGCCCTTTGTAAACAATCGTTCGGGACGACAGACTGCAGATATAGAAGTACTCCGGCTGTTTCAGGTGCAGACGCGCCACACGGTTCTCTATCACCTTGCGTATCACAAAAAGCTTGCGCTCAAACGCCTCCTGGTCGGGCAGGTCCTTCGCCCGCCCGATGAAGAATTGCTTAATCACCGGTTCCACCGCACGCGACGCGGTGCCAATCTTGCTGTTATCCACCGGCACCTCGCGCCAGCCCAGGAAGACCTGTCCTTCCTCTTTCGTGGTGACCTCTATCGCCGCCTCGCACAGGGCGCGGTCACGCTCGTCGCGGGGTAGAAACACCATGCCCACCCCATAGTAGCCCTCCTCGGGCAGGTTTCCATCGCGCTGACGCAGGAAGAACTGATGCGGTATCTGAATCAGGATGCCTGCGCCGTCGCCCGTTTCGGGGTCACTACCAGCCGCGCCCCGGTGCACCAGGTTCTCCAGAATCTGGATACCCTGCTCCACAATGGCGTGCGACTTTTTGCCCTTGATGTTGACCACAAAGCCCACACCACAGGCGTCATGTTCATATGCCGGATGGTATAATCCATCTGGTTGCGGCAAGCCGTGATAATGCATACCCCTTCACCAACTCCCTGTCGTGCAATTATTGCAATCGTTTGGCGTCTGTAAGACAAATAATGCCCGTTGTCGCAGGTGCGTTTGCTCCGCACGAACGACACGGGCGCCTTTGGAACCGTGTGCGTGCCTTATTTTACCCTACTCTGCACGCTCTTTGCAAGCGTTTTTATCCCCGATGTGCCTTTGTGGTGGTCTCTACCCACACACTGCGATACTCGTCTAACGGACGATACTGCTTGCGTGCCTTCTCCAGCAGGAGGCGCAGGGTGATAATCTCATAGGGCTTCAGGCTTACCTGCACGCTGTTGCCCTCTATCGTCAGCGGTTCAGGGTTGCACAACAGCATATCGGTACGCTCTGCCTTCTCCACCCCACCGTAGAAGCCGAACCGGGCAGTGGCGGGCTTGCCGTTCACTTCGTACACCCGAAGCACACACCATTCGCCCTCGCGGTAGAAAGCGGAAAGGAGCACGTCTCCCTCCACCTGCAAGAAGCTCATGGTCGCGGGCATCTGCGCCTGGTCTACCCTGTCGCGGTACACCGCCATCAGAGGACGATTGAAAGCAATCGCCTCGCGCAGGAGTACGCTTCTGGCAGGGACCTGTTCCCACACGCGATAGGCATAGCGCAGTTCCACCTCGCGCACCCAATTCTCCTCGTCCCACGCATCGTACATGAACAGGATATTGCGAACGACATCCCCATCGCGCAGGAAGCCCTGATTGCCTGCGTGCAGATACTGAAGCCCTCGCACGCCGTCGGTCAGGAAGATGAAGTTCAGCCCGGTGAACGGATTGACCACCTCCTCGAAGAACTGTGGCGAGGTCATCCAGTCGCCGGTGGGATACTTCTTGCGATAGACCCCTTCCGCACGCACAGGCGTCACCGCAAAGGGATGGTCGTGCCAGATTTCCGTATGCTCCAGCCGAGCGGCGATGTCGGTCTGCAGTGAACGCATCATAGATGGCTCAGGGCGCTGGAGGAACTTCAAGTGCGTGCTAACCTCTACCTGTGCGCCCACAGCGTTAAGGGCAATCCGCGAGCGGAACCGCACCACCTCGCCCAGACTGCCTTCCACCAGCACGCTCGCCAGCACAGGACCGAAATGCTCTATCCTCACCGAACGCACGCCATCCTGCGAGCGATATAGCCTGTCGCCAAAGGGAATGTGCATGGCGTTCAACTGCACATCCTCGCGCACGAACTCCGTGCCATCCACCACCGATTGCAGGCTGGTAATCGTGCCGTGGCGTTTGTCAACGCAAACCTTTACCTGCGGGTTGACCAGCTCTATCGAGTCGGCATGTTCGATGACGGTCACCTGTGGTGCGTTGCTGGCGTCCGCTTCCCCAAAGCGGCAGGCGCGATAGCCCACCGACGGCACGTCGTGCACGGGGAAGCAGACCGTCGCCTCCTCGCCGTTCTGCGCGAGCACCTGCACAGGCAGGGCATGTCCCTCGGCGTCCAGAAGAGCCGGTTTCACGCGGTCAGCCGGTATCGTCGCGGTGACAACACCTGTCTGCGCCCAGCCCAGCGGATTGAACACCACGATATCTGCCTCACCACCGATGCGCCTGGCGATGTGTCTCAGGTTTCGCTCTAACACTATGCGCGAGAGTTCAATGCTGTTGCGGTAGTAAAGCTTGCCGGTATCCCCGCAAAGCCCCTCGCACTCGTCCACGTCGTGATGCTGAGCCAGCAACAGGTCGCGCCACGCCTGCCGGAGCTCCCATTCAGGGTACACATCCCACTGCGCATACGGTCTGCCCAGCATTCCCGATACCAGCGCGAAACTCTCCGCGCTCAGCAGTTGATTCTCCGCCTGCTTGCTGAGGTAGCGCACCAGGTCACCGTTCTTGCCGACCGACATGCCGTGGAACACGTCGTCCAGCGTGTACTCCAGCACCGGTTCGTCGCCCTTTGCCTGCGCGAGGAACTCGCTCAGCGTCACCCAGCGGATGTCAAACTCGGGCTGGCTGGCAATCTCTTTCATTCGGGGAGCTATCAGCTCGGCGCGACACATCCAGTCGGGCGTGGGCAGGAGCTCCAGCCACTGGATAATCAGCGGGTCATCCATCTGCTCTACCGCTTCATGGCGCAAGCCCTGCTCGAAGTCCTCGGGCCACTGGTGCAGGCACAGGTCGGTTTTGGGGGCAACCAGTATCTCGGAGCCGTCCAGTCCGCGCCAGCGCGCCCGCGAGACCTTTTCAATGGGAATGTGCGGCGTGTGCCATGTCCACTGAAAGAAGAGACAGCCGTACTCAAAGCCGCATCCCCGCAGTATCTGAGGCAGTTGCGGGAAGAAATCAAATTCCTCTTCCCACCAGGTCACGGGGCGCACGCCGAACAGCTTTTCGCATACCAGCACGCCCATCACCAGCTGGCGCACGTTCGCCTCGCCGCCGCAGAACAGTCCGTAAGGCTGACCGTACGATGCCCCGGCGATTTCCGCCCGTCCCTCGTGGATTGCCCGTTTCAGTGCCTCAAACGCCTCGGGGTCAGTAATGGCGAGTTGTTCATAGCCCACCACGTCGAAGTTCACGTTCCCCTTCGCGCCTGTCTGCTCCATCAGCAACAGCATGTCGCGCACGCTGGCAGGGAGCACAAACTCCCCCCAGTTCCATACCATATCCACCCAGTGTTTATGGTTGCCGAAGGTATAGTAAACCGTTCGTTTGGCTGTTACAGACATCTTCTCACTCCTGTTGGTTTATTCTGTTGGGATGCTCTGTGGTGACAAGACTCGCGCTTGTCCCAGCACGATGCCTCTTATCAGTTGCCCTCCGTTTGTCACCATGAAGCAGAGCCAGTCCCTGCCCGGCAGCGAGAGCCGGATAGACTTAAGGGCACAAAGACCCATTAACAGAGACCGCTTCGCTGCCCAACCGGCGGTGCACTTTTTCAGCATAACACAAACAGAGCATAAGAGGCAACAACAATGCGACCTTTACGTCGCAACAAATCGTACGGGAAGCCGTTTCTTGAGGTATCATCACAGAGGTTAACAACCATTATAGCGTGCAGGAGGAAGCAATGATTCCTGAGCAGACCATCCGTTCGTTCCTGAGCGCACGTCCGATAGCGGTGTTTGGTGTGTCGCGCGACCCTGAGAAATACGGCTACAAGGTGTACCGCACGCTGAAAGAGAAGGGGCTGAAAGTGTACGGCGTTAACCCCCGTGCGAGCGAAGTGGACGGCGACCCGCTGTATCCCGACCTGCAGTCCCTGCCCGAAGTGCCACAGGCTATCGTCACAGTGGTGCCGCCAGAGGTCACCCGAAGCGTGGTAGAGCAGGCTTTGCAGGCAGGCGTTCGGCTTATCTGGATGCAGCCCGGTTCCGAACACCCCGAAGCCATCCAGAAAGCAGAGCAGGCAGGCGCGACCGTGGTGCACGGCGGACCCTGCATCATGGTTGTCGCCAGGACGCACCTGCCTTAAGGTTTTTGCGGTTCCAGCATCCTCTGGCGGATGTTCTGTTCCTGCTGAGAGTCCTTCAGCCGACCCTGGTCGGTAAGGATGTGCGGCGTCACGAAGATGAGCAGTTCCGAGTTGATGCGGCTGGTCTTCGTGCCCTGGAACAGCGGTCCCACTATCGGCAGGTCGCCCAGAATGGGTATTTTCGTGTTCGTTTTGTACTCCTGACGCTGGGTTAATCCGCCGATGACGATGGTTTCGCCGTCCTTCACGCGCACGGTGGTTTGCGCCCGCCGCGTAGAAAGCACAGGCATGCCCGTCTCGCGGTCCAGTTCGCTGATGTTGCTCACCTCTGGCTCGATGGTGAGCGTGATTTCGCCATTGCCGCCCGTCCATGGGCGCACCGAAAGCTTCACACCCACATCCACGCCCTGAATGCGCTCCTGCTTGCCTCCGTAAGAGGTAACCTCCACCTTGATGAACTTGGTCTGCCCGATAAAGATGTCGGCGTTCTGACCATTGACCGCTGCCATTCGCGGGTTTGCCCGAACGCGCGCCCTGCCCTGTGCCTCCAGCGCATCCAGCCTCGCCTTGAACTCCTCGGGCAGTGTACCGACCGTGCGATACAGAAAGTCGCCCGTGCCCGAATCGGAGGCGGTGGTAATCCAGCTATCGGTAAACGAAAGCCCTAAGGAGGCAGAGATGTCCTCGGTAGAAGAAATCTCCACCGCCAGCGCTTCTATCATAATCTGGGGCGGCGGCAGGTCAATCTTCTGGAAGTCGGCGCGAATCTTTTCCAGCATCTGCGTGGGAGCGGTCACCACCACGGCGTTCTGCGCCTCGTTCACGTGCAAGTAGCTGTAAAGGAAGGTGGGCAACAGTCCCGATGCCACCTGTGCCTTGATGTACTTCATGCGGAACGATTCGGTTCCCGACAGGCGGTAAGGCGCCAGGTCGGTCGGTACGCCATCGCTGACCATGTACACCCCGTTTACCTCCGACAGCGCCAGTCCATACGCGCTGGCGATGCCGCGTATCATCTCATCCACAGGCAGGTTATCCACCGACATGGAGACCTCGCGGTTGCGCACCGAGTCGTCCACAGCGATGTTCACTCCCGTCCGCCGGGCGATTTCCGCCATCAGCTGGTACAGGCGCGTCTTCACGCTGTGCACCGACAGCAGACCGTTCTCGTACTCTATATGCAGTTGGGCGGCGGCTTCGGTACGCACAGCCTGGTTGTTCGTGGTCTGTCTGCCTACCAGCGTGCGTTCACTGCTAACGGTGATAATCACGCTCTGCTGGTCGTTACTGCGTTCCACGTTCACCCGCGAGGGTTCAAACAGCGCAACTACCATCGATACCCCGATACCCTCTACCGCGTTCTGGGGAACCGATAGCTGGATGTAGCTCACGGGGAACTTGCTCACGTCAATGAAGTTCTTGCCGATTTGCGATTTGGCGTTCGTAAAGAGCAGGGCGATACGGTTGCGCCTGCCGTACAGCATCCCCCAGTTACCGCCTTCCGGCTGCCACTCCAGCACACCGTCGGCGCGAACCGTTATTTGAACGCCGTTGCTCAGCTGGTCGGCACGGATCTCGGTGATATTGCAGTATGCAGAGGTCTGCGCCAGTGCGGGCACAGCTAGGAACAGCCCCAGTATGGTTGCAACAAAGGTGCGTCTCATTGGATACTGCTGACCTCCCTGTGTGTTGAAGTGATGATACGCGGTGTCACGAAGATTGCCAGTTCCGTAGTGGTATGGCGTTGGGTGCGCACCCGGAAGAGCCCCCCAATCAAGGGAAGGTCGCCCAGAATGGGTACTTTGCGCGTCAGGGTGTCCTGCTGTTGCAGTTTCAAACCACCAATCAACAGGGTTTCGCCGTCGCGAAGGAGAAGGGTGGTCTCCGCCCTGCGCGTGGAAGTTGTCGGCAGTCCGGTGGTGACGTCCAGCTCCGCCACGGCGGTCACCTGCGGCACAACGGTTGCCAGAATCACTCCTTCCGCCCCCACCCAGCAGCTCATCTCCAGGCTCGCGCCCACATCCACCGGGATAACGCGCGTGATAAAGGCTTGCGACCACTCCTCAAAGTAGTCCGCCTTGATATATCGCTGTTGCCCGCTGAAGATGCGTGCCTTCTGCCCGTTAAGTGCGATCGCGGTGGGCTTTGCGCGGATACGTACCTTGCCCTGAGCCTGCAGGGCACGCAGGCGGGTTTCGATATCGGTGCGTGGGACGCCGGTTATCCGATAGGTGAGATCGCCTGTGCCCACGTTCACCGTCGCCTGGTTGTGTGCGTCGGCGATGGCAAAACGCAGAACGTTCTCGCTTTCGGCGGTATCGCTGATCTCCACAACCAGCGCGTCTATCTGCACATGCGGCACCGGGCGGTCAATCCGGCGGATATCCTCCCGCACCTTCTGCACCAGCGCAGGCGGTCCCACCACGGTCAGGGAGTTCTCGCCGGCGTTCACGCGCAGGTATCTCAGCAGGAACTCGGGCAGGCTGTTGCGGGCGGACGCTGCGCTGATATAGTAAAGGGGGATTTTTTCCAGCGTGCTCTGCAGATAGGTGCTCATACTGCCCACAGCCCCCTCGCCAATTGCCCATGCGCCATCGGTACGCCCCAGCTCCAGCCCGTATCCCACGGCGATGACGTGCAGGGCTTCTTCGGGAGAGATCTCCTGCAGGCAAAGGCTGACCACCCGTTCCAGGTCGGGGTCTACCAGCACCACCTGCCCTGTCCGGCGGGCGAATTCGCGGAGCAGTTCGCGCAGGTCGGCGTTGAGGGCAAACAGGCTCACCGTGTCGCCGTCCGTCTCTATCTGCAGTTCGGAAGTTGCCACCTCGCCCGGCTTGCGTCGCTGGACGGGCGGCATGGTGCGTCGGTCGCTGGTGACCAGGATAATCAGCGAACGCTGGTCCTGGGTTTGTCGAATGCTGAAGGTGGGACCGTCATACGGCAGTGACCCGAAATCCACCTCTTCCCCGCCCACTCTGCCCGAGCGCAGAACGCCCGGAGCAAACAGCACTATCCGCATATCCACGCCCAGCCCATCGGGGGTATCGGAGGGCAGAGACACCTCCACGTGGCTGACCGGATAGATGCCCACGTCCACGAAACTGCTGACCTGCGAGCGGGCGTTGGTCACCCGGAAAGGGATTTCCAGAATCGGCTTGCGCGGGTCGCCTCCGTCCCGCCGTTCTGCCCGCGCCGTGTCCACGAACCGCTCGGGGTCAAATTGCAGGCGCATCAAGCCATCCGCGCGGATGGTCACCTGCACCGCGTTGCCGATACGCTGGCTCTCCACCGCCACGATGTTGCAGAAGGGTATGCGACGCTGGGCGGTGGACGGTAAGGTGCACAGCGCGGTCAGCACTATAGCGATGGCGAAGAGGCTAACGCGTTTCATGGCTTTCGTCTTGCAGGAAGTGTTTCTTCAGAGCCTCCTCCTGCTCGGCGGGCAGGTGTCCGGTCTGCGAGAGGATGCGGGGCGTGATGAAGATCGCCATCTCGGTCATGACCTCTTTGGTGTCCTCCGAGCGGAAAAACTGCCCGATGAGCGGAATATCTCCCAGAATGGGTATCTTCGTCTTCGTGGACATCAGCTCGCGCTGAACCAGCCCGCCGATGATGATGGTATCGCCATCGCGCACGCGCACGGTGGTCTCGGCGCGGCGGGTGCTTTTGTCGGGCAAGCCCGTTTTGGGGTCGGGGGCACTCAGCACGCTGATTTCCGGCTCCACGTCCACAATAATCTCGCCCTCGCCGCCTGTCCACGGCGTGATGTTCAGGCGCACACCAGCATCGATAAAGTTGGTCTGGCGGAAGAAGTCACCACCCCCGCCGATGCTGACCGGCGTGCTGAGATAGCGCTGTTTGCCGATGAAGATGCTCGCCCGCTGACCGCTGACGGTGGCGATGCGCGGGTTGGCGTGCACACGTGCCTTGCCCTGGGTGACCAGCGCACGCAGGCTGGTGAAGAACTCCGTCGGCAGGGTCATGACCGACTGGAAGGTTATCTGCCCCAGCGGCGAGTCCACCGTCAGGCTTCGTCGGTCGTTGCTCCAGCCCCATCGCGCTCGGAACTCGCGCGCAGCCGAATCGGTAAACTCCACCATCAGCACATCTACCATAATCTGTGCCGCGGGGATATCGAACTGCTTGATGTCTTCGCGGAACTTTTTCAGCACCTCCGGCGGTGCGGACAGAATCACCGCGTTCTGCTCGGCGTTGGTCTTTACATGGTCCTGCAGGAACACCGGCAGAAGGGATTTGGCGTTGGGAGCCAGCACGTACTGCGTGGTGATGGTGTCGATGTCGCTCAAAAGATACGAGGAGGGACTGCGTGGAATGCCCTCGCTAATCATGAAGATGCCGTTGACCTCACGATAGGACAGCCCGTATGCCGCGGCGATGACCTCCAGGATGCGCGTCACGGGCATGTTGACCAGATTGATGGTGACCGTCCGGCGAACAGTGTCGTCCACAATCAGGCGGATGCCCGTCTCTCTGGCAAGGCGGGTGAGCAGTTCCTGGGCGTCCACTCCCGCAGCGAACACCGATACCCCTTCCGCCCCGGCGGTAATCTGCAGAGAGGGAAGCTGTTGTCCGTTGTTCTGCACGGGAGGGGAGGGACCGTTTCCGCCAGGCTGGCCGTTCTCTTGCGCCAGAAGTGTGCCCGTCAGCCCGAAAAGCAGTACCAGCGCGACGGCAAAGCGATTCCAGACCCACATGCCACAGTAACCCCTTTCGGCGAGATGCGTGTTAGATTTAGGCAGAAGCGCACGAAATGCCTGCCCCTGATGGGTTGACTACACCACATATAGTGACGTCAGCCGCGGCGGGAAGTTTCGGCTAGAACACCTTCTGCTCAATGCCCAGCTGTTCGCACAGACAGCGAATCTCCTCGGGTGTTAACCCTTGCGCCATCTCGCCGTTCACCAGGTTCAGATACTCGTAGCGTGCCCCCGTCTCGGCGTACTCGATCCGGTCTAACGCTCGCTTCACCGACGCATCCGAACGCGCCATCACGCCATGCTTCGCCCACACCACCACGCGGTGCACACGCAGTTTCTCCATCGTCGCCTGCATCAGCTCGGGCGAACCGGGCAGGAGAAACGGCACCAGCCCCACGCCTTCAGGCAGTTGCACGATACATTCGGGCTGCCAGCGCAGGATATGTTGGTTCAGATAACGCTCATCCTGATAGCGCGGGATGTGGCTGAGGTAGGTCAGATGCAGGGGCTGTGCGTGGATCAGCGCGTGAAAGTTGGTGCCGGTGCGCGAAATCTGGTCGGCGTGTACTGCCAGATGGCTGTTGAACTCGCTGGTCAGCCTCTCGAACAGCCGCCGGGGCGAGGTGTACAGGGTGGCGGTCTGCCCATCGGGGTTCACTCGCACCGCGCCGAGGTTTGCCTCGGGGTCGTGGGCGATTTCACGCAGGCGTCTGCCCGAACCGGTGACGAGGAACAGCCCGTCGTGCAATTCGGGCACCGGCGTCGGCAGGGGGATGGTCTCTTCCAGCGGAAAGCGGCGACGGGGGTCTACCTCCCAGCCGAGATATACCGAGATGTTGCCGGCGGCGCCTTCACTGGCTTCAATTTCGGCAAGACGCTGACCCGCTTCGCCAATCAGGGCGAGTATCTCGCCAAGGTCAGGATAGGGTGGTTGAACAGGCATGTTTTTACTCCACAATCTCGCCCACAAAGCCCCACAGATGCCCTTCCACCGCCCGCACGCGTACCGTCTGTCCAATCAGCTCGCGTGAGCCGGGGAAGTTCACCGTCTTGTTCTGGCGGGTCAAGCCGGTCAGGCGTGAGGGGTCTTTCGGGCTGACACTTTCTACCAGTACCTCATACACGTTGCCCTCCTGCGAGCGGTTAATCTCGCAGGTGATGCGGTTCTGCAGGTCAATCAACCTCTGCAGTCGCTCCAGCTTCACCTCGCGCGGGATCTGGTCCTCACGTTCCGCCGCTTTGGTGCCCGGCCGTGGGCTGTAAGCGAACATGAAAGCCGAGTCGAAGCGGATGCGCTCCACAAACTCCAGCGTATGCTGGAACTGCTCCTCCGTTTCGCCCGGGAAGCCAATCATCAGGTCGGTCGTGATGGCGATGTCGGGGATGGCGGCGCGCAGTTTGTTCACGATGCTCTCGTACTGCTCCACCGTATAGCCCCGTTTCATCTCGCGCAGGAGGTCGTTATCGGCGACCTGCAGGGGCAGGTGCACATGCTCGCACACCTTGGGCAGTTCCGCCATGGTCTGAATCAGCTCATCGGTGAAGTCGCGCGGGTAAGGGGAGGTGAACCGGATGCGCTCAATGCCCGGAATATCGTTAATGAGGCGCAGTAGTCTCGCGAAGGGCACTTTGCCCTCCAGCAGGTTCTTGCCGTAAGAGTTCACCGTCTGCCCCAGGAGGGTTACCTCTTTGGTGCCGTGCTCGGCGAGGTATCGGATTTCGTTCAGGATGTCTTCGGTGGGGCGGCTGCGCTCGCGCCCGCGGGTGAGCGGCACCACGCAGAAGGTGCAGAACTTGTCGCAACCGTACATGATGGGCACAAAGGCGCGCAGTTTGGGCTTGCGCTCGGTAATGCGGGCGGGCACATCGGTCACAATCGCCCCCTTGCGCGGGGGCAGTTCCAGCGCGGTCATCAGCTTGCGAGTGCGACGCACCTCCTGCACCAGCTCGGGGATACGCGCAATGTTCGCCGTGCCGACAATGAAGTCCACATGGGGCGCTTCCCGGCGAATCTCGTCTGCTCGCACCTGCACCATGCACCCGCAGACGCCAATGATGCCTTCGGGGTGACGCTCCTTCCACTTGCGCAGTTCACCCAGCAGGCTGAAGACCTTATCCTCCGGTTTCTGGCGCACCGAGCAGGTGTTGAGCAGAATCACCTCCGCCTCTTCGTCATCCTGTACAGGGCGATAACCGAGCCGCTCCAGAAACAGCCCCATCTGCTCGGAGTCCTCTTCGTTCATCTGACAGCCCCAGGTATATACCTTGTAGCCCGGTCTAGTCTTTTCCAGCACCTGCGACATCTGCGTTCCCCTCGTTCCCCTTTCTTTTGCAAAAATATTATAGCATACAGGAACAGGAGACGGTATTTAGCGTGTATAATAAAGTAAGCACTACCTACACGACAATCAAACAACTGCACAAGGAGGAAAAAGGATGCGTAAGCGTTTTGTGGGGATTGGAGCGGTGCTGTTGCTTGGCATCGCGACGGTGCTGTGGGTATCCGCCAATCCGCAGGATAAGCCTTCGGTGAAGCCTGCTGTGATGAAGTCGGGTTCCTGCTGTCCCAGCGAGGGCGCAGTGAAGGCAACCTCAGCACAGGCAAAGAGCGACGTGAAGCCGGTGGCACTGCAGGAAGGCAAGTCAGCCTGCCCTTACGCAGCAAAAGCAGCAGCTGCTGCGAACGGCACGAAGAACTGCGCCGATTGCCCGCAGACCAGGTCCAACACGGCTACGGTAGCGGCGAAAGACAATCCGCACGGTGGTTGCCCGTTCATGAAGTCCACCAGCAAGGCAATGGAGGCGAAGGCAAAGCCCGCTCCTGCCAAGCCAGCGGTGAAGGCTGTTCAGGCGAAGAAGACCAACGGCGCGAAGGCGGAGAAGAGCCTGTAACGGTTCGGACGCGGTCTACTTTTGCAGGTCCGGCGGAAGCGAAGGCGATCTTCGCTTCCGCCATCGTGTTTTTATATCCCCTGCCCTTCCATAGAAGGAACCTGCCCCGTGTTGCCTCGAATCGCAGGGTAAGTATACTGCGCAAACGGAGGTTACCATGCCACCTGTGAAGATAGCCCTTATCGGTGCAGGGAGTCGGTCGTTCGGACCGTCCACCATTCGCGATGTACTGTTGAGCAAGCCGCTGACCGAGGCGGGCGTGGAGCTGGTGCTGATGGATAAGGTTGCTGAACATCTGGTAGATGTGGAGCGATACGCCCGCTATGTGATAGAACGGCTCGGCGTGAAGGCGGAGGTTCGCGCCACCACCGACCTGCAGGAGGCTCTGGACGGAGCGCATTTTGTGGTCTCTGCCATTGAGGTCAACCGCTTCCTCTACTGGTCTCAGGACTTTCACATCCCGCGCAAGTACGGTTTCCGGCAGGTGTTCGGCGAGAACGGCGGACCGGGCGGGCTGTTTCACGCCCTGCGCAACATGGGTCCCACGATAGAGATTGCCCGCACGATGGAACGGCTGTGCCCGGAGGCATGGCTCATCAACTTCACCAACCCCGAACACAAGCTGTGCGAGGCGGTATCGCGCCTGACCAGCATCCGCGTCGTGGGGCTGTGTCATGGCTTCTTTATGGGGCTGGAACAGATTGCGCGCATTCTGGATATTCCCGCGGAAGAGATAGATGCCATCGCGTGCGGGATTAACCACTTCACCTGGTTCCAGAAGATACGCCATCGCCACACCGGCGAAGACCTGTACCCTCGCCTGCGCGAGGCGGAACGGGAGGGCGACTGGCTGTCCGACTGGCACGAGATTGGTCTGGGGCGCATCCTGTTCCGACGGTTTGGGCTGTGGCCTTCACCCGCCGCCAACCACTACGGCGAGTATATCCGCTGGGCAGACGAGTTTGTATGCAGTGAACTGCAGTACTTTTACGACCCCGCCGATGGGCATCCGTGGCAGACGGGGCGCATCCCGGAGTTCGTCTACTCGTTGACCGGCGACCCTACCCAACGCCCGTGGAAGCCTGAGCCGTCTCAGCCCTGGCGATTGGAAGATGCTCCCCTGCAACCGTCGGGCGAGCTGGCAGCGCCCATTATGGAATCTATTGCCTGCGGCGTTCGGCATGGCCTGCCCGCGGTAAACGTGCCCAATCAGGGCGCCATCCCCAACCTGCCGGCGGAGACGGTGGTGGAGGTTCCCGCCGTCGGCGATGCGCAGGGCATCCACCCGCTCCAGCTGGAACCGCTTCCCGAAGCCATCGCTGCCATGCTTCGCCTGCAGGCAAGCATCCACCAGCTGCTGGTGGAGGCGTTCGCCGAGCAATCCAAGGAGAAGCTTCTGCAGGCGGTATTGCTCGACCCGACGGTGGATTCCTATCGCAACGCCGTGCAGATGGTGGAGGAGATGCTGGAACTGCAGAAGGACATCCTGCCGCCGCTGAGGTAGCCAGCCTGACCGCAGATTCGCCTCTCCCCGCATCGGGGAGAGGCCGGGAGAGGGGGTTCATCTCTGGATGTTGATGGCTATCTCAGCCTACTCATCCCCAATGGCGCCGAAGTTGCGTACCAGTATCCCGAAGTCAAACAGGGTTACCTCCAGGTCGCCATCCAGGTCGGCGTTAAAGTTCCAGTTCGGGTCACCGGAAAGGCTCCCGAAAGCGGCGACCAGCTGCCCGAAGTCAAACAGCGTCACCTCGTTGTCGC
>FMJZ01043750.1_pt1 | contig 29859 bp, 20 predicted proteins | sample 1987881 | NCBI WGS metagenome assembly FMJZ01 (sample SAMEA4378227, study PRJEB15110) | soil metagenome | biome: soil; feature: Field; material: Soil | place: India | collected 2015-03-11 | depth 0 m
GAACGTCGTGAGACAGTTCGGTCCTTATCCACTGTGGGCGGAGGACACTTGCGGGGTTCATTCCCTAGTACGAGAGGACCGGGAATGACGCACCTCTGGTGTTGCAGTTGTTCCGTCAGGGGCAGCGCTGCGTAGCCATGTGCGGAAGAGATAAGCGCTGAAAGCATCTAAGTGCCAAGCTCATCCCAAGATCAGGTGTCCCTTCTGCTGGCAGCAATGTCAGCAGGCTGAAGACCCCCGGTAGACCACCGGGTTGATAGGCTGGAGGTGTACGAGCCGTGAGGCTTTTAGCTGACCAGTCCTAATCGGTCGTGCGGCTTGATCGGTTATTTTGGCACGTCAAACCGTTGAACCGTTAAGCGGTTGGATCGGGTGACCGATTTAACAAATCACGATTCAACGGAGCACGTGTCTGAGGCAGCGATTTCAGCTCGCAAACTGTACTGCCCGTGGGCTGTGTGTAGTTGTCAGGGAACGAGCCGGGCTGGTCGTTGAACCGTAAAATTGGTTGAACCGGCACTGCCACATGGAAAAGCCGGTTTAGTGGTCTGAGGAGGTGCGGTTTAACGATTCAACGGTTTAGCGAATTTTTGCTTGGTGGCAATGCCGCGGTGGAACGACCCGATCCCATTCCGAACTCGGCCGTCAAACACCGCAGGGCCGATGGTAGTGCATGTATAGCTTGCGCGAGAGTAGGTCGCTGCCAAGCATTTTGAAGTTCCAGCGGCTGCGCCCAAAAAACTTCCGAGCCGGAAGTTTCAGTGAAACATGCCTGCGCGTTTTCTTTCGTACTGATGTTTTTTTCTGGCCGGTGCCATGCGTGAGCCCTTGTACAGGTGGCTTGTTTGAAGTAAGCTTTACCCGATGCAGAAAAGATTGTGTAGCGTTGTGGTCTTGTTTTTGTGCGGGATTGGCCTGCTTGGTGCCGATGTTATTGAACTAAAAGGGGCGGCTTCTGTCACAGGTACAGTCGTCGTCGAGAAACCCGATCATGTTTTTGTTGACATCGGCTACACGGTGCTTGCTGTGCCGCGAAACGAAATTGTCAATATAATCAAATCCGAACAGTTGCGACAGGCACCTACAGCCACTGCTGGCAAACAACGCGCACAAAAGCAGAGTGTCAAATCTGCTCAGTCGAGGTCCACCACTACGTTTGCCATTGGTACTGGGACAAACGCGCTGGACCGGACGACCAACGATTTTTATCGTACTGCAACAGTCCGGGCGCGCACAGAACGGTCCGTACGTGAGCTTGTAAACCAGTTGGGCGAGGCGGTTGTGCAGGTGCGGACACCGGGCGGTCAAGGTTCAGGATTTTTCATCAATGAAGACGGGTACTTGATTACCAACTTCCATGTGATTGAGGGCGAGACACAGATATCGGTTGAGGTTTACCATCAACGCGCCGGCCAATTCGAACGGAGGCTTTACAAACAGGTGCGCATTGTTGCGTTGAACAAGTTCGATGACCTTGCGCTGTTGAAGATCGAAGACAAGGATGCACCGAAATTTGTCAGTGTGCCAATTGGCGACTCCGACAGTCTTGCTGTTGGTGAGCGCGTGTTTGCGGTTGGTAGCCCGCTTGGTCTTGAACGCACCGTTACAGAGGGCATCATCAGCACCAAAACACGTCAACTGCAGGGCAAGCTTTATCTTCAAACCACAGCACAAATCAACCCTGGCAACAGCGGCGGGCCGTTGTTCAACCTTGCAGGCGAAGTTGTCGGCGTCACGAACATGAAGGCTGCTTACGGCGAAGGACTCGGCTTTGCGGTGCCGGCTACTGTGGTCAAGTTCTTTCTAAATAACCGTGACGCTTACGCCTATGCAAACGACAACCCGAGCAATCCGTACAAATACCTTGACCCACCAAGCAAAATGCGCATGGACACTCAAGAAAATTAGGTCAACGAAAAATTTTCGCATTGCATTGCACCGGCACAAATTCAATTAACCGAATACAATCGCACCAAAATGAACACGCACATAAACAAGAACGTGACCCGGGTACTTCGGGTTGTCGGGTGCTGTTTGTCTGCAGTATGGGTTGGGTTTACGGCCGTTGCTGCTCCTGTACCCGCCCCGGAAAAATTGTTGCCAGACGATACGCTGCTGGTGGTTACAATACCTGACATGGCTGCGTTCAATGCTGCAGTCCAGCAATCGTCGGGCTACCGGTTTTGGAACGATACAGCCATGCGCCCGTTTAGGGAGAAATTCATGGAGAAGCTGCGTGAGCAACTCGTAGATCCGCTCGAACGGGAGCTTGGTGTGAAGTTTGCCGATTACACCAACCTCATCCAGGGCCAGCTCACTTTTGCAATCACGCAAAACGGCTGGCAGGGTCGCGGCGAGAAGCGGCCTGCATTGTTACTACTTGGCGACGCAAAGGATAAAAGTGACCGGCTCAAGAGAAATATTAACGATGTGCGCAAGAAATGGACGGACGCAGGCAAACCGGTCAAGACCGAGAAAATCCGTGACGTCGAGTTTACGGTTTTACTGCTTGGAGCAGATGACATGCCGAAGAGCCTGAAAAACTTTCTCGGTCCCGAACCGCGCTTTCAGAATTTAGAAGATAAATCCGAAACGGCACCGGACGAGAAACAACTCGGTCCCAAAAAAGAAAAGCCAAAGAACCCGCTTTATGTTGGACAAACAGGGTCGCTGCTTATAGTTGGAAGTGCGCCCCGTGCCATCGAACGCGTGCTGATAAGTTTGGGCGGCGGTCAAGCCCCCACGCTTGCCGATCAAGCTGTGTTTCGGGCGAACCAGCTTGCCGTTTTCCGTGACGCGCACATGTACTGTTGGGGCAACGTTAAGTCGCTCGTTGACATACTGTTAAAAGACATCAAGGCCGATGCAGCCGCAGAAGATGAAGGCGAAGACTCCGAGCAAATGCTGGGTGGGTTTGATCCTGCCGGGGCAATTTCAGCGGTTGGCCTTACTGGATTGCGCGCGGCCAGTTTTAGCATGCGCGAGTCAACCGAAGGCTTGCTGATGCAGTTTTACCTCGATGTGCCCGAGGCAAACCGCACCGGTATATTCAAGATTTTGGCGGGTGTGCCCAAGGATTGTATGCCGCCTGCGTTTGTGCCGGCCGATGTGTTGAAGTTTTCGCGATGGCGAATTGACGCGCAGAAGGCCTGGGCAACACTCGAACAAATGCTTGGTGAATTCATGCCTTTTGGCGTGCTTAACTTCATTCTTGATTCAGCCAGTGCAACAGCAAAAGAAACCGATCCAGACTTCGATTTGAAGAAATCCGTTATTGGCAATCTAGGTGACGACTTCGTTTCGTTCCAGAAAGCGCCGCGCTCGATAGATTCGGCTGGACTGCGTGAGGCGCAATCGCTCGTACTGATCGGGTCGCCCAAGACGGATCAGTTTATCGGCGGGTTAAAGACATTGTTCGGCGCAGTGGCACAGGCGAGTGGTGGTATTAACGAGCGTGAGTTCCTCGGCAAAAAGATCTATTCTTTTCAGGTGCCTTTTCTGCCTGGTGTCGAGCCGTCAAAGAGTGGGGCGCGCAAGCTGAGTTTTGCCGCAAGCGCAGGGTACGTTGCATTTTCGACCGACCCGGCTGTTTTGGAGGAGTTCCTGCGAGGTGAGAGCAAAGGCAGGACACTTCGCGAAACAACAGGGCTGACGGATGCTGCGCAAAAAGTCATCGGCCCCGGCACTACAATGTTCGAGTACGAAAACCAGGCTGAGCAAATGCGGCTGTTGTTTGCAATGCTTAAGGAACAAACAAATTCGACACCGGCTGCATTGTCAGGCAGCCCGTTTTCAGGAGCCCAATTAAACATGTTCAGGCAATGGATGGATTTTTCGCTGTTGCCGCAGTACGAGAAGGTGGCCAAGTATTTTCATTTCTCAGTTTCAGCACTCAACACGTCTGTTGACGGTATTTTGCTCAAAGTTTTTTCACCGATGCCGCCTCAGCTCAAAAAGGCTGCCGACTAAGTTGCACGTGCCGCACTGAATCTGAATTAAGTTTTTCTCTTCGGGCACATGGACCGTGGCAGACTCGCTTTCTACAGCAAAGAACATGCGTTGAGGACGCTAACCGGATTTTTCGGTCTGTTGAGCGTATTTGTGTTGGTTGCTTGTCTTGCACGCGGTGCCTTTGCAGCAGGGCCAACGTCCGTACCGGTCCAAGCAACATCGCAACAAACCACAAGCTCAAGCGAGGCTTGGACATTTGTGAGTTTCCCAGATTTTCTCAACTTTGACGTGCCGAACCCGTGGCCAGAATGGGAACCGGCAATTGAATGGTTTTTTAATCAGGTGAAAACCGAGCAGCCGGACTTTGTGCTAATGGCAGGCGATCTTGTCAACGGGCATTGGTGGGACGGCCCCAAATGTATCGAGCACATGGCAGCGGTCTATTACGGTGGCTGGATACGGCGCGTGCAAACGCACGGGCTGAAGTATTACGTTGCTGTTGGCGACCATGAACTGGGGGATGACCCGTGGCCTGCAGAAAAAGTCGCGCTTGTGCCTCATTTCGAGAGAGCGTTTGCACGTCATCTTGCCATGCCTGATAATGGGCCGCCATCTAAGAAAAGTTTGGCTTATTATGTTTTGCACAAAGACACACTCATTGTGACTGTGGCCACATTTGAGGTCGTCGACGGTAAAATGCGTGTAGCTGTGTTAGGCGATCAGCTTGAGTGGCTCCGCCACGTGTTCAAATCAAATGCGAATGCGCGTCACATCATTGTGCAAGGGCACGTGCCCGTGATCCCGCCCGCAAAAAGGCGGTCGTCAAGCGGCTTGGTACTTGAAGGGGGTACAAAGAGTGCATTCTGGCAAATATTGAAGGAAGCCAATGTAGACCTTTACCTGTGCGGTGAACATCACGCTGTCAATGTAGCCGAGGCCGACGGCGTCTGGCAGATTGTTCACGGTTCATCCTGGGGTCGCGAGGTTGTTGACACGCAGGATTATCTTATTTGCCGGGTTACACCTGAGGGCTTAGAACTGAAGTTGAAAAGTTTTCCGCTTGAATCCAAGGGCGAATACATGTGGAACCTGCACAAAGATCGCGGGCCGAGGGAGATTGTCCAGGTGCCGACACATGCAAAAAGCACCGGCCCGCGTGTAATCGGCACGCTCACGATTCGTAAGACGCCGTCAGGTAAACAGTTTACTCACCGGACTGGTGTGTTTGCAGAGCCAACACAAGCAGGTAACACGCCGTTGCCGGCCCAGCCGGCCAACTGACAGGTCTGCCTTGATTCAAAAGAACCGAATTCAAATTGGTAGCAGTGCCTATCAATTGGCCGGAGGCATCAAGCTGAGTTGATTTATAGGCCTACCGCACAACACATTTTTTTGTGGTTTTCCGGCCATTGGCTAGGTATCGGTTAACTGCGTTCAGGTAAGCGCGCGCACTGGCTTCAATTATGTCCGTACTTGTGCCTTTACCGGTAATAACAGTGCCGTCGCCGAAATCAACCTTGACGGTTACCTCGCCCAGTGCGTCTTTGCCGGCTGACACAGCGCGCAGCGAGTAGTCAAGGAGCCGCCCCTGCGTGCGTGTGAGCCTATCAATTGCTCTTAGGGTTGCATCAACTGGGCCGTCTCCGATACCTGCATCCTGCAAAACCACGGGTTTTTGCTTGCCAGTACCAATCTTCCGCAGCCGCACGGTTGCAGTGGGCACGGTGTTGCTGCCGCTGGTTACACTCAGGTAATCCAGTGCCCATGTCTCATGCACCTCGGTCAACAGGTCCTCAACGAGTGCGGTCAGGTCGTCGTCGTAAACGAATTTCTTTTTGTCGCCGATCGCCTTAAACCGCGAGAAGATCGCGTTTACGTCTGATTCGCTCATGCGGAACCCGAGCTGGCGCAACCGTGCCGCAACCGCAGCGCGGCCGCTGTGTTTTGTAAGCGGCAATTCTGTTTGCCCCCAACCAATCTCCTCAGGGTTCATGATTTCGTATGTTTCGCGCTTCTTCAAAATACCGTCCTGATGGATACCGGCTGAGTGCGCAAAAGCATTTTCGCCGACAATTGCCTTGTTTCGTTGCACCGGCAACCCACTCATTCGCGCTACGAGCCGTGATGTACGCACGATCTCGCGGGTGTTAACACCGCAGCTTAGCTTGCCAAAAAAGTCACTGCGCGTTTTGAGTGCCATGACAATTTCCTCCATGGCTGCATTTCCTGCGCGCTCGCCTATACCGTTGACGGTGCATTCGACCTGGCGTGCGCCTGCACGTACTGCGGCGAGCGAATTAGCCACTGCAAGCCCCAGGTCATTGTGACAATGCACACTAATTATTGCTTTGCCTGTGCTGAACTCAGGCACGGCATCGTACAAGTATTTGATCAGTTCGCCGAATTGTTCTGGCACAGCCCAGCCAACTGTGTCAGGGATGTTTACCGTTGTTGCCCCTTCGGCTACCACCGCCTTGCACACCTGCACAAGAAAGTCCGGTTCAGTTCGCGAGGCGTCCTCGGGCGAAAACTCAACATCTGCTGTGTAGGTCTTCGCACGCCGGACGCCCTCAACCGCAAGGCGCAAAATTTCGCTGCGGGCTTTTCTTAGCTTAAACTCGCGATGGATCTTTGAGGTGGCAAGAAACACATGGATTCGTGCCCGTTTCCCTGCAGGTTTAAGCGCTGCGCCTGCTGCCTCTATGTCAGCGGGTACGCACCGTGCCAGGCCGCAAATGACCGGCCCTTTGATCTCGCGCGCGATTGTGTTGACTGCCTCAAAGTCGCCCTTGCTGATCACAGGAAACCCGGCTTCGATCACGTCAACACGCAGCCGGGCGAGTTGTCGTGCCACCTCGAGTTTCTCGCGCAGGTTCATGGATGCACCCGGGCACTGTTCGCCGTCTCGGAGCGTTGTGTCGAATATTACGATTCGATCCGTTTTCATTTGGTTTTTACTGGCTTTGGCTTTTTAGCTTTTACGTATTTTGCATGTGTTACTTTTCGAAAGCCCACACAATGCGAAATTTGTTTTGTAAAACAAAAGCCCCACTGCCGAACCTGCGGCAGTGGGGTTCAAAAATGCTTTTTGCCAGCAAACTAAACCCCGCCTGCCGCACTGCACAACAGCAGCACGCCGCACAGCAGCAGGTTTAGTCCCAGCAATTGCATGACTGCACATTTAATACATCCTGTGTAACGTGGGTGTCAAATATAAAAACTCTAGTTTTTTGAGCTTGCGCTTTGTGGGCTTTACCAGAGTGACTCAGAGCGCCTAGGCAAACGCGCACTGGCACGGGCAACTACAGGGCTACATCTTTTGTCTTTTTCGTTCGAACCGTTGTTTTGCAGGGTTCCATTTCACATTAACTTCCAGTGCCGAGTGTAACAGCGGCTTGAGCAGATGCAGTGCAGTTGCAAGTTCGTCGTGCTTTGCAAATTCGACTCGTAGTTGCTCGCCGAACCGAATCGCAAAATCAATTCGACCTGCCTGGCTTTGGCTGAATGACCAAAAGGAGGCGGGGTGCACGCTGGCACTTCGTATCTCGGACACGTGCAGCTTGAAGTTGTGCGGGCTAGACTGGAGCAACTCGTATGGGTCTAACTTGGTTATTTCGGTTTCTTTTTCAGTGTCTTTTCGGCCGTATAGCAGGTTTTTAATTTGCCGTTGCAGCCAGCCAATAGCCACGATAATACCCCCGAGCGGCCCTAGCAGATGCAGAACGCCCGAAATCAAAGGTGAACTGCCAACCTCGTTTCTGATGAAGATCAGTTCCGAGGCACCAACGAAAACAATATATGTGCCTGTCAACCTGATCGGCTCGCTTATACTGACCTCAAATGCGCCGAAATCAGCATAGGCTGACAGTTCCAGCTGCGTTTCATCCTGAGTGCTGTTTGTCGGCTGTGACATTGGTTTTTCTCACCCGCCGACCGCTACGACAAAATTTCTTTTACACTCTCGCAGCATCACAAATTACAGATGCTGCGCAAATATTTCAGCACCGGAGTTTCAGCCGATAAATGCTCCATGTACCTCGCGTGCGGCCTGTTCGGCTTTGGCGGCGTCTATCACAACCGATATTTTGATCTCACTTGTCGAGATCATGTCAATGTTCACCCCGATCTTCGCCAGCGCCTCGAACATTTTAGCTGCTACACCGGAGTGACTTTTCATGCCCACCCCAACAATCGAGAGCTTACCGATATTTTCCGTTGCTATCACCTCGGTAAACCCAAGGTCGGTTTTGAGTGTGTCGATCACCTTCTTTGCCTTTGCCAGGTCAGCTTTCTCGATTGTGAACGAAATGTCGGTAGTTGGCGGTGTGCTACCGTGACTGACATTTTGTACGATCATGTCAACGTTGATGGCCGCGTCAGCCAGCGCCTTGAAAATGCGCGCAGCGACGCCTGGTCTGTCGGGCACACCGACAATTGTTACTTTTGCTTGGTTCCGGTCGAGCGCAACGCCGCGCACGACAACTGCTTCCATGCTTTTGGTTTCTTCTTTCACGACTGTTCCTGGGTTATCGTTGAAACTCGAACGCACTTCAAATACAACTCCAAATTTTTTGGCAAATTCGACCGAGCGCGACTGCATTACTTTTGCGCCCAAGCTGGCCAGCTCAAGCATTTCATCGTACGAAATTTCATCAAGCTTTTTCGCGCTGGGCACAATGCGTGGGTCGGCCGTGTAAACGCCATCAACATCGGTGTAAATCTGGCATAGATCGGCCTTCAAGGCGGTAGCCAGTGCAATAGCTGTCAGGTCAGAACCGCCCCGACCAAGTGTTGTAACATCGCCTTCGGGTGTTTCGCCTTGGAACCCGGCAACAATGACAACGTTGCCTGTGTCCAGCAGTTCATGAACCTTCCTAGGTGTGATATTGCGAATTTTTGCCTTTGTGTGTACGCCGTCGGTGACAATACCAGCTTGTGCACCTGTAAGTGCGACTGCTGGTACACCGATGGCCTGCAGTGCGATTGCGGTGAGCGCGATTGCCTGTTGTTCGCCCGTGGCAAGCAACAGGTCTAACTCGCGTTCGCTTGGCAGAGGCGTGATTTCCTTAGCCAGCTTGATTAGGCTGTCGGTCACGCCGCTCATGGCTGACACGACAACCACAAGTTTATCTCCGCGCTTGTGATACTCAGCAACACGCGCCGCTACATTTTTGATCCGTTCAATGTTGCCGACGGATGTACCACCATATTTTTGGACAATCAAAGCCATTGCCAGTTATCATCCCCAACTCAAGACCGAAAATCAAGAACGCAAAGGCAAAATCCGCATGCCTAAATTCTTAGTGGTTCAGAGTATTGCGCTTTGCCCCATCTGCAATAGCCTATTCTGAAGGCATGCACGCAGGCTTGCCCGTCACTTTACCCCAGCAGATGCGCGCTCCGTTAGTGTGTCTGAGGTACAGAGACTTATGCCGGATCGGTCTTGCAGCGCTGGAGGTGGTGACAAGCTGGCAGTGTGATCAGTCGAAGTTCTCGACCCTAATCATCGCCGGTTTGCCTTTAACCACGGGCAGTTTGCCTATCTGTTGCAATGCTTTGGCCATAGCGGCATTGTGTGCCTCGTGCATCATCATGATGACCGGCACGGTTGTGCCTTTATGTTCCTCTGGTTGAATAACGGACGATATACTGATCTTTGCCTTGCCGAGGATGGACGAGATCCGTGCAAGCACGCCTGGTTGGTCAACCACGTTCAGCCGCACGTAGTAACGCGATATTACATCACCGATGCAGACTACCTTGCCGGCGCGTTCATGCGCCACGAACGCCGGCACACGTTGTTTCGTGCCCAGGGTCAGGTCAAGGGCTGCGTCGGCCAGATCGCTCAGGACTGCACTTGCGGTTGCGTCCTTGCCAGCGCCGCGTCCGTAGAACATTGTGTCACCCACAACATCGCCGCGTACAAACACGGCATTGAACACGTCGTTCACATCGGCCAGAAGGTGCCACTTCGGCACAAGCGTTGGGTAAACTGACACTTGAATTTGCGGGGCGGCGGTGGTCCCATCCCCTAATCGTTTTACGACCCCGAGCAATTTGATCACGTAGCCCAATTGATCTGCAAACCTGATGTCGGTCTGTGTGATCGAGCGGATGCCTTCAACGTAAATTTGACGTTGGTTAACCCAAAACCCGTGCGCAAGCGATGCCAAAATTCCCGTTTTATGCATTGCATCCAGTCCGTCTATGTCAAGGCTCGGGTCGGCCTCGGCGTAACCAAGCCGTTGCGCCTCTTTCAACGCCACATCAAACTCCATTCCGTCGCGTTTCATCCGGGTCAAAATGTAGTTGCACGTGCCATTTACGATGCCGTAGATGTGTGTGATGCGGTTACCAACAAACCCTTCGCGTAACGCTTTGATGATCGGGATACCCCCAGCGACACTGGCTTCATAGTACAAGTTGGAGTTGTTGGCTTTTGCAGCGGCAAACAGCTCCGGGCCGTGTGCAGACAGAAGCGCTTTATTGGCTGTGATGACCGGTTTGCCCAAGCGCAGCGCGCTAAGCACCATTTCACGCGCAACGGTTGTACCGCCTGCAAGCTCAGCTACAATCTGCACTTGTGGATCGTTAACAACACTGCGCCAGTCTGTTGTCAGGTACCGACGTGGGATCGGGTACGGGCGCGGCTCGTCGAACTGTTTGACAGCAATTTTTACGATGTTGATCTGCACTCCGATGCGTTTGGCCAATAGTTCACCGTTGCGCTGCAGTGCGTGGAACACGCCGCTGCCTACTGTGCCGCCACCGATCATGCCTAAGTTAACCACGTGCATAATGCGCCACAGATTGCCGACCTGGCTCTGTGCCGACAACTCAATTTTGTTGCGCAATATGGGCAGCCCACACCAACGGACTAGGTTGTTGCCGAGCGACGCGATCGTTAGACCGGCTCAACCGTGCGCGTGTTATTTGTCAAAAATAACGCTTGCCAATGTAACCTGCTGCTGCGGCAGTTCGTCTTGGTATGTGAACCGGGTAATCTGGGGCTGAAGCGGGTCGTGTGGGTTGACCACGGAACCGGCCCAGACCAACCGGAAACTCAGAAACTCAAAAGGAAAAACTTGTAATGCGACACTCAGACTTTATGAACCGGACAAGAGCAATTGCAATATGCAGTGCGTTGACGCTGGGTTGGTTGGTAGCTAGTCCAGTTTGCGCTTTTGCACAACCGAACCAAACACAACCTTCGGGACCGCCACCAGGGGCAGGTCGGCTTGAAGGACGCCAGCCTGGTCCAGGGCCAAGAATAGGTGTCGAGCAGCGTGTACAGCGGTTAACCGAGCGGTTGAATCTGACACAGGAACAGCAAACAAAGCTCCGCACAATTATCCAGGAGGAACAACAGAAACTCCAGGAATTGCGCACCAACACGGCAATTACACCCCCGGAACGAATGGGCAAAGTGCGCCAGCTCAGGGAACAAACAAACAACAAAATACGCGAAATCCTGACCCCTGAGCAAAAGCAGCGGTTTGATGAGTTGCCAATGGCCGGAATGCAACAGGGCGCCGGGCCGGAAGCACGGTTAGACACCAACCAGCGTGTGCAACGGCTTACACAGGCGTTGGGCCTGACTCAAGACCAACAGGCCAAGGTGCGGGCTATTCTCGAACAAGAGCGAAGTAAAATCCAACAGGTGCGCGCCGACACAACTCTTGCGCCGGAAGCGCGCCGGCCCAAAATGCGTGAGATAGCACAGGAAACGAACAGCAAAATTCGAGAGATACTAACACCTGAGCAAAAGCAAAAATTCGATGTGATGCCACGGGTGCAATTACTTGGGTCTGGCGGGCCGGGTCAAGGCACAAACCAACCCGTTGTGCCGCAGAGCCCCCGTGGGCCGCGCTCAGGCAGACCAGAGCGGCCAGCGGCAACCAGGTAAAACAGGGCAATAGTTCGCACATTTGTTGGCCAGCACGGCATCGCATAGCCGAGCTAGCCAAAAGAGGGTCTGTGCGTGTTCGCCGTGCAGCCTGAGTCAGCGTTTTGATTGCTGGCTTTTTAGGTATTCCTCCTTTGCCTTGGGTAAGTTGGATTGCAGATGGCGAATCCGCGTTTCATCCAACGGATGCGTGCGGAGAAAAGTTGGGGCAACATTGCCACCCCGTTGTTTGTTATAGTCGGCGAACCGTTGCCAGAAAACTACGGCTTGCTCAGGGTCGTAACCAGCACGCGCCATGTAAATCAGGCCGATGTAGTCAGCTTCTAACTCCTGCTCACGGCTGTGAGGCAACACGCGCCCGAGTGTTGTGCCCAAGCCATATGCAGTAGCAACCGCAGCCTGCACACGCGGATCCGACCCCGATATTGTGGTGCCCAGTATTTGTGCGCCTGCCTCGATTACCAACGCTTCGCTGAGTCGTTCGGCGCCGTGGCGCGCTACTGCGTGGGCAATTTCATGCGCAACAACAGTTGCCAGTCCGGCTTCATCACGCGTGATCTCGAGGATGCCTGTATACACGCCGACCTTGCCGCCTGGCAGACAAAACGCATTTGGTTCTTTGCTTTCGAATAGCACAAACTCCCAGTGCGCATTTGGCAACTGGTTAGATGCAACAGCAGCTATCCGCCGCCCCACACGTTGCAACATTTCATTCGCAGCGGCGTCTTTGCTGATAGGCGTTTCTTTCTTGAGCTTTTCGAAACTGGTTAACCCCAACTGCATTTCTTGTGACTCAGGTATAAGCCGCAACTGTTTGCGTCCTGTCTCAGGCACAGTGGCGCATCCTGACATTCCCATGACAAGACAAACCAACGGCAATAAAACGACAGCTCGGCGCGCTATTGGTTTCATACGCTTCATGTGTATAGCATAATCGCTGTTTGATGGCTTATGCAATCCATGAAGGTAGCCTTGCCGGATTTGGGTGTGTTCAAGCGTTGCAATGCAAGCACATGGGCAAAGCCGTACTCGCAAGCCGCGCTAGGCCAGTCGGGCTTTGGGTTGCTCCGTAGTTATAGGGCAGGCATACTTCTACCCGGTTGGGGTCCCCGATGGTCCTGGCGGCATTTTTTTGGGCAGGCAGTGCGTGGTCAATTGCACGTGTTTGGGACTGGAGCACACAAATCGTGCGCCGCCAGATTTGTAAACCCACCAGGTATTAGCCCATCGTGAAACCAGCGACAATTTTTGAGCGCATCTGTTTCGCAGGCCGATTTTGATCTGTGTTTGCAAAGCCGTTGCGGTCGGCTGCTGGCACACTTCGTGCGCACCCGAAGAACTTGCTGTCTGTGGCTAACCACAGGATTGCTCATTTGAATTGAGTGAAGACCTTAAGTGTAGTATCCGGATTAGTTACGGCGCGCTGGCTAATATTGTGGTTTGAATTGATTTTATGGATGCCCGCGGTAGCCGCCACTGTCCATTTTGATGTGCTCCAAACAAGGACAGGCACGTTCACGAATGTTACAGTAGTAAAAACTACTAGCAAAGACATCTTTATCCGGCACGCGAGCGGCATTGGAAACGTCAAGATAGACGACCTCGACAACGAAGCTCTGGTTAAGTTGGGCCTTGCCAATCCCTCATCCAGACCTTCGGGAGCAACCAATGAAAACCCAGCCAGTGGTTGGGTTGACATAGCCTCGAATCCTGACGACGCGACCCGTTCGAGTCCAGTCCGGTTTTTCGACAAAGAATCGCTGCCGGTTTCGATGTCCAAACTTACCTCGTTTTCAGCGACGTCGGTGTGGCGCCTCGGTGTTGCGGTGCTGTTGGTGGGGCTAGCCCTGGTTCTGGGCATGTATTTGTTTTACTGCTACTGCCTGAAGTTGATCTGCATCAAAGCCGGCCACACACCCGGTTTCTTAATCTGGCTGCCCGTATTGCAACTGTTTCCCGCGCTGCGCGCAGCCGGCATGTCGCCGCTGTGGTTTATTGCCTTTTTTGTGCCGGTGCTCAACGTTGTGGCAGTAATTGTGTGGTGTTTGAAGATCGTTGAAGCCCGGCGCAAAAGCGTCTTGGTTGCGATCCTTCTGATATTGCCTGTTACTGATCTGTTTGCGTTTCTGTACCTGGCGTTTTCCGACTCCGCAAAAAAAGAAGATGCCGCCAAGCCAAGCGGCGTCATGAGGCCACTTGTGCTGGAAACCTGATTGTTGATTTTCGCGAGACCGTGTCTTACTTGAGCTGCGAAAGCAGCCGCCGTGCTTGATAAATGACCACAGCAATTGCAGGTGGCATAGTGTAGTTAAGCCACAAACCGCCGCTCCAGTCCCGCCAAAGATTCAGGTTGTTGACGGCTTGGCTGGCCACGATGTCAGCCGATTGGGGGACGTTAGGCGAACTGTTGAAGCAATGCGTTTAGCTCGGCCTGTATTGTGCGCAACTTAGGCGTGTCAGATGTGCTCTGGCTAAGCATCTGCTCTAGAGCCACCAGTTCATTTTCAGCATGTTTGACTGCCTGTTGTTTTAGATCCTCGATTGTGTTGCTGACGCGTTCGCGCCAGGCAGCAGCCAGGCGCGACATGTTCTTGCGCACCTCAAATTGCGCTTGTTTCAACAAGCGTCGGTGCACCAGTCCCCTAAAGATTGTCATCGGCACAAGGTAACCCACCAGGTCCAGTGTCACGTCAAACGCAACACCGACTGCTACAGGTGGCGAGGCGGGTTCATGGATATGGAATTGGAACTCGCGCGGGGCAAGCTCGATACCAAGCGCGTCCTTCACATGTTTTGCCAGTCTGTCCTGCAATGCGCGCAGCGTGCGTTCGAGATGCCGGCGCACATTCTCGATTGGCGCGCAAAACATCGCGCGCTCGGACACGGACACAGCATGCAATTCTTCGACGAGAAACTTCGTCAGCCATTCGGTGTAAACCTCAAGCAGCGCAGGCAAACGCAATTGCCACTGTACAAATTGCGCTTGTAACGTTTCGGTGACTTTTTTCTCTAGTGCGCGTCTGCGCGGGTGCAGGTGTTCGAGTGTCCATTCGAAAGCTTTGGCATCCCACTCGCGCGCAAGCACGCTCAGTTCCTCGCGCAGCAACTCGAATTGCTGACGTTCATCTTCAATCTTTTCCTCGAGTGCAGCCCGTGCAGACTCACTCTGCGTCGCCGATGCAAGCGCGATCTGCAGGTAATTCAATGTCTGTTTTGCGACCGAGACAAGTTTATGCCGCAAAATTTCCGAGGCCGCCTCGCGCGCATGCTGAATTAACGGCACAAACAGTCGTTCAACCAGGTCGCGCTTCAATTCGGGCAGGTCGGGTTTGATTGAATAGAAAAACACCGGCCAATCGGCTCCAAGCTTCTTGTGCAGTTGTTGGCGCACGAAAGCAAACACTTCGGCGCGCTGCGGTTCGGTTAGCAAGTCGGCTTTTGTCAGCAGCAGTACAATCTTAGGTGTGTGTTGACGCAGTTCTTGCAACAGGTTGAGATCGCGTTCAGAAAGCGGTGCATCTGAACTTACAGCTACAAGTGCAGCACCCACCTGCGGCAGCCAGCGCAGGGCTGCTTCTGTGTTATGCGCAAATGCGCTGCCCAGACCGGGTGTGTCAACAAATTCAAGCGGTCTAAGCGCACGCAACTCAGGCAACTCGATCTCGACCGACTCGACTTGTTTTACGTTGTCCGGGTTTTCATTTTCGCTCACATAAAGGCCTACATCTACCAGTGGAACGGTCACGGTCGAGCCATTTAGGAAAGTGACTGTGGCGCGTTCAGTCGGGCCGTATCTGAGTCGAGTGATGACTGCTGTCAGTGGCACAACACCGATCGGCAACACAGGCCGCCCAATTAGATGATTTAGAAACGAGCTTTTGCCAGCTTTGAACCGGCCAAATACGGCAACGTCAATCCCTTCACGCACGGCTAACTGCCGTTCGCAGGCTGCGATTTGTGGCCGGAGACTTTCAAGGCGCAGTTCGCCTGTTATTTGAGCCACCCTACGTATGAGTTCGAGGGTTGCTCCGGCTGGTGTTTTGGCTGTGCCCGCCTGCCCGTGCATCGTACACATTTCAGTTTTCTGTTGTGTTTGTGTCATCATGCCCTGCTCTAAAAAGCGCAATCCAGCACATCTTTCGGTAGGAGTTATCAGCGGGTTAATTGCAGTTTGCCCCGGTTAAAACACGCCGGAGCAGGCAAACTCCATTGCCTACACCAATAGTGTAGCACGCACACAGCCGGGTTCAAGCCGAGCTTTTCGTTGCACAGACTCAGGATTTACGCCAAAAAAATTGTTATCGGAGCTGAGTTGTAAGCATGGAGGAAACGAGTCGTTGGGTCAGGAGTCGGTGTTACCCGACTGATGCACGAGTTTTATGAGCCGACAAACCAAAGCGGAAGTCCTAGCCCGGGTGCGGTGGCAATATTGCGGCGCGGGTCAGCAGCACAACCATCAACTGATCAATCAAGCCGTCTGAACTGCTGGGTTATTATCGCAAAGCGGCGATTTGGGCCTTGCAACGCAAGCCCAAGCCGTGCCCTGCATCGGTTGCTGGTCTTTGGCGTGTCTGCACCAGTATCATCCCGAGAGGGAGCTGTTGACCCTCAAGCCAATCTGGTTTACGGCGTTTCATCTGTGTGGTAACCGCCTTTTGGCCGCGTTGCTGCCAGAACGGTTCCCGGCCTATGAGGCGGACCATCGGCGTCTAGGGTAGTGTCTGACCGGAAACGAGTTAACACGCATGTGGGGATTGGTTTTGGTGAAGAGAGGACAGTGCGAATGTTGGTGGGGCGGTTGAAACTTTTGGTGGAATTCTGCGTCCGGCCCTCTTACATTCGCCATGCGAAAACGACATTCTCCACAACCGGACTTCAACATCATTCCCATTGAAAAGATTCAACTGCCGAGCGCAAAGACTTTTGTGGTTTTGCGCAAAGCGCACAGTGCAGTGGAGAGCGACATCCACAGTTTGGAACATCACGGTCTGAACCGGTGTTTGGATGTGGGATTGGCCGGCTATTTGCGCTACGTGGGCTACGGCGTGATGAGTTACAACCTGCACGTGATCGGGCGGCAATTGCTGCAGCAGCCGTGCCAACGCGGGCAACCGCAGGCGCTGGCGGCCTGAAATGGCCCGCTGGAAAAGCCCAAGGCCGAGTCTGAGGGAGCCGGGGTCTTTACTAGTTGGGAATTTTTGTGTTTTTTAGAAGGTTTGGCGTAAAAACCCAGCGCTGGCCATGTCTTTGCTCCTGGGAGTATCCCGCGCCATTCCAAAAAACACGCGTTTACGGCCAGACACTATTTGGCCAATGGACATTGACCCGAAATCACACGGTGTAACTTTTCTTCACGACAAAGCCGGGTTAGGCACCGCCTTGTCCGGACTGCACGCATTGCGTACGCTGCGATAAAAGCCATGAGTGAAGGAACCGCGCCTGGACAAAAACGTCCGAAAAGGCTCAACCTCGTTCAGTATGTCCTGAACGGAATCGAGTGGGCAGGTAACCGCTTGCCTGACCCTGCCATGCTCTTCGTTTGGGCTTTGTTGGCTACGATGGTTGTTTCCGCTGTGCTTGCGCCGGTTGACTTCGACGCAATGGACCCGCGCACAGTCAAACGCGATGAGACAGGACAGATCATACACTCTGAACCGATTCGGGTCATCAACCAGCTTTCTGCTCGGGCGCTAACCACGTTCCTATCCCGCATGGTCAGGACATTTATTGAATTCCCGCCACTTGGCGTTGTGTTGGTTGCGCTGCTTGGTGTTGGTGTAGCCGATCAGACCGGGTTCATCCGTGCGGCCATACGCGCGCTGCTGAGCATCACGCCGCAGAAACTGCTCACACCAATGCTGTTGCTAGTAGCAATTGTGAGTCACTCGGCTGGTGACACTGGCTATGTACTGGTCATTCCGCTGGGGGGCGTGATCTTCGCCGCTGCAGGTAGGCATCCGTTGGCCGGTATTGTCGCCGGGTTCGCCGGTGTGTCGGGCGGTTTCAGCGCAAACTTTCTGCCATCGGGACTGGACCCGCTCCTGCAAGGGTTCACACAGGCGGCTGCGCAGATCATTGATCCGGCGCGCACAGTTAACCCGCTCTGCAACTGGTTTTTCACCGGTGCATCCTGCCTTGTCATAGTCGGCATCGGCACATGGCTCACCGACTACGTGATCGAGCCTAGAGTTCGAGGTTTGCTGGTTGACCAGCATAACAACAGCCAGCCCGTGGCCGAAGCCCTGAGCAGCCGCGAACGGCTCGGGCTGGCAATTGGCTTGTCTATCATGGCTTTTGGTTTGGCTGGATTGACAGCGGCAGCGTTGCCAAACGACTCGCCCCTACGCTCGCCTTCGGGCTCGCTTACTGCGCATGGCGCGCCGCTGATGGACTCGATCATCCCGATCATATTTTTGCTTTTTTTGGTGCCAGGGGTGACATACGGAATTGTGGTCGGCACGGTCAAATCACATCGCGACGTCATCAAAGCAATGAGCCATTCCATGAGTACGATGGGTTATTACCTGGTGATGGCTTTTGCAGCGGCACAATTCACTTATTTGTTCCGCGAGTCGAATTTGGGGGCACTTCTGGCGGTCGAGGGTGCGCTGTTGTTGCAACGCTTGGGCTTGCCAACCCAGGTCACCATAATCGGCATAATTTTTCTGAGCGCGACGGTGAACTTGCTGGTCGGGTCGGCCTCGGCCAAGTGGGCGTTCCTTGCACCGATTTTTGTGCCCATGCTAATGCAGCTCGGCATTGCGCCGGAGCTGACCCAGGCTGCTTATCGCATTGGCGATTCGACTACAAACATTATCACACCCTTACTGCCGTATTTTCCGCTGATCGTCGTGTTCGCGCAGCGGTACGTGAAAAGCGTTGGCATTGGCACGCTTGTATCGCTGATGTTGCCTTATTCGATTCTGTTCCTGTTTAGTTGGACACTTTTCTTGCTGGCGTATTGGTGGCTGGGCGTGCCGCTGGGTTTGCAGGCGAGCTATACATACCCGTGAGTGCCCGCGAACTCTGTATGTGTTGGCTTTGGCGCTTAGCAGCGCGCTCTACGCATCCGCCAAATGAACACCGCCCCGGCGCTGAACACCACCGCGCAGTACGCAAAAGCCGCACTTGTCCCGAACGCACTCCAAAGCGCGCCGACCAACGCGCTGGACATGAAGTCGCCCACACCGTTCACTGTAGCCAGCGTACCGAATGCCATACCATGATGTTCTTCGTTCACCAACTCCGCGCAGAGCGAGTCTTCAAGTGTCTCTTCAATGCCGACGTAAATTCCCCTCAGCACAAACACCGCGCCCAGCGTCCAGAGGTTTGCAGGTAACACAATGACCAGCAGTGCCATCACCGCAGCCAATGCGTAGCCTGTTGCCAGCACATTCGGTTTCGCAAACCTGTCTGCGAGTAAACCCGACAAATACGCAAACCCAGCATAGAACATGTTGTGTAACACGTACAGTCCGGCTGCAACGGTTGCCGCCGTTTTTGCGCCGAGTGAAGGCGCAAGCTTCTGCGCTGCAAGCAAAATCAACATCGAGTGTGCAAAATCGCCTGCGCCGAACAAGCCAACACCAAGCAGAAATTTGTGAAACGGTTTCGGTAATGCGCGCAGGCTCGCGCTGAATGACACGTGCGGCACAGGTTTACGTTCACGTTCCTTTACAACGAACCCGATAAACCCGGCCGCAAGCACACCGGGGATGAGTGTCAGTGCAAACAATGTTGGGTAATGATGGTTAACCAATGGCAGCAGCGCCACCGCAGTCGCTGGCCCAACAATTGCACCGAGCGTATCCATCATTCGCTCAAACCCGAACGCACGCCCGTAGGTTTCAGGCGTAACTGCCGCAGCCAGGAGTGCCTTGCGCACTGGCGTGCGCACGCCGCGTCCCAGCCACGCTGTCGCACGCGCCAACAGCACATGCCACGCCGCTGAAGCAAGCCCGAACGATGCGGTGCCTAATGTGGTGAGAAGATACCCGGCGACAGCGATTGGTTTGCGCCGAGGCAACTTGTCTGTGTAATACCCGCTGGCCATTTTGGCGAACGACGACAGTCCGTCGCTCACCCCTTCGATTAAGCCGAGCCAGCTCGCTGCCACACCCATCGTTGCCAGAAACGTCGGCAGCACAGAAGTCGCAATCTCATGTGCCCAATCGCTGAACAACGACGCCAGCCCAATGCCCAGCACAGTCCGATTTAGCCAACGTGAACGCAAAGTATCTCACCGGTTATTGTATTGCATGTGGGTTTGATTCGGCCAGTTTGATTTATTGGTGGTTCTTGTCCGGGACCGTACGTAGCAGAGCTTTTCTGTGAGGTCGGTTTGGTACGAAAAACTTTTCCCGGGCATCTGCAATTGGCGATCCGGCATATAGCAGCTCTGGCTGAGCCGGTGTATCATCGGGTCTGGGGCCGCATCAGCAGATGCATGACCGTGCCTGTAAGGTACAACTCTAGTCTGGCTTACCCTAGCTGTGGCCACGTTGAAACTAGTATTCTGCCTGTCCCATGGTTGATTGCGAACTTTCTGTAGCCGAGATGCAAGCGCGGAGCCACACCGGATATTTTGATAAGCGCACAGCAAATTGTACGCACGTTGCGTTTGCAATGTTGCACGGTGCCGGCTTTGGTTTTCTTAAGTGTGGCAGAAAAGTCGAGCCGGTGTTGGCAACTTGTTGCAAACTGACGCGGGTAAACTTCTGTCAATTGGACGTGGAACAACAAGCCATCGCGCCACTGTGCACCTTGTGTCGGGTGTAAGGTAGAGCTGTAAACAGCTTGTGCTGTACCTGGTTTATTGCTTGACATACAACGCTGATTCAAGTTCGTGCACAAGCACGGCCATGAACAAGTAGCGTTTATCGGGGTCGGTTTCGAGGCATTTAAGGATAATTTTTTCGAGCGCAGCCGGCACGTCCGGATTCACCTGGCGGGGTGGCGCAAACCCAGCTCGCTCAAGCTGTCGTTGCAAGATCTCGGATGGCTCAACTCCGGGGAATGGTTTTTGGCCAGTCAAAATTTCGTATGCAGTAACGCCATAGGCAAAGATATCCACACGATGGTCAACGGGTTTGCCCATCAATTGTTCGGGCGCCATGTAGGCTGGTGTGCCTGGGTTTTTTCGGAGGCGTTTAGGTTTTTTGGGTATTGGCCGTGTCAGATCGAAGTCAACCAGTCTAACCTCGCCGGTGCGTGTGACCATGACATTTTCGGGCTTGAAATCCAGGTGCATGAACCCGCTTTCGTGCATGTGTTCAAGGCCAATAGCCATGTCGATCAGGATTTGGGCTACGTTTTCTGTAAGCAACGGATCACGCCGGGCAAGCAGGATCTTGAGGTTTACACCCTCGACATATTCCATCAGCAGGTACGGTTTCCCATCAATTTTGCCGTGCTCATGGTACCCGATAATGAATTTATGCTGGTGAATTTGCGACAGGATCTCGCACCCGCGAAAGAACCGTCGGCGCGCAACAAAGTTGTACCGTAACCGCTGATGCAGCAGGCGCATTGCGTATGGCCGGCCTGCAGAATCCGTTACTAGCCACGTATCTGCCATGCCACCGCTGTTAATCAGCTCGTGCACGTGGAACCGGCCCAACCGAGCCGGCACACCGGCACCTCCTGCAGTGTTTGTGTCTTGCGAGTCAGCCATTGCTGTCAAAGTTTGTAACAGACACGCTGTGCGACTGCCACCAGTTTTTTCGAGTATCACGCACCGCTCGAGTCTGTGGCGAAGGTGAACGAGTCTTGTCACCCGGTAGGTTGATTAAGAGCGTACCTCTGTGCGCGCTGCTGGAGCCGCTGTTCTGTAAGGTGCTGACCAAACCTGTACGCGGCAGCTTACGATGTTGCACGGTACGTCCTGTGTTTGCTATGGAAAAACGGGGGCTGGTAGTTTCGATTCGATGCAGTCAATCTGTAAAGAGAGCAAAGACACCGGACACTGAATATGCGATTGCAGTGTAATGAACCCGCGCAACACATAGAAAAGAGATGTCTCAGTTGCGCCTGCGGCATCTTAATGTTTGCTCTGTGTACCAGAAACCGGTACGCTGCATCTCAAAAATTTCAACGCATTTGAACATAACGGTCTATGGCAAAGATTGATTTTGGCGGAACGATTGAAGATGTCGTCACACGCAAGGAATTCCCGATGTCAAAAGCGCGGCGGGTGCTCAAGGACGAGGTGATTGCAGTGCTCGGGTACGGGGTGCAAGGCCCGGCGCAATCGCTGAACCTGCGCGACAATGGGTTCAATGTGATTGTGGGTCAGTCACCGCAGTTCAAGCGCGATTGGGACCGCGCAGTTGCAGATGGATGGAAGCCGGGTAAGACTCTGTTCGACATCGAGGAAGCTGCAGCGCGGGGCACGATTATTCAAATGCTTGTTTCGGACGCTGCCCAACGCGCGATCTGGCCAGTGGTGAAACGAAATCTTAAGCCGGGCGATGCACTCTATTTTTCACACGGTTTTTCCATAGTTTACAAGGACCAGACAGGCGTGGTCCCGCCTGAGTTCGTTGACGTGATCATGGTTGCGCCGAAAGGCTCGGGTACATCGGTCCGGCGGAATTTCCTGTCTGGGGCTGGCATTAACGCGAGTTTTGCAATTGCGCAGGATTACACCGGCCGCGCACGTGAACGGTGTTTGGCGGTGGGCATCGGCATCGGTTCGGGTTATCTATTCCCGACCACATTCGAGCGCGAAGTGTACAGCGACTTGACCGGTGAGCGCGGTGTACTAATGGGTGCGCTAGCCGGCATCATGGAAGCGCAATACGATGTGCTGCGCGCCAATGGCCATTCGCCAAGCGAAGCGTTCAATGAAACGGTCGAGGAACTGACCCAGAGCTTGATCCGGCTTGTGGACGAGAATGGCATGGACTGGATGTATGCAAACTGCTCGGCCACAGCGCAGCGTGGTGCGCTTGACTGGAAACCGCGCTTTAAGAAAGCGGTGTTACCATTGTTCAAGGAGCTGTACCACCGTGTAAAAACTGGTAAGGAAACCGCGCGTGTATTGCGTGCATGCAGCAAGCCTGACTACCAGAAACAGCTTCAAAAAGAGCTAGAGGCAATGCGTAACTCCGAAATGTGGCGCGCAGGTGCAGCAGTGCGCGCGTTGCGTCCGAAAGAACCTGCTAAGGCAATCTCAAAATCCACAAAAGGCGTTGCCGGCCGAACTGCGAACTAAGTAAGACGCACCGTCGTCGTTGCCATACCTCCCACGTGAAGTTTGGGAGATTCGGTAGGGCGCTCACCCTTACGCGCCGAAAAGATGTTGTTTATGTCATCCGGGGGGCAGTGGACCGCCCGCCCTACCTTTTTTGCCTGTTTTAGTGAGGGCGCGCACTCTGTTACGCGCTGGGCGTCCGCTGAAGGCGCCGACTACGTGAAACGTGAAACGGGGCGATTTGAACAGTCGGTCCAAGAAAACCAAAGCCTGCTTTACGCCGGTTGCTGTTGCGTCAGACAATGGAGCGTGCCGAAGCCGAGCACAAGATCAACGGCGTGGATACCCACCACTGGCCTGTCTTTGACAAGCTCGGCTAGTGTGCCCAGCGCAATGCGGTCGGCTGGGTCATTGAAAGTTGGCACAAGCAACGCAGCGTTTGAGAAGTAAAAGTTCGCGTAGCTGGCGGGCAATCTGTAGCCGTTGTAGTAAAGCGGTGCCGGCATCGGCAGTTCGACAACAGTCGGTTTCGAGCCGTCTTGGAGCCGCAGCTCGCCGATCCTGTCCCAGTTTTCCTCGAGCCTGCGGTAGTTTGCGTCTTTTGGTTTTTTCTCCCTCACAAGCACAATTGTTTTGTTGTCAACGAACCGACAGATATCGTCAATGTGGCCGTGTGTATCGTCGCCAATCGGGCCTTTGGCGAGCCAGAAAATGTTGGTCACACCCAGGTATGCTTTGATCGTTGCTTCGATTTCTTTCCTGCCCAAGCCCGGGTTGCGCACCTGTACCTTCGGATCGAGATAGCATTCTTCAGTTGTCAACAGTGTGCCGCGTCCATTGACCTCGATACCGCCTCCTTCGAGCACGAAATCTTTGCCGTTGCATTGTGCGTTAAAGAGCCGTTTACCCAGTAACCGCGCTGCAACCTCGGGCACGCGTCTGTCCTTGTGCCAGTCGCGGTATTTCGCCCATGCATTGAAGTGGAAGTGCACGATGGCCGTTTCAGGTTCCGGTTTTGTGCGTTTCACAAAGACCGGGCCAGAGTCGCGTGTCCAACTGCGGTTTGTGGGGCACAGGATAAACTCTACCTTGCGCACGTCTGCGCCTGCGCGTTTGAGGTAACGCCGGGCTAGTTGCGCTTCAGCCTTCGAGTTGACGAGCAGCCGGACTGTTTCGCCTGGGGCAATTTTGCGGGCGATTTCGGTGTAAACCCACCTGATAGTGTCGAGTTTATCCGGCCAATCTGTAGGGTGATGCGGCCAGGCAAGCCATGTGGCCTCATGCAGTTCCCATTCGGCCGGCATGCTGAATCCAAGCTCTGCTGGAGTCGGTTCGGATGTAGTTAGCGTCTTTTTAGCCATGGCAATGCCGCCTTGAGTATAAGGTTTTTTGCTGGCTTGTCCACCGCAACCGGGAACAGGGATGCCACCGGGCGCATCGTGATACCACCACCAAAGATAAGAACGCCGCGTCGGGGCGTCCTCGTCCGCCTCCACTCCCTGGCCTGCCGGGGCCAGTCGCCCATCGCGCAACGACACCTCCGTCGGCTTTCCGCCGGCGTCGAGCAGAAAATCCCGCATGGTGCGAAGACCAATTCCCGCGATGTGAATCAGCGGTTCAATTTGCCCCTTTCTTCTTAGATGAAAAACGACTGGATTATGCGGGTCGGGCGTGAAACGACCGCCCAGCGCGTAAAAGAAACTCTCAAATCCGTGGGCCGACGCATAATAACCCTCTTTGCTCACCCACACCGTCAGGCTGCCGCCACGCTTGCCTTGCAGCGAGAACAACCCTTGCCCATCGCTTTGCGTTCTGGCAGTGCCAAACTGTTCTTCGACGCTTTCATCCAACGACGGCGGCGTTTCTGCCCAACGAAATGTCACGTTCGCACCCATGACCGGATTGCCGCGCTCATCCACCACCTTGCCGTAAAAGTCAATCGGCACCTGCCAGTCAGCAAAAAACTGTTGGTAAAGCGCATTAGACCGCTCGGGTGTCATGGGTCGGGGTAACCAAGCCTCCGATACGCTTGGGGCCAGCACAACTGCATCGGTGTGGGAACTCTCTGCCAGATCGAACGGTGTCGGCTGCGTTACTGTTGGGGAATTGGTCACGACCACCTCGGTTTCGCATAAACCCGGTTTTCTCTGTTCAGCCCCTCGGCGCAACAGGACCCACAAACAGAGCCCAAGGATGACAACGCAAATTATTACGATTGCAGTTCTCATGGTGCGGGTTGAATTTGGCAACTCGTCAAGACCTGCTGGTAATATGGGCGGATGGTTTGAATCGGTCTGGTAAAAAACGCGCTGTGTTCATCGCGACTATTTCCAAACCCGAGCTGGGCCTTCAGGTTCACAGCCGACTTAATAACACCCTGTGTCTGTCCAGGCGCAGGTCCTTGGGCACTGATGGCCCACGTTCTGGAGCGCGCGATCATGGCCCGCGATTCTTGCGGGTCTGTTACCATCCTGCGCAAGCCTATGTCTGGATCAATAACCCGCCAGCCGTTGGTGCCATCGTAGGAGTAAGTAAATGCCATCCTCTCCGGCTTGTTGAACTTCTGTCCCCAAAGCCAGGGGCCGAGCAATATCCCGTCTTCGGGGTTGAAAAAATTCACCAACCGCCCCGCAATGTTGGTATGGGCACCACGATAGCCCATGGGTTGCCATTCAGGCGTGTGAAACGGCGGAACATCCCGTGCCACCAGGTCAGCGTCGGTGGGCGCATTCACGTCATAACAACTGGCCGGCATTGCCGCTTGCGCCAGGATGCAAGTGTCAAAGGGCGCGCCCAGGCTCAACGCCTCGCTGGTCACCGCCGCACCCTGACTGTGCCCGATAAGGTGAAGGCGGTAGTTCGGAAACCGGTTGCGCAACTGGTTCAGATAGTCCTTCAGACCGTATGCTGATTTGTAAGCATATAACTCACTGGGGTTGTAACAAAATGGATCGAGTGTTTTGGGCGGAAGCACTTTGCACGGCCAGCGCGGACTGGCGAATTTCCCGCGATAACCCGCCCAATACAACCGCTTGAACGCAGTGTCGGCCCTCAGCAACCAGGAGCCCACCGTGTTGTTCAAGCCGTGAACATAGATGATGACGTTTTGGTCTTCATCCGTCCTGGCGGGGATTGGATTCTCCACCCAGTTGGTGCTGGTCCACGTGCTGGGCGGATTCGTGCTGATGATGACATCCACATAAGTCCGTTCATACAAATCCCTCACATCACGCAAATCAATCCACGCCGAGGTTTCAGCCACGACGTTTGTGCCCCGGCGAATCGTCAAGGTCAGTTGGCCGGTCCCGGTGTTTGTGCCCTCAAAGAGAAAATACTTGTTTGCGCCGTCAAAGAAGTTGGCTGGGAAAACGTAGCTGGCCGCTGGCGAGATCGTGGCCAGTTTTGTCCTGGTCACAAGGCTTTGGGCCACGTTGGTGTCGGTCAAATAGAAGATGCCCCCGCCAGATTCAGCCTCGTAGAGATTTATGGCAGGCGACCCGCCCAGCGCGCTGCATGAAAGCCTGACAGTATAACCTTGATTGGCCGGAAGCGACGGCAGCCCGCAAATCCAGAGCCGCGCAAAGTCTTCCAGATCGCGCTGGGAGCGGATGCGCCCGTAAGCGTGGTCGGGCAGAGCGCGTTTTTCCACGTCGCGTTCAGGCAGCAGGAGCGACTCTGGTTGATCAAAATCATTGTTGATCCAGAACACAAACGGGCGAGCTTGCGAAGTGTTGTCCGGGCCGCCGAAGCTCGTGTCCATCGTGCCGTCGTGGTTCACGTCAAATTGTAACTTGATGACGTGCACTACGCCAGTGCCGCGTTGGCCGGTGTCAATATCAGGCATGGTGACCAGAGCAGCCGGGCCGGGATTGGTTGGGAAAAATTCGCCGTAGGGAGACAGCAACCCGGCTTCATTGGTCGTGGCCAGGCCGTTAGCGCCGATGCTGTAGGCTTTGTCGAAGTATTGTTCGAGGTAGGCATGTTTGCCGGCGTAGCCGTTGACGATTTGCATCTTGGCCCAGCCGGCAACGCTGATGGGTTGGCCGAACCCGGCGGTGAGCAGCGGCGAGGTGTTGGTAACGGCAAAGTCGGGCGTGCCGGGCACAGGCGGACGCGCCGTGTCACCGTACCAAACCGCGCGGGTCTGGCTGGCGAAATAGTAATCCACAGTTTGTAACTGCGGCACGGCAAAATTCGGGAAATAAGGCGAGCCAACCGGAACAATAGAGCCGGGCAGCACCAAGTCATTCGCGCCGACTCGGAGCGAGGTTAATGGCAATCCGTAGCAGTTTCGCACGCTGGCGCCCAAGACAAGGTTGGTGTTGCTGTCCAACCCGACACCTACTTCGGCAGCCGCATCGAGTTCATTGTAAACGGAGCCGAACCAGCGATAGTACAGCCATGTGGCGTTGGTGATACCGAGCGCAAGCGGCAATGGCGTTTCAGTACCGGAACCAAGATACTGATACTTGGGATTCGCCAGCGTTCGTATCTGGCCATACACATCAAAGCCCGCCCCGGTATCAAACCAGCCGCATGTAAAGTCGGCAGGGTTAAACACGTAGTTGCGCCACAGGAAATTTTCCTGGACCGGCCTCAACTCGTTCATGAACGAATAATCCGAGTAGGGGCTATAGGTCCTGTACCCTGCGTATTCGTAATTAGTGGGGCTGGCGCCGCGGGCAAAGTAGTATTCAGGGTAAAATGTGCCCGTGCCATCGTCGTGAACCGAAGCGTCGTAGCTGAACGGATGATTCACCGTAGCCGAGCGCAGCAGGAATCTGAGGTTTTCCTTCAGATGCATTCGCGCGTCAACGAAAGTGTACCCAACCCCTCCGTTCTTCTCATCGGCAGAGTACGGAAATGCCCAGACCGGTTCACCAAAACTGCCGTTCGTGGCAATAAGCCGATACGTCAACACGCCGCCGGTGTATCCATCCAACTGATCCAGCAGAACCGGCGCAATGCCATTGACAAGGTTACTGGCGTAGATACTCAACGAGCCGATGGAAAAATCAGCCTTCGTCCAAGTCAGCAAAACTCGCGACAAACCCGCAGGCGCCGAACCCACCACCAAATACAACTGCGCTGCCGGGCCGCGCACGAAGTCAGCCGGCAAAGTCAAGCCCGGCTCGGATACGGCAACACATTGGCTGACCGATGAAAGGCCGCCCGGGAAATATGCGCGGACTTGGTAAATCGGCGGGCCGTCTTGGCCGCCAATGAAATCGTACCCTGGACTGTGGGTGAACGTGAACGTGGCCGCGCTGACCTGAGTAATTTCACCGCCCCACCAGTGCTCGATGCCGTACGCGCTCACTGGCCCACCGCCGGATTCCCAAGTGATGATGATGTTTGTGCCTGTGGAATCCACACGCGCAATAACATTTCTGGGTGGCGGCGGGGTGTTGAAAACATTCGGGTTTGTGCCCTTCTGGTATTCCTGCAAATTGTTCCAGCCGTCGCCGTCCGGGTCGGCATACGGGTCCACGCCGACATAGCCAAAATACTGCAACTGCCACCAATCGGGCAGGCCATTGCCGTCGCTATCTATCCAGGCGCGCGCCCACAAAAACAAGGTGTTTGTCCTGTTTCCGACTGGCACGACCGCAGGCGTCCAGTTCGTGTCCGGCGCGCCCAACACGCTCTGTTCCACAGTCCACACCGCATCGGTCAGCGTTTGTTTGCTCAGCAACTCATACTCAACGTCGGCAATGGTCCCGTGCAGAATGACGGCGACTGAGTTGCTATCGGAGGTAAAAGCGTTTGTGCCCGGACGAAGTATCTCCATCCAGAGGCCATTTGTGGGGTAGCTCGACAGCGGCTCTGCTGGCCCGCCGCCCTCGCCGCCTTCTTCACCTTCTGCTGGCACGGGCGGCCCACTATCCATGGTTTGTGCCAGACCGATCTCCCGCTCTGCTGCCTCCAGGAGTATCTCCAACTCAACGACGGCACGGTCGTCAACCAAAAAGCTGCATTGGTCGCCATCGCGGCCGAGCAGATAGACACGCACCGCTGCATCCACGTCAAAGTTCGCATACTGGAAGAACGGCACGGGCGGCTCGTCTTTGGCCAAACTCCAGAACGTGCCTCACTGGGGCAGCGCTTCCGGCGGAACCGGCTGCACATCCGCCACTGCGGCGAGCCAGACCTCCGTTTGAAGTCGCTCAAGCGCCGTTTGGGCCAACAGAACCAAACCCGCGCCCGGCGCAAGAGAGGCGATCATCGCCGCCATTACTCTGCGTGTCTTGTTCATAACTTGGTTTGCCTTCCATTTTGTGCCTTGCTTCGGCCCGAACGAAATGGCGCGAGACTCGTTGCGACCTCATCCCGGGCGTCAGCACGCCCATATAGAGAATAGCACCGAGGCGCGCCAAGCGGCGCGCTCGGCTCCGGCGTCTCTGCATTGGTGGAGACTGTGCTCCACCCGAAATTGCTGACTTCAGGAACAGGACCGCAGCCCAAAGCTGCGCAAAGTTTTATGTCAATCTTCGTTTGCTCTTCGTTCGTGGTCCTTTCGTTCGGTTTTCTTCACGTATTAGACTGAAGCCGCCTACCGATTGCAACAGACATTTTTCTGAATCCAAAAGCTGGGGCGTTCGATGGGCACCAAAGGTAGGGACGCCGCGCCGGGGTGTCCTCGTTCGTCTCCAGCCGACGGAACGATGGATTCCCTTGATTCCAGCCCGCTGGCTGGTGCTGTGGCAGCCGGGCCGGACAGCACGGCGCGCTGTCCCTACCAGGAAAAGTGGTGGTGTCAGGATGCTCTAGAGCATTTCCATAAATGTCCTAGCGACTTGAACACCCA